>Ga0115003_10003139_pt1 | contig 13214 bp, 16 predicted proteins | sample ArcticOcean_MG_C_7_FD_88736 | JGI IMG/M metagenome (GOLD analysis project Ga0115003, IMG submission 88736) | Marine microbial communities from western Arctic Ocean - ArcticOcean_MG_CB11_88 | ecosystem: Environmental > Aquatic > Marine > Oceanic | place: Arctic Ocean: Canada Basin | collected... | reverse complement strand
TGAAAGTTTCTTGGTTCTTCTCTAATTTCTTCTGTGTGTTTAAGTTTAGGAACTACATAAGTAAGTCCTATTTGAATAAGTTTTAACTTCTCATTTTGAGTCATTGAATCTATATCTAATGTGGACATAGCATTAATTATTACTTCACTTAATTTCTGTTTGATTTCTGCTGTCAACTTATTTGGACTGCCCGCAGGTCTTCACATAGTATTTAGTTTTAACTTTAGGCATTAACTCAAATTATTTATTTAAATCAAGTTTCATAATGTTATATTAGCTCAATGGATTTTCATTTTGACCCATCTCAACATAATGACGGTGATGGAAAAAAACTTAGTAAAAAACAAGCCAAATATTTAATGATTGGTATTGTTGTCATATTATTAGCGTTGATGGTCTTTGCTTAAATCTATTTTTATAATTATCTATATTTAGTTATGTAAAAAGAAAGAAAAGTAGAATTGTTTGGAAATGTCATTAGGGTCATAATGATCATAATATGTATAAGTTTCATAATTCTTTATATTGTAGAAGAAGACTGGTGGCAAGCAGGTTTTTTAGTTTTTCTGTTCTTCTATTTATTAACAGAGGAATGGCGAAGGCTAAAAAACTTTAAAAAAAATAAATCATAGTTTATGAAAAAGTTTTTCTTCATTTTAATTTGTTCATTTTTAGTTAGTTGTGGTGGTTCAGATGATGTGATTGGTGATTGTTATGTTTCGCCTGAACCAGATACATTTTGCATTGAAATATATGAACCAGTGTGTGCTTGTAATAATTTAGTTTATGGTAATTCTTGTAAAGCAGAAAAAGCTGGAAATCTCAAATGGAAATCAACAAAAAAGGATAGTGGAGAAGAATGTAGCTATTAACTTTATAATTATGAAATTAAAAGATTTTATTTATAATAAAAAAAACAAAAGAATCTCATTTGTTAGGAGCTCAATTTATTAACAGAAGAATGGCAAAAGCTAAAAAACTTTAAAAAAATGGAATAAATCATAGTTTATGAAAAGGTTTTTAGTCAAATAATAATCTACAATCTGGTTTAGAATGTCTATTTGGTTGATCAAGACCTAATACAGGATAATTTTTTGATGATTTTTTCACTGGTTCTTTTACATGTTTTTTATTCATAAATGTTATTTCTACAGTTGAAGGAAAATTATTTTCTTTTATGAGCTTTCCATAATTATTTCCATGGATATGAACGATGTAATATTTGGATAAAAGTTCTTTTATCAAATAATTAAAGTCCTCTGAAAATTGATCAATTTTATGAAACTCAATTGCTAATCCTACAAAATTTAGTTCAGAATTTATTAATGATTTCAAAACATCATATTCGCAAGTTTCAATATCCATTTTTAAAAAAATATTTTTAGAATCTGTTGAAATAATTTTAAAAGTATCTTCAATAGTTACACAATTTTTTTCATTTTTTGTACTAATTTTTTTTTTAAAATAAATTTTCTTTTCTCCAAAAAAATTATAATAATCAGGTATTATAAAAATTCCAGAGAATTCTTTTACAAATCTTTTTTTATCAAATAGCAATAATCTCAAAAAACTTAAAATCAAAGATTTTAATGTAAAAACAACAAGAGAGAAAAAATTAACTGAATGATCGTAGCAATGTATATTTGCATTTGGATTTTTTTTTGAAATATCTTTTTCAAAGGACCAATCCTTATTTATTCCGTATGATAACAAACCATCACATAATTTAAAAATTGTTTTTGGGACAACATAGCCACCGTCATTTGCCCTTCCAATTCTAACTAAATCATTTGATTCTATTGGTCTTAGATTTCTAGTGTAGATCATAATCCAATTTACTAATTATTTATTTTGGTATAAAGGAATTCAAAATATTAAATATTAACGAGTAAAACAAGTTATAATAGCTTGAATCTTTTAATTGGAAAGGAAAAGGTCTCCACTTCAAATCTGGACATTTACACTCGAAAAACCATCCTTTTTTAATTTACTTAAAAGGATTAGAAGTTACGTTTTAACTTAAATCTCTTTTTATGTCTTTTTCAACAATTTTCAAATATTTTTCTCTTTTATTTTTTGAAACAAATGGAACTGACCAAAACTGCTTAGTCTTAGTAAACAACGAAAGTCTCCAGCCAAATACGAAAGTATATACACCCATAACTAATCTTAATTTTACAGAATTTAAGTACAGGGTCAGTACAGGTAAAGCAGGTGCTCCGTGTGTCACATAAGTTCTTACTTTTTTGTTTTTAAGAAATGGTCTTGGGTATGCGTATAGTTTTGTTATGTTGACAAATTCGTAAGCAAATCCAGGCTCAAAAACTTCATCAAAAAATATTTCCATTCTTGGAGTTAACCTAAACCACCATACGGGAGATATAAAATAAATTCGTTCACACCAAGTAACTAGGTCTTGGTATTTTTTAATCAAATTAGTTCTAGGCCTTGAAAAACTATCACGGTATAAATCTATAATTTCAATTTCTTCATTATTTTTTGATAATTCCTTTGTAATTGTTTTAAAAATTCCACTGTAGCAAAATGAATCTTTATTTGGGTGACCAATTATAATTAGGTTTTTCATCTATAAATTTTAAAAATTCAAATTTAGCTTTTTATTTTTTTAGAGATTGCACTTATTTGCATATAAATTTTCAAATTAATAATCCAAAAATTTTGCATTATAGACATATTGATTAAAACATATTTTTTATTTTTATTTACATTAATTTTAACAATATTAAAATGTCATTATTTGATTTATCCCACTTTAAAGAAAATTGTCCAGTTGAGGCTAGAAATTATTTTAAAGAAATTTTAAATAAACTAGAAAGCATAGAAAAAAGATTAGATAGTTTAGAAAAGAAATCTTAAAAATTAATTTGTGAATAAAACCTGGCCAATTTCACATGTAATGAGAATAGATGCCCCCATAGAAGACTTATGGACTTTGATTACAAAACCTGGAAATTTGAACTTATTTCATCCGTTTTGTAAATCAAATGAAGTTACTAAATGGGTTGGAGTTGGATCTAAAGATGTATTGACATATCTTAACGGATTGACCTTTTTTAGAGATTTTATCGATTGGGAAAACAAAAAAGGTTACACCTTGCTAATAGGAAGAAAAAATGGACAAAAATCTAAAGTAGAGTGGAAAATAAATTCTTTAGATAATGAAATATTTTTATCAATTACAGTGTATCCCCATTTATTAAATTCATTTCCAAGATTTATTACATATATACCTTATAGTCTATTAATTAAACCTAAATTAAAAAAATATTTAAATTCTGTAATTAGTGGAATTAATTGGTATTTAGTTAATAAAAGACCAGTTCCAAAAAATCATTTTGGTAAACATGCTTGGTTTTCAAAATTTTAATATTTATGAAAAATTATTTTTTTATTCTGTTCTTTAATTGTTTGATTTTATTTTCTCAAGATGTAGATATTATTAATCCTTCAATGGAAATAGGTATTACAAATTGGAGAATGGTTAATGATAATGTAATGGGTGGAATTTCTTCCTCTGAGATGTATATTAATAATGAAAAAAATTTACTTTTCATTGGCAAGGTGTCGTTGGACAATAATGGCGGATTTGCTTCTTGTAGAATGAGTATAGAAAAAGGTACTTTAGAAGGTGTTAAGTCATTTAAAATAAGATTGAAAGGAGATGGTAAAACTTATAAATTTCGATTAAGTGAAGGTTACAGATCGGCTAATTACTCTGCAGATTTTAAAACTAATAATGGAACTTGGATAGATATAGAAATTCCATTAAAAAAACTTCAACCAACTTTTATGGGTTATTATTCTCGTTCATCTCCAAAAATTAAAATTGAAAACATGAGATTGATAGGTTTTCAAATTTCAGATAAACAAGAGGGAAATTTTGATTTAGAAATAATGTCAGTTAAGGGAATTTATTAATCTTGAATTCTCTCAATTTTTTTTAAGAAATAATCCAATTATTAATTATACATTTACAATGTTGATTTCCCAATCAACGTGTATTAAAAGTTCAAGAGTTTTATGGTCATTATTCTTGAGCTTTTTTTATTTACTATTGTGATTTCTTTTTTTATTATGATTAAATTTTCCCTTATTTTTTTTGAAGTTATTTCTGTTTTGTTGTTTTGGGGGTTCAATAACCGCATTTGGATCAGGTTCAAACCCAGGTTTAATTTTTGAGGGAATTTTAAGTCTAACTAGCTTTTCAATATCTCTTAAATAATCTTTTTCATCGATACATACTAGTGATATTGCCTCACCTTTTGCTCCTGCTCTTCCAGTTCTTCCAATCCTATGAACATAATCTTCAGGGATATTAGGAAGTTCGAAATTCACTACATGAGGTAAAAGAGGAATGTCTAATCCTCTAGCAGCTATATCAGTTGCTACGAGAATTTCAATTGAACCATTTTTGAAACCAGCTAATGCATTAGTTCTAGCACCTTGACTTTTATTTCCATGAATTGCAGCAGCAGATATATTTGCTTTGATCATTTTTTTACAAAGCTTATTTGCACCATGTTTTGTTCTTGTAAATACAAGAACTTGTCTCCAATTACCCTCTTTAATTAATTTAATTATTAACTCTGATTTTTTACTTTTATCAACCTTGTATACATATTGAATAATAGCTTCAACAGTTGTGTTTTCTGGGGATGTTTCAACTAAAATAGGATCATTTAAAATCCCTTTTGCTAATATTTTAATTTCTTTTGAAAAAGTAGCCGAAAACAACAAGTTTTGTCTACGTTTTGGGAGTAAATGCATTATTTTATTAATATCTCTTTGAAAACCCATATCTAGCATTCGATCAGCTTCATCTAAAACTAAAATCTCTACATTGCTTAATGATAATAACCTTTGATTTTCTAAATCCAAAAGACGACCAGGAGTTGCAATTAAAATATCAATTCCATTTCTAATCTTAGAAACTTGTGGTTTTTGATTCACCCCACCAAAAATTACACATGAACGTAAGTTAATGTATTTACCGTATTCTATTACATTTTCAGAAATTTGTGCTGCAAGTTCCCGCGTAGGAGTTAATATTAATGCTCTAATTTTTTTATGATTTGAATTAGTTTGACTGGAAAGAATCTGTAATAAAGGAAGTGTAAAGCCTGCCGTTTTACCAGTTCCTGTTTGAGCAGAAGCCAAAACATCTTTTCTTTTTAAAATTAATGGGATAGCTTTTTCTTGAATAGGTGAAGGTTGAGAGTATCCTTTTTCGTTAATTGCTTTTAAAAGAGGCGGGATTAAATTAAGGTTATTAAATTTCATATATTGAAAAGCCTTTAATTTGCTTTGTGTTTTTTTATATTTCTTGTTATATACCTTTTCTAGGTTTTAGGAAAATGATTTTCGCAAATATAAAATTTCTATTGTCAACTTTTACCAAACTTATGTTGAATTAAATTTATAATTTTGAATAGTATGAAAAATTTACTTTTATTCCTTTTAATTATTTTCTTTATTTACAGTTGTAAATTCGATGATTATGATGATGTCTCATTAGATAATCCACTTGGGATATGTGTTGATGGATTGGCTATTAATAAAGTTACAGGTGTTTCTTATAAATGTAAAAATTACGATTTATTAGGTCAAGTTTCACTTGAAACTATGGGTGCGATTTCAGCTAGTGATTCATGGGGATGGACAGATCCGGTTACTGGCAAAGAGTTTGCATTAATTGGACTGGATAATGGCACGGGATTTATCGATATTTCTAACCCTACGAATCCAATCTATCTTGGTAAGTTACCAACTCAAACAGTTTCAACAATATGGAGAGATTTAAAAGTTTATAAAAATTATGTTTATATAGTTGCTGATTTTAAAAATAGTTTAAGTGATGCTGAAAAAAATCATGGTATACAGGTTTTTGATTTAACAAGACTCAGTTCAGTATCAAACCCGCCAGAAACTTTTAGTGCTGATTTTTTATATAAGGAACATGGTAAAGCTCATAATATTGTAATAAATCAGGATTCTGGTTTTGCCTACAGCGTAGGCTCTAATACATATTCCGGTGGAGTGCATGCTATTGATCTTAAAAATCCAATAAAACCAATTTTCTCCGCTGGTTTCTCCGAAGCTGGTTACACTCACGATGCTCAAGTAGTAATATATAATGGTCCTGATTCAGATTATACAGGAAAAGAAATTTATGTTGGAAGTAATGAAAATAAAGTGGTTATAATTGATGTGAGTGATAAGAAAAACATTAAATTAATTAGTACTGTCGAATATTCCAAAACTCAATATACACACCAAGGATGGTTCACAAGTGATCAAAAGTTTTTTATAGTTGGTGATGAGTTAGACGAGTTTAAAAATGAAGTTAGTAATACAAGATCTATTGTATTTGATTTTACAGATTTAGACAGTCCATCGGTTCATTATGAATTTTTTAATACAACGGATGCTATAGATCATAACGGTTATGTTTTAAAAAATAAGTTTTACTTAGCTAGTTATACTGCTGGATTAAGAATTATGGACATTTCTAATATTAATCAAAAGTCTATAGTTGAAATAGGTTTTTTTGATACTCACAATGAGAAGGAAGATTCGGGTTTGGCTTTCCCATTTAGAAATAACAGGTTAAGTAATTCTCAAGACGAAGACCACGACAATCCCAAAAAAGGAGATGCTGCAGAATTTAATGGAGCTTGGAGTGTTTATCCATACTTTAAAAGTGAAAACCTCATAATTAGTGATATTAATTCGGGATTGTTTATAGTAAAAAAACAACTTTAAATTATTGAAATGTTGAATTGTAAACTATAATTCGAAATTTATTTTAAAAAATATTAGTTTATATGATTAAAAAAATTCTTAAATATTAATTTTTTTGATATAAAATTTATATATTTGCGCTCATTTTAAAAGTAATAAAACACATATATTATGGCAAAGGAAACTTTCGATCGTTCAAAACCACACTTAAATATTGGTACTATTGGACACGTAGATCACGGTAAAACAACTCTAACTGCAGCTATTACAAAAGTTTTAGCAGATGCAGGATTTTCTGAAGCTAAAAGCTTTGATCAAATTGATAATGCTCCAGAAGAAAAAGAAAGAGGTATTACAATTAACACATCACACGTTGAGTACATGACAGCTAATCGTCATTACGCACACGTTGACTGTCCTGGTCACGCGGATTACGTTAAAAATATGGTAACTGGTGCAGCTCAAATGGATGGTGCAATTCTTGTAGTTGCTGCCTCTGATGGGCCTATGCCACAAACTAGAGAACACATACTTTTAGGGAGACAAGTTGGTATTCCTCGTATTGTAGTTTTTCTTAATAAAGCAGATCAAGTCGACGATGAAGAATTGTTAGAACTTGTTGAAATGGAAGTTAGAGACTTATTAAATTTCTATGAATATGATGGTGATAATGGACCTGTTATTTTAGGATCAGCTCTTGGAGCTTTAAATGGTGAACAAAAATGGGTTGATACAGTAATGGAGTTGATGAAAAATGTTGACACATGGATTGAGCTTCCTAAAAGAGATATTGAAAAAGATTTCTTAATGCCTGTTGAAGATGTGTTTTCAATTACTGGTAGAGGAACTGTAGCAACTGGTAGAATTGAAACTGGTGTTGCAAATACCGGTGATTCGGTTGATATTATAGGGATGGGAGCTGAAAAGCTTACTTCTACTGTAACTGGAGTTGAAATGTTTAGAAAAATTCTTGATAGAGGTGAAGCTGGTGATAATGTAGGTATCCTTTTAAGAGGAATCGAAAAAACGGATATAACTAGAGGAATGGTTATATGTAAACCAGGATCTGTTAAACCACACGGTAAATTTAAAGCTGAAGTTTATATTTTAAAGAAAGAAGAGGGTGGAAGACACACTCCATTTCATAATAATTATAGACCACAGTTTTATGTTAGAACAACTGACGTAACTGGAAATATTGAACTTCCGAAAGGTGTAGAAATGGTAATGCCAGGCGACAACCTTACCATTACAGTAGACTTAATTTCTCCAATTGCTTGTAGTGTTGGATTAAGGTTTGCTATTAGAGAAGGTGGAAGAACAGTTGGTGCTGGTCAGGTTACTGAAATTTTAGAATAAATAAATTAATAAATACCATAAAAGGTATCTGCAATTTGCGGATACCTTTTGTGGCTAAATATCTAGGGTGTAATAAACGACACCATTTAGAGACGGGTTTAGCTCAGTTGGTAGAGCACTGGTCTCCAAAACCAGGTGTCGGGAGTTCGAGTCTCTCAACCCGTGCAAAATTTGAAAATGAATATAGTTTCTTACATTAAAGAGTCTTTTTCAGAGTTGAAAGAACACGTGTCTTGGACTCCCACAAATGAACTTTCTCGACTTACAATGGTCGTGTTGGTTTTTTCTATAATTTTTGCATTACTTATTTGGGTTGCTGACACTATTTTATCAAGAATTATTAAAGTTTATTTCGATTTTATTAATTAATATATATGACAGATACAGATATTAAAAAGTGGTATGTTGTCAGGGCTGTAAGCGGTCAAGAAAACAAAATACGTTCTTACATGGAATCCGAAATTAATAGACTTGGTTTTTCTGACCTTGTTGAAGAAATACTTGTTCCTACTCAAAAAGTAGTACAAATTAGAAAGGGTAAAAAAGTAAATAAAGAAAAAGTTTATTTTCCTGGCTATATTATGATAAAAGCTAATTTGTCTGGTGAAATCCCTCATGTTATAAAATCTCTTCCCAATGTAATTGGGTTTTTAGGAGAAACAAAAGGTGGCGATCCTATTCCATTAAGAGCTGTTGAAGTCAATAGAATGTTAGGTAAAGTTGATGAGCTATCATCTGAAATAGAAAATATCTCAATTCCTTTTGTTAATGGTGAAAACATTAAAGTTATAGATGGGCCTTTCAATGGTTTTAATGGAACTGTTGAAAAAGTTAATGAAGAGAAGAGAAAATTAGAAGTTATGGTAAAAATATTTGGTAGAAAGACTCCTTTGGAGCTATCATATATGCAAGTTGAGAAGGTATAAATGTTACAATATAAATCGTTTTTTAAATAGCTTCCAATTATTTAGAAGATAATAAATATTAATAATGGCTAAAGAAATAGAAAAAGTACTGAAGTTACAAATAAGAGGAGGTGCTGCCAATCCCTCACCACCTGTTGGACCTGCGTTGGGTGCAGCTGGTGTTAATATAATGGAGTTTTGTAAGCAGTTTAACTCGAGAACTCAAGATAAACCTGGTAAAGTTTTACCTGTAACTATTACAGTTTACAAGGATAAATCTTTTGAATTTGTTGTTAAAACTCCACCAGCAGCAGTACAGTTATTGGAAGCAGCTAAGATTAAAAAAGGATCTGGCGAACCTAACCGTAGTAAAGTAGCTACTGTTTCTTGGGATCAGATTAAATCGATCTCAGAAGATAAAATGGTTGACTTAAATTCATTTACAGTTGAGTCTGCTATGAAGATGATTGCAGGAACAGCTAGATCCATGGGTATCAAAGTCAAAGGTCAAGCTCCTTTTTAATTTTTAATTTAAGATTATGACAAAAATTTCAAAAAAGCGAAAAATTGCTTTAACTAAAATTGATAATACTAAGACTTATACACTAAAAGAGGCTTCTTCAGTTGTTAAAGAAGCTACTAATTTCAACTTTGATGCTTCCGTTGATTTAGCCATTCGTTTAGGAGTTGATCCTAAAAAAGCTGATCAAAATGTTAGAGGTGTTGTTACACTTCCTAATGGAACTGGAAAAGATGTTAAAGTTCTAGCCTTAGTAACACCTGATAAAGAAAAAGAAGCTACTGATGCTGGAGCTGACTATGTTGGTTTGGATGAATATCTACAGAAAATAAAGGATGGTTGGACAAATGTCGATGTTATTGTAACTATGCCAAGTGTTATGGGTAAATTAGGTCCTCTGGGTAAAGTATTAGGTCCAAGAGGTTTAATGCCTAATCCTAAAACAGGAACGGTTACAATGGACATAGCCAAAGCTGTATCAGATGTTAAAGCTGGTAAAATTGACTTTAGAGTTGATAAAACTGGTATTATTCACGCATCTATTGGTAAAGTATCATTTGATGCTGATAAAATATATGTCAATTCACTTGAATTAATTCAGAACATAATAAAGCTTAAACCTAATTCCTCAAAAGGAACTTATTTGAAGAGTATTTCTATGTCTAGTACAATGAGCCCAGGTATTAATATTGACACTAATATTAGTTAAAAAAAATAAAATGACAAGAGAAGAAAAATCTAAAGTAATTAAGAGGTTGACTGCTGAACTAGGCGAAAACACCAATATTTACATGACAGATGCTTCAGGTCTAAATGCTGTTGAAACAAGTAAGTTAAGAAGAGCTTGTTTCAAAGCAAATGTTAAACTTTCGGTTGTTAAAAATACTTTGCTCGCAAAAGCAATGGAGGCTTCTGAAAAAGACTTTGGAGAATTAAATCAGGTATTAGTTGGAAATACTGCGCTTATGTATTCAGAAGTTGGTAATACACCTGCTAAATTGATTAAAGAGTTTAGAAAAAAATCTGAAAAGCCAATTTTAAAAGGTGCAGCTATCGAAGATGCTGTTTATCTTGGTGATGATCAGGTTGGTATTTTAGCTAATATCAAGTCAAGAGAGGAATTAATTGGAGAGGTTATATCGCTATTACAATCTCCAACAAAAAACCTTATCTCCGCATTACAATCAGGAGGTTCAATAATTTCAGGAGTTTTAAAAACTCTTGGAGATAGAAAAGAGTAAATAATAATAATAATAATAATAATAATAAATATTTATAAAATGGCAGATTTAAAAGACTTTGCAGAACAATTAGTTAATCTAACCGTTAAAGAAGTTAATGAGTTAGCAGAAATTCTTAAAAGTGAGTATGGTATTGAACCAGCAGCAGCAGCAGTAGTTTCAGCTGGTCCTGCAGCAGGTGGTGATGCTGAAGCAGCTGAAGAAAAATCAGAATTTGATGTAGTTTTAACTGCAGCAGGTGGTTCGAAATTAGCAGTTGTAAAACTCGTTAAAGAATTAACAGGTTTAGGCTTAAAAGAAGCAAAAGAACTTGTTGATAACGCACCAAGTAACATTAAAGAAGCAGTTTCAAAAGATGAAGCTGAAGGATTTAAAAAGTCACTTGAAGAAGCTGGAGCCGAAGTGGAATTAAAATAATTCTCTCTTAGCCTTAGTTTTTTAAAATTCCCTTGGTATAGGACTAACGTTCTGTACCAATAATTTTCGTTCTTTTAATTTAAATTGATTTTAATGCACAATATTACAAATAGATTAAACTTTGCTTCAGCTACTGACATCCCTAATTATCCTGACTTTCTAGATGTTCAGGTTAAATCTTTCAGAGATTTTTTTCAACTCGAAACTAAATCAGATGAAAGAACTGATGAAGGGCTTTTTAATACTTTTTTAGAAAATTTTCCTATTTCAGACTCTAGAAATCAATTTGTTTTAGAGTTTTTGGATTATTTTGTAGATCCACCTAGATATTCTATTCAAGAATGTATCGAACGAGGACTTACCTACAGTGTTCCATTGAAAGCAAGGTTAAAACTTTTCTGTAACGATGAAGAACATGAAGATTTTGAAACTATAGTTCAAGATGTTTATTTAGGTGTGATTCCTTACATGACACCAAGTGGGACATTTATTATTAATGGAGCCGAGCGTGTTGTAGTATCTCAATTACATAGATCTCCTGGTGTATTTTTCGGTCAATCTTTCCATGCTAATGGAACTAAACTATATTCTGCCAGAGTTATTCCTTTTAAGGGATCTTGGATCGAATTCGCAACTGACATTAATAGTGTAATGTATGCATATATTGATAGAAAAAAGAAATTACCTGTTACAACTTTGTTAAGAGCTATTGGATACGAAAGAGATAAGGATATATTAGAAATATTTGATTTAGCTGAAGAAGTTAAGGTTTCAAAATCTGGATTAAAAAAATATATTGGAAGAAAATTAGCAGCCAGAGTGTTAAACTCATGGTTTGAAGACTTTGTTGATGAAGATACAGGAGAGGTTGTTTCTATTGAAAGAAATGAAATTATTCTAGATAGAGAAGTTATAATAGATAAAGAGAATATTGCAGAAATTTTAGATACTAATGCGAAAACCATTCTTTTACACAAAGTTGATGGTCAATTTTCAGATTATGCAATTATTCACAATACTTTACAAAAAGATCCAACTAACTCTGAAAAAGAAGCAGTTGAGCATATATATAGACAATTAAGAAATGCTGAACCGCCAGATGAAGAAACAGCTAGAGGAATTATCGATAAGTTATTTTTCTCCGATCAAAGATATAACTTGGGAGAAGTTGGAAGGTATAGAATGAATAAAAAGTTAGGACTTAACATTGAAATGGATAAGTTAGTTTTAACTAAACAAGATATAATTACAATAATTAAATACTTAATTGAACTAATCAATTCTAAAGCTGAGATTGATGATATTGATCACCTTTCGAACAGAAGAGTAAGGACAGTAGGTGAACAGCTTTCTTCTCAATTTGGAGTTGGTTTGTCCAGAATGGCTAGAACTATTAGGGAAAGAATGAACGTTAGAGATAATGAGGTATTTACCCCTATCGATCTTATTAATGCTAAAACATTATCTTCTGTAATTAATTCTTTTTTTGGAACAAATCAATTATCTCAATTTATGGATCAAACAAATCCTTTAGCTGAGTTAACTCATAAACGTAGACTTTCTGCTTTAGGTCCTGGTGGTCTATCTAGAGAAAGAGCAGGCTTCGAAGTTAGGGATGTTCATTACACTCATTATGGGAGATTATGTCCAATTGAAACACCAGAGGGTCCGAATATTGGTTTAATATCTTCATTAGGAGTTTTTGCAAAAGTTAATAGCCTTGGATTTATAGAAACACCATATAGAAAAGTTGAAAATGGAGTGGTTGATCTTAAAAATCATTCGTATTTAAGTGCAGAAGAAGAAGAAGGTAAATTGATTGCACAAGCCAATATTCCAAAAGATAAAAATGGAAAAATACTTTCAGAAAAAGTTATTGCTAGACAAGAAGCAGATTATCCTGTAATTGATCCAACGCAAGTTGATTATACAGATGTTGCTCCAAATCAAATTGCATCAATATCAGCGTCTTTAATTCCCTTTTTAGAACATGATGATGCTAATAGAGCT
>Ga0115003_10003129_pt1 | contig 13245 bp, 8 predicted proteins | sample ArcticOcean_MG_C_7_FD_88736 | JGI IMG/M metagenome (GOLD analysis project Ga0115003, IMG submission 88736) | Marine microbial communities from western Arctic Ocean - ArcticOcean_MG_CB11_88 | ecosystem: Environmental > Aquatic > Marine > Oceanic | place: Arctic Ocean: Canada Basin | collected... | reverse complement strand
TGAAATCGAATACCGACGACAATTCCAGGCTAAGGCTCGAGGTGAAGCATCCGACTTTACCGCTGCCTTTGACCATCTACGTCGTGGTGTCGACCTTTCTCTCAACCTTGCTTACAACGAACCTTGGGGTCAAATGCAACCTGTGCGCCACATTCTCGGGGCACTTCTCCACGAACAAGGCGAGGTCGAAGAAGCAGAAGCAGTCTACCGTGCTGACATCAAACTTTGGAAAGACAACATGTGGGGCCTCTTAGGACTCAAACTTTGTCTTGAAGCTCGTGGCGATGCTCCGGAAGAACTTGCAACAGTTACTGCATTGTTCAATGAGCGCAGTTCTCGTGCAGACATCGTACCTGCAAAGACCTGTTTCTGTGCTCAAGACAGCATCGAAAAGAGTTGCTGTGACTGAACAGTAAATCTTCAACAGTTTTGCTGTTTGAAGAGGCTTTAATTCAGTCGCTTAGTTTCAATAATTTGTGATCTGGTACAATATATTCAATTAAAGAATGATTGATAACATGGTTGAAAAACAAGGTGGGGTTGAGTAGTCAATACTCAGCAGATATTGTTGCAGATATTACAAAAATATACGCAAGGGTTCCCTTACGGACACCCGTATTCGCAAGGGGTTTGGAAGGGATGTTATCTATATAACTAGAAGACTGTGGAGGTTCATGAGCAGAAGAAACTGGGCACTTCCCCCCCCTCATAAAAAACCAGATGGGGAAACTTGTGGTTATGGAAGTTACTTTCCAACCAAAGAGGATTGGCATGGTCATGGTGGTCGAGACAAATGCAGTAAATGTAAAGCAGACGTCAGTAAACCCGGGATTCCAGAAAATAGGGGAGGGGGGGGCATTCTCATTGACGCCCCTTGGCCGTCTGATAGCAATTATACACAGCTGTACCTATGGTTGGAGTTAGACTATAATGGGTACGTAGATTACGATTCAATTTTGCTAAAGATACTGAGGTGCGATAATGATGGTGTGGATGACCCCAAACAAATGAGATTGGTTTCTGGGTCTGCTTATCAGTGGGACTGGGCAAATAAGAATTGTAGAAAATTAAATGAGGAACTGACATTGATTACCGGAAGAGATTTCTACGTTGAAATCATTGATGCGCCCGATATTTTCACGGACCCTTCCAACACATGGATCACAGATCCGGAAAACTAACGAGTCTAGCCATGAAGCTATTCGGATGAATTTGAAGGGTATATCGGAATACCCTTTCGAATACAATTCTTGTTTGAATAGGCTTTGAGTGGGCCATTCTAGTCGTTACCCATGTGTATGGCGTATTTTCTCAAGTACTCGAGAGATATAGTATCCAAATAAATAATACGGTGAAAGTTATCCATGCTAACATTTTCTTATTATTAAATATCCGAATCTCAACATTGGAGTTTCTATCCTTCTCTTTTTCGATATTATTTTCACCATCATTGTTTGATTTTCCTTTGGAACTGGTCAGTAGTTTGTACATTCCCGTAATTCCAAAAATCACAGCAAGTAAGAAAAATATTGCTATCATTCCAGCGGCACCAAGCCCAGTACCATTTACCATACTTTCAAAAAATAAAAGTATGGACACTAATGCAAGTCCAAGATATAACACAGCAAAAGTGGAACGACCATCACTATCCGTCATAGTATTGACATATTCCGAGCAATGATAAAGGTATATCCGGCTAACTGGTTAGTCATCAACCATGTCTACCAAAATGATGATCTAAGGAATTTAACGGAAGCCGTAGTGCAGTCGGTCTCCCGTGAACACACGCCCATGGGTTTGGAATACGTCTCATATCCTCAAGAAGTCTACGCATTTCTGCGATTGTCAATTTATCATTAGCCTTTACCGCACCTCGACAAGCATTGAGGAATGCGAGGTGGTCTTTCCTTGCGTCAACAGTTTCCAAAGGAGCGCCATCTTCTGCAGTGTCTTGTAGTAAGTCTAGCAAAAATGGAACGACATCATCTCCTTGTAGCAGATTTGGTGCAGAATTTAATAGCCATCCATCCGAATCTTCGCTCAAGTCAAATCCAACTTCCTTCAGTTTTTGATGTGATGCACTAATTCTGGCATTTTGTCTCGGGTCCAATTCTAATTTTAAAGGGATTAACCGTTTCTGAGGTAGCCACAGTGTTTCATCATTGCGTAATCGTTCATATCTGACTCTCTCATGCAGTGCATGTTGATCTATCAATAGTAACTCTTCTTCTGCCTGTACAAGGATATAGGAATCAGCGAACTGCGCCAAAGGTTCCATCTTAGGTAGTTCATTGATTATGCCTTCCAGTGGTGTTTCTTTGCTCGGAGAATGTGTTTGACCAGCACCTGCATGGCGGTGTAATTCTCTTTCAGCAGAAGAAAGCGCTGGTGCGATAGGACTCTCATCCATTCCAGGAAGCATTTCTTGGCTGGCCATTGAAGTTGAAATCGGTCGCTGTTTTTCCTGTTTACTAATTCCATCTGCGACCTTGCCAACTAGATTCAATTGAGCTCCAGCAGCGATTGCCCAAGAAGGAACTGAAGTTCCAGCCCCATCTTGCTCTATAGAGTCGCTTATAACAGACGGTATGGCATTTGTTCCCGCCGCTTTTAGAATTGGGTCTTGAGGCGCATCATTATGCAACTTTGGCTTCAAGCCACCACCCTTCAGCAATTCTTCAACAGGTTGAACTGCGGAATTATGTGCTAATCCTTGCAATTCAGAGATTCCACCAGCAGCATCAGGTTGTGTTGGAACTGATTCAAGAGTATGGGCAATGGCTCTTTCCAATCGTTCTAGAACTCTCCAAGAGTGCCTTAATCGGACTTCTCTCTTGGTTGGATGGACATTTACATCGACTTCATTGGCCGGTATGATGAGGCTTAGTACGGCGATTGGATGGCGGCCTTGCATTAGCCTTGTTTTGTATCCTCTACGAATCGCTTGCAAAAACGGACCAGCAGAAACCGGCCTATTATTGATCAATATGTGGACATCATCGCCTTTACCTCTAGTCGTATCAGGAGTACTTATCCATCCACTCCACGATTCTTCACCAGGAGCATCATCATCTATTGCTGGGCTTGATAATTCAAGCATTGCAGAAGCCTGGCCACCAAGGAGATCATACAAACGGTCGTTCATCGATTCACTAGCAGGAACATCAAGCATCACTTTCTCATCGATTAACAGCCTAAAACCTACATCCATATGGGCCATTGCATGAGATACAACAACATCGACGATTCGTGAGTTCTCAGTAGCAGCTCGGCGTTGGAATGCAAGACGTGCAGGTGTGTTGTGGAATAAGTGAGCAACTTCTATTCTCGTTCCATGGGCCATACCTTCCGGCTCAACAGATTCTTTGTCGCCATCCTTCATCGATATGCTTCTACCATCACAATTTTCAGGACGGCTTGCAATTTTGAGATGCGAGACCATACCAATACTGGCTAAAGCCTCACCTCTAAATCCGAGAGTATGTATTGCAGATAAGTCTTCTAATTTGCGTAATTTTGATGTTGCATGTCTATCAAGGGCAAGCGGTAGGTCTGCCTCATCAATACCTGAACCATCATCTTCGATGCATATCAGATCAAACCCGCCTCTTTCAATTGTGATTACAATGCGAGAACTACCAGCATCCAAACTGTTCTCTAACAATTCTTTTACCACTTGAGCAGGCCTTTCAACGACTTCACCTGCTGCGATATGACCAATTGTTTTGTCATCTAGTTGAATTATTCTATTTGCTTGACTCAATTTATTCACCGCCAAGCATTTTCTTCAACCTGTAAAGCGCATCTTGTGCTTGCCTTGGACTCAAATCATCGGCCTTTATGGTTGGCAAATAATCCAATACTGCCTGTTGTCCTGGCTCTAGGGATATTTGCTCAATTTGAACAGTTTGGCTTGCAGAGGAGCGACCCATTGCAGCAGCAGCAAAATAGCCCATGAGGCTCGCTTGACCGCTATCTCTTGAGGCAGGAGCACCGGTTTCACCTGCTTTTGCTCCCTTGGCCTGACTTTCTAGGAAGGCAAGTAAGTCACTAGCCCTCTCAACAACTTCTCTTGGCAAACCTGCCAATGCAGCAACCTGTACTCCATATGAGTCATCACAAGGTCCATCGGCAACAGTGTGCAAGAATTTCAATTCACCATCAGATTGAGCAACTTGGACATGGACATTTATCAATCCCTTGACCTCTTCCTCCAATCCAATCAATTGGTGGTAATGGGTTGCGAATAGTGTTCTAGAGCCGATTCTATTGCAGATGTCTTCTGTTACAGACCAAGCAATAGATAATCCATCAAAGGTAGAAGTACCTCTGCCAATTTCGTCTAATAGTACTAGTGAACGTGAAGTAGCCCTACGTAAAATGTGCGCTACCTCAATCATCTCCATCATGAATGTTGAGCGCCCTCTTCGTAAGTCATCACTTGCTCCGACTCTTGTGAAAACACGGTCGACCAATCCCAATCTTGCCTTTTTACATGGGACGAATGAACCGGATTGTGCCAATATGGAAAGTAGTGCTGTTGTACGCAAGTAGGTTGACTTACCACCCATATTTGGTCCAGTGATCAACAAAAATCTTCGTTTTGCATCTAGATTGATGTCATTTGGAACAAATCCGCTCTGTGTTTCCAATACCGGATGCCTTGCACCTTCTGCTTTTAGATGGTCTTTCTCAGTCATTTCTGGGCGTGACCAAGCACGAGACCTTGCAACATCTGCAAAGCATTGTAGTACGTCGATTGAAGCAACTCTTGCAGCAATGTTTGCTAAGGTTACAACATGCGTTCGACATCTTTCCCTCAGGGTTGTGAACATCCTATATTCTAATTCTTTTACTCGCCCACTTGCGGTTAACAATAGATCATCGCGCCGTGCCAATTCATCGGTAACATAGCGGGATCCATTGGTCAATTGTTGTTTTCTTCTCCAGTGTTCAGGGGCTTTATCTTCATGTTTTTTTGTGACTTCAATAAACCAACCGATTTGCCTATTCATTCTAATCTTCAAACTAGGGATTTCTAATTCATTTCGCAAACTTGCTTCCAAATCTTTGAACCATGAGTGGCCACTCTCGGCTGTTTCCCTTAGTTCATCAATGTCGTCATCAATTCCACTTCTAATCAATCCTCCATCCTTCAATCCCAAAGGTGGCTCATCTACCAGAGTGCGACGTATATCCTCGCCCAAATCACTTAGTGCATCTAAATCTAGAGATAGATGTGATAACAGTTGATTATCCATCTCCTTGCATAGATTGATGACCGCTGGCATTCTTTCCAATGCGATAGCGGTAGCCAATAAGTCTCTTCCATTTGAGCGATTATAGGCTAATTGAGTTGCAAGTCTTTCCATATCTCGTAAACCTTTCAGAGCCTCTCTCAGGGCATCAAGTCTTCTAGATGAGCGAGTTAGTGCAGCGACTGCATCATGCCTTGCAGAGATAGCATCAATATCTGCAAGAGGGCGCAATATCCAAGTTTTCAACAAGCGACGACCCATTGCAGTACGGCACCTATTGAGGGTAGAAAGCAAACTACCCTCATATTCTCCAGTTAAGGTTGAAGTTAATTCTAAATTTCTTAGAGTAGTTTGGTCGAGTACTAAATGACCTTCCTCTTCAATGATTTCAACATCTCTAAGGGGGACATCATCAGTGATATGCATAGTAGAGAGATAATCGGCGGCCAATCCAGCAGCGGCTATTGCCAAAGGAGCATCATCTAAATCCAGATGACCAAGGTCTGCAACCTTCAGAACCTTTGTCAAACGTTGTCTTCTTTTCGCCTCGCTCGCTTTATGCTGACTTATTGTCACACCATCTAAATGCGAGAACATAGCACAGAGCGTATTATTCTCAGCATCGGTTGGAGAGATGACTATTTCACTTGGATTCCATCGAAGAACTTCGTCCAATGCCTTTGCGAATCTATCTGCACCATGGCATGTGCTCGCCCAGGCTTGTCCTGTTGAAGCATCAACAACTCCCATTCCAAGGCTGTCACTTGCAAGACAAATTGCTATCAGTAGAGATCTTTCATCAGTTCCTAGCAACGATTCCTCATACAAGCTACCAGGGGTGTAGATTCTGCTAACAGTCCTTTCAAGAATTTTGGCACCTTCTCTCAATTCATCTTCTTGCTCAGCAACACAGACTTTGTGCCCGGCTTTTAGCATGCCCCGAATATTTTCTTCCAAGGCATGCCAAGGGAATCCCGCCATGCGGGTTGGGACGGCGGCTTTTTTATCCCTGGAAGTTAGAGTAAGGCCAAGTACTTCGGAAGCAATTTCCGCATCATCGTGGAATAACTCGTAAAAATCACCCATTCTGAAGAATAAAATTGAATCTGGGTGTGATGATTTGATTTCATCAAACTGGTCCATCATCCCTCTTTTTATCATGCTAAAACCCCGTCAATGCTCACGCCGGATGTAGTGGTCAATGACGATAGCACATGAAGATTCTCGCTATATCTTCCTCCGTAGGAGGAATAAATCAGTGATTTAGCAAAATAGTTCCGGCAAATAAAAGCGCCATTAACAGCAAAGAATCGCTTCAATATTTGCGGAATCGATCCAATACAGTCCAGCCCATTACAAGCAAAACAATACTAAAAAATGTTAGGAATATAAAGTTTAAGAAACCCCTGCCATCCTCTATAGAGTGCTGTACTGTTGTGTCCAGGGTCATGAGTTCAAATGCCCCATTAGCATCCATGCCATGCATAAATATCATTCCACTTTCATATTCTGAGATTTCTATTTCTAGCGGTATTGGTTTTGCTAATTTCTCAATCTCAATAATTCCATTGTGAAAAGTTGCAATCGATGCTGTATCCTGGTGCCCAATAAACCAAGTTTTTCCTTGTGAATCAGTTACTGCAGATTGAGAGGGGATATCTATTTCATTGATTGATCCATCATCTTCAACTTGATATGCTCCTGTATTTGCAGCGATTATTACTTGTGAATTACCAGTGGAGAATACGTTGTGTATTTGTCCTTCATCACCAGTTAAAAACGATGTCAAAACAGGTGATATAGAGAGATTTCCTTGCCATTCAATTATTCCGATTGCAGAGCGAACACTCGGGCTTGCAGGGCTGTCGCCTGAACTCTGAGTATTTGTGATAGTGCCTGTTGCAACCCATTTTTCCTGAGATAAGTGGACGATGTTATTCCAATTAACTAAATTTGAATTTGATAATGGCGGTGATGCAACATAATATGATAATGCTCTAATCGATGAAGTGCCATCACTTTCTTGAGTGATAATCATGGCAGATTCCGGACCTTTATTCTCTTGGTAATCATCGATCCAAAATTCATCACTAGTATTGATATTAATGGATGCAATTTGTTCACCAAGGGTGATTTCAATTAGTTGAGTGCTGGCAAGTGATAATATCGCCCGGTTCTCACCCATTTCATTAATGAAGCGAATTTCATCGCCTTTGTCAAACCCTGATGGTTCATATATCATCTCTACTGTATCAGTACCAGTTTGACTGAAGAGATAATGTCCCTGACTTGGATTATATGTGTGTGTTAATTGACTTGCAATATCCACGCCATTGTCAAAATAAACTATGTCAAGGACTCTATAACCGTCATGGGCGGCTTCACCTGCTCCCAAATCAACGCCAGCCAAAGTACTGGTCCCTTCAATAGCGATTCCACCCAAGATGGCGAATAGGAAAAAAATGCCAATTGCGAGCCATTGATGCTCACTTTCTTGTTCCAGCAACTTGCGCCAGCGTCCTGCCATAATTGATTGGCAGTGTTGGGGGCAAAAGAAGGCTTTCATCAAAGTGCTAGATTGAGCGCTATTCTGCAAGTTTTCTATCTCATACAGATAAGGCCTCAATCAAAGCAATGATAAAGGGACCATTGGTCGCAAGGTTACTTAGAGGTTTACATATGGCACGAAAACCAGCATCCATGTATCGTCAACTCAAGGGTCCAGCATATACTCGTCGCAAGTATATTGGCGGTGTCCCAAATAATCGTATTATGCAATTCCACGTTGGAAATCGTAGAGCTGCTGAAGTCGGTGAGTTCAAAGTAATCATTGAATTACGTTCCGATAACAATGTACAAATCCGTCACATTGCTCTTGAAGCAGGCCGTGTTATTGCAAACTCTACCATTCGTAAGGTAACAGGAATGGACGGATACTCACTTCGTGTTCATACCTTCCCTCACCATGTTCTACGAGAGAATAAGCAAGCAACTGGTGCAGGTGCTGACCGTGTTTCACAAGGAATGCGTTGCGCATTCGGAAAGAACGTTGGAACTGCAGCACGTGTAAAGCGTGGTCAGAGAATCATGTCAATTCAAACAAACCCTGAAAATTACCTATTAGCGCGAGATTCATTGCGCAAGGCCAGCATGAAAATGCCAACACCTTGTACAATTCGCCTTATTGCAGGTCACGAACACCTCAAGGGTCTAATTTGAATGAAGATGCAGGGATTCGCTCCCTCATCAAGTATCACACCTTGTTGTTTTGGCGCGGATACCAAATACCGATGGCCAATGCGAATGAATGAAGGGAGGTGAGAATGTGCGAGTAGCAGTTTTGAAAGAGGACAGTTGTCAACCTAAGAAATGTAATGATGAATGCTATGCATTCTGCCCACCGGTTAGAAACGGCCAGGAATGTATCATTTTAGATGACCATTCAGGCAAACCCATGATTTCTGAGAGTTTGTGTATTGGGTGCGGTATATGCATCAATAAATGTCCACACGATGCCTTGATCATCGAGAACTTACCTAGCGAATTGGAGCAGGATATGATTCATAGATATTCAATGAATGGATTTCGATTGTTTAGACTCCCTACGCCGAGTAAGGAAAGTGTGGTAGGTATTCTTGGACCCAATGGAATGGGTAAGTCGACTGCAATCAATGCACTCTCAGGAAGAATAGTACCAAATTTAGGAGATTGGATGGACAAAGAATGCAATTGGGATGGAATAATTGAAACCTTGCCGAGAGGTGAATTACGTGATTTCTTTATTTCAGTGCGGGAAGGAAAAATAAAAGTTGCATTGAAACCTCAAAACATTGACCGATTGCCGAAAAGGGTTCAGGGAACAGTACGTGAATTATTAAGCAAAGTTGACGAGAGAGATATGTTCGATGAGATGACCAATGATTTGGGAATCTCTCATCTTCTAGACCGAACAGTACAACAATTATCTGGGGGAGAATTACAGAGGATGGCTATCTGTGCAACTATGTTGCGTGATGTTGATGTTTATTTCTTTGACGAACCATCGTCTTATTTGGATATCCATGAGCGTATGAGAATCGTAAAAATCATTCAAAAATTAGCAGAGACTAAGCGAGTTTTAGTAATAGAGCACGACTTAGCAGTTCTAGATGTATTAGCAGATTTAATTCACATAGTATATGGGAAGAAAGGTGCATTTGGAATTTTCACCCCAGCCCGTTCAACCCGACAAGCGATTAATTCATACCTGGACGGATACTTACCTGAACAAAATGTTCGTATTCGTGATAAACCAATAAAGTTCCTAAATCACCGTGGTGGTTCAGCAGAACTTGGCAGCCAGGTCATTAGTTGGGGTGGTTTGGAAAAACAGTTGGGTGATTTCAAGTTAACAACTGGGGAAGGAAAAGTCCACAGGAGTGAGGTTGTCGGAGTGGTCGGTCCAAATGGAACTGGTAAGTCTACAATGATCAAAATACTTGCAGGAGAGCACGAATATGATGGTGGTTGGGTTAGCAGCGATTGCAGTGTCTCATACAAACCTCAGCATATTGATGTTGACATGGACTGTACTGTTCAAGTTTGGTTAGATGCTGAAGTTGGCCCACGTTGGAGAAGTGGAGAGTACAATGTAAATGTGATTCGAGCTTTGGGTATTGATGAATTATTGCCTAAGCGTGTCAAGAAATTATCTGGTGGTGAGAGACAAGCAGTTTCAATTGCAATATGTCTCGGAAGAGATGCTGATTTGTACTTGCTTGATGAGCCAAGCGCCCATTTGGATGCTAACGCTCGAATGGAGGCTGCAAAAGCGATTAGAAGAACTATGGAGGCGAATGAAAAATCTGCCTTCGTCATCGATCACGATGTATATTTCATTGACATATTGGCCGATTCACTGCTTGTGTTTGAGGGTGAAGGTGGAAAGTTCGGTAAAGCGGAAGGACCATTCCCATTGAAAGAGGGTATGAACCGTTTCTTGGAAGGTGTCAATATCACATTCCGCCGTGACCATGATTCCAAACGCCCACGAATCAATAAATCCGATTCTAGAAAGGATAGAGAGCAACGTCAGGTCGGTGATTTCTATTCATATCAACACTGAGAAAAAGATGGTGTATTGTATAATTCTTGTATCGATTGGTGATCAATAATGCCCGTTAGCACACCACCTTTAGGCGGACCACTAGGGCGTTCTCGCTCTCGCCTTTCCGCCAGTGCACTAACTTCGTTTCTTCGTTGCGATAGGCAATGGTTCTTAGGAAATAAAGTTGGGATTAGAGGGCCATTGAATCCCCCCCAAGTTCTCGGTATTGTCTTGGAAGATGCGCTTTGTTCTATTTTGATGCAAAGACCCGTAGGCATTGATTCTATAGAGGGTATTAAAGAATGGGCACGCAGTTTCATAGAAGATTCAGTTTCAACAGTATTAACCGAAGGCGGAAAGATGTGGCATGAAGGTATTTGGCGTGTGGATGAAAGTTGGGATAATGTCGATGTTGACAGAGTCCGAAGAAGAATCAATGGTGGTTTGGAGTTATTTTTTGAAGAAGTAGAGGCTTGCTATACGGCCAACGGCGGTCCATATCTTGAATTATTCCGCAGTGGTCAGCAACCATTCAATGTAGCAGCGCCTTCATGGGGCGACGAGCCGGTTTTCCCTATCCCTGATAAAATTCCAAGTCTTAACATTAGAAAATGGTCCAATGGTATTGATGCTGATTGGAAAGAGAAGGGAAGTCCCGTTTCTTGGTCGGAGGCTTGGGAAATTGCCCGTCCATGGGTGAAAGATCCAAGGGTGCATCAACCACAAAGAATGTTCCACCAAGATGGATGGGCAGCAGGAGAATTAGATTTAGTACTGCGCTGGGATGGTAGAATTCGTTTAGTTGACGTTAAATCAGGTGATCCTACCTCAAAATTTGCAGCATCTCTTCAACATCAATTAGGGTTCTACAGCTGGCTTTGGTTTGAAACCCATGAGAGTCAACGAGTAGATGGTATGGAAGGTTGGTACCTAGATGGTCCACACCGTGTAGAATTTGAAGCCCCTAGTGTTGAAAATTTACAAACCATGACCGGTGTTTTCAAGCAAGTTCATGAAAAGATGCAAGCGATGGGAGCAGGACCTGCAAAAATGCCAGTTTCACTCGAGGAAGCATGTGATGGAGAATCAGCAGGTTGCCACTGGTGCAGTTTAGCATTGGATGGAGATATTATGGTAAATGATGAATTGTTGAAAACAATTTATGATGGTCAAGAAATTATAATGTCAACACCGAGTGAAAAATTACAGCAAATACCTCAGAGAGTTAGTGTTACAGGAAAGTTTACCGGTGCATGGGGTCCATTGCCTAATCATTTCGGTGAGCCTGTGTTAGGGGCCATGCTGATGGCAGGAATGAAGCAAATTACCATTGAAGAAAGTCAACCAGGAGCGTTTCCAGAACTACACGATTGCCCTAAAGGTGATATTGTTATTATCGATGCACTTCCAGGTGTATGGAGAGGTCAAGCAAGATTGTATGTTGATGTAAATACCAGGATTTTAAGTAGACAAGATGCAGAACAGGAGTTTGATGACCTGTCACAGAAATTAACAAGAGTCGGCTTGCTGCGTACAAGAGCAAATGTTGAAGGAATCATACTGTGCATTGCAAAGCGAAGTGGGAGGAGATTAGATGGAAAGCCTTGGGCTATGCTATCAATGCATCTTTGGGATGGTGAACATGTCGTTGAAGTTGCGGCCTTTGGTTCCAGCATTACTGGTGCAATGGAAGAAACAAAACCAGGTGATACATTGAAAATGACGGGTGCTGAAATTGGTTGGAGAAATGGATTACCGCAGTTGAGAATAGACATTCGTTCAACAAGACTTTCTTTCAAGAGGAAAGAGAGCCTTTTAGAGGGTTGAATTTTACCCACTTTGTATGCCGGTACATTTTGCGAGCGAAGAGGACTCCATCGGACCATATAATCGATTGTCAGCAAGCCAAGCAAATGCCTACAACAATTGTTCTCGGCTTTGGTATTATGAGAAGGTTCTACGCTTCAAAATGCCGCAAATACCAGTTCTATTCGTAGGTAGAGCTGTTGAAGATGCAGTTTGTAAAATGCTTCGTGAATCTCCAGGAATAATGGTTTCAAGTGCAGATTCAAAAATATTAGAATCAACTCCACTAGATGAAAATGGCCTTCCAAATAGAGGAGATGCAGATTGGCCGGCCTCAAAGTTGCTGGCTTTACCTGAAAAGATGCAACCATCCACCATCGATGAAATGAAAACATGGGGCCGGGAAAGATTAGACATCCATCTTCCATTATCCTTGGAAGAAATGAGAATAGAATGGGAAAGCGAAGAAAGGAAAGCCGGTAATTGGTCTACTGTTGATTCCCAATATTGCCTCGAAATGTGCTATACTGCATTAGACATGCATCTCCTAGAATTACAGCGTTGCTTTGAGGCCAATGGTGGCCCAAGTCTTGAAAGTTGGCGTGAAGGAAATAGGGATTTTTGGCCAGCCCCTGATGGCAGGGTTTTTGAACTAAAAAGCAATCACCCTTTGGCTAGTAAGGACTCCTTTACTCTAGTTGAAGCTTGGGAGATATGCCGACCATGGTTCGTCGACCCGGGTGCAAAAAAGTTCTCAATGAATGCAATTCATCCAGAGCATTGGTTCCAAGGAGAATATGACTTGGTATATCGCTGGGATGGTGAAATAAAAATTGTCGACTTGAAGGCAAGCGTTGGTAAAGGAGACCGCTCTGGAAATTATGTTGATCAACTTCGCATGTATGCGATGTTGTGGTGGGTAACTCACGACAAAAAGGAAATGGTTAATTCTCTTGAAATTTGGTATTTAGGTGCAAATGTCGTTAAAGAAATAGAATTGCCTTCAGTTGCAGAATTACAACAAATGGAATCCGACTTGAAGGATATGTGGAAAGTTCTCAGAGAGAATAAGCCAGACATAGAACAGTGCCCGCC
>Ga0115003_10003128_pt1 | contig 13245 bp, 17 predicted proteins | sample ArcticOcean_MG_C_7_FD_88736 | JGI IMG/M metagenome (GOLD analysis project Ga0115003, IMG submission 88736) | Marine microbial communities from western Arctic Ocean - ArcticOcean_MG_CB11_88 | ecosystem: Environmental > Aquatic > Marine > Oceanic | place: Arctic Ocean: Canada Basin | collected... | reverse complement strand
GCATTTATCTCCGATTTGCATATAGGTGCAAATAATTTCTTAGAGCAGGATTGGGAACGCATGATGAAATGGCTACATGGGGATGCTGATGTAGCCAAGTCTATCAAATATCTCGTCATGTCGGGCGACATAATAGATGGTGTAGGCGTATATCCGAATCAACAAGAAGAATTAGCAATCCATGATATGTATGACCAATACGCTAAGGTTGGCGAATATATGGAAACTTTACCCGAACATATCACACCCATAATTTTGCCGGGTAATCACGATGCGGTGCGACTTGCTGAACCTCAACCCATATTATCAACAGAAGTGCAAAGCCACTTCAATAGGGGGGAGTTTGTAGGTAATCCTTGCAGATTTTCGGCGGGAGGGACAGATATTTTATCATATCATGGTAAAAGCATTGACGATATGGTGATGATACACCCCGACACCACATATGAACGGCCTCAAGACGCTATGAAGGAAATGCTAAAGCGACGACACCTCGCCCCGCATTGGGGTGTAAAAAATCAAATAGCGGCAGAACCATATGATTTAATGACGATTGACACGACTCCCGACATTTTCGTTACAGGGCATACTCATGGACATTGCCTTGAAAAATATAGAGGCATCCAAATGGTTGTATCATCCACTTGGCAAGCACAGACTTCATTTCAAAAAATGGTTGGATTTGAACCTAAGCCTTCAATTTTGTCTGTGGTAAAACTTGATACTCTTGAGTCTGCCGCAGTTCATTTCGGTTCTTGAACAGTATTGTTCATATAGGAGTTGGCGTAGTCATAGAGTGAGGGGTATTATGGCTGATAATAATGAGATTTCTGTTTCGTTCCATTTGAAAGGGTTTGACAAGAAGGTTTGGAGCAATCCAACAAAGACTACTTCAAGAATATACATTTACAAAATTGATGACAACATCAAAATTGAATGCGGATATTATGACCTCAATAAAGACTTTTACTGCCCTCCCGATAAAAGGAGGAAACACGCAGACCATAATGTTGTTGTCTGCGGTGAAAAGGATAGCAAAGAGGGTTTGTCCGAATTAGCGACAATTGAATATCAAAATGCGACCCATACAATTTATTACAGAACCGATGAGGCCATGGAGTCTAATGAAAAACCCGAAGCAGGGCTTACTCGCAGAAAAGAAGTCCCAACGCCCGTTGTTGATGAGCCTGTTATTGATGGGTCTGTTAAGGATATGGCGAATGAAGTCAATACTTCATCCGAGCGTGAGCAATCCACTTTGAGCCATATAGCGAAAATAACTCAATCGGACATGAAGGTGTCAATTTCATATGGGAACACGGTGGAATTAAAATCACGAAGCAGGGGTTTGATACAATCTCAATATCCTAAGTTTTCTCTTAGTGTTGATTTTGAAGGTGGTAATATCGCTGAAAAAATAGAAGAGGCGGCTGATGCCGTTGTCAAAATGGTTGAGGATAAATTGACTGAAATAGTATCGGACATTACAGGGTGATATTAACCATGAATGACGATGTTCGCGAGATTCTTGCATCCGATGGTTGCACATTGTCTGTTCCTGCGGGTGAAGCGAGAGAGTTCATAATCAAAGACCATGAGGATGATTCAAAAAAAGTGTACCTTCTGCTAAAAGCAGGGAGTCAAATAATGCTAATGGGCGTTTGTCAAAGGTCGGAATTGAAACGAGTAACGAGGGGATTGTAATGCAAAAAATTGAAAATGTGAAAGTAAGAGTAAATGAAAACGGTGTGCTTGTTGAAGTTGAGGCTGTGATGGGTGCGGAGGATGTTGACGGAATGTATATCACACACTTTGCCTGTGTGGAGGATGATGGAAATGAAAACTTTAGATTCGCTATCCTTGCTACAATCAATGTAACCTCTATCCAATCCGAAGAAGACCTCTATTCTCAAACAGGAGAGGTGTGGGCTATCCCATTGGTTGACAAAGACTCATTTCAAAAAGCAAGGTTGATTCTTGCGAGAATGGTAAAAGACAATCAGTATTATCAAAAGTCAACATATCATTTCCCCGACAGGGATAACGAAGTGAAAGCAGATAAAATTGACATAACCGAAATCGCTAAAGAATTGAACAAATTGCTTGACCTGTTGAGGGAGAGAGAGCCTAAATGACCTCTCCCTCGTTGGAAACAAATCGCATATACAATGAGGATTGCATTGACACTTTGAAAAGAATGGGTGATTCTGTTCTTGATATGACAATTACATCCCCTCCATATGATAATTTGAGAACATACAATGAGTTCTCCTTTGATGCTGAAAAAATCATCACAGAATTATATCGCACGACCAAAGAGGGAGGCGTAGTGGTTTGGGTTGTAGGTGATGCTACAATTAAAGGGAGTGAAACGGGAACATCGTTTAGGCAAGCCTTGTTGTTTATGGATAAGGGCTTTAGGCTTCACGATACTATGATTTATCAAAAGACAGGCACACCTTTTCCATCTAAGGTAAGGTATAACCAATGCTTTGAGTATATGTTCGTTTTTTCCAAAGGGAAACCCAAGACTTTCAATCCGATAATGAAGCCCAACAAAACTGCGGGTGCAGTTCGCCATACAAGGAAATACCGAAATAAAAAGGGTGAATTGATTGCAGGTTTTAATGGAAAACCTGTAAATGAAATGGGTATTGAGAACAATGTATGGGTGATAAAAAATGGGATGTATAAAAGCACTCACGATAAAATAGCATTTGAACACCCTGCCATATTCCCCGAAGAATTATGTGAAAAACACATTAAGTCTTGGTCAAGTGAAGGCGATATTGTTTTTGACCCTTTCATGGGTTCGGGAACAACGGCTAAAATGGCTATGCTCAACAACAGAAATTATGCCGGGAGTGAAATATCTAAAGAATACTGTGATGTTGCATATCAAAGGTTGTTGTCAATTGAAGGGCTTGAGGATATAGAGTCGTCTGTTGAGGCAAGTTGATAAGGGGTTGGCAGGTGTATCACCTCATGGGCGAAACAATTACTACCTTTGATGGTGTTGAACACGACAAAGAAGAAATGATTGAAAAAATGTATGACGATGGTTTCTATTATGGTTATCTCGGAAAACAAGTGTTGAGTAGTTCATCGTTGAAGAAATTGCTATCATCCCCAAATGAATACCTCCGTTCTCTTGAAGAAGAGGATGCAACCGAAAGTCAACCCCTGCGGGATGGTAAATTATTCCATTGGAATATCCTTGAACCCGAAAAGTTTGCCGCACTCAATGTTATTGAGGTCGCTTCTAAAAACACCAAAGCATACAAAGAAGCCAAAGCCGAACTTGGTGAAGTATATTGCCGAAAAGAAATTGATACTGCGGAATCCTTAGCATCAGTTATGAAGAAAAACAAACCTGCTATGTCTTTTTTGGAAAATGCGGATTATGAAGTTCCTGCTATTGATGTGATTAACGGAATACCGTTTCGTGGAAAAGCCGATATTGTTCAAGGAACAAAAATCATTGATATTAAAACAACTGCTGATTTAGATGGGTTCAAGTTTTCAGCATACCGTTTCAGTTATGACCTTCAAGCCTATCTGTACTTACAATTGTTCCCTCAAGCAGAAGAGTTTATTTTCGTTGTCATTGACAAGAAAACAAGAGATATAGGCATTTTTGATTGTTCCGAAGAGTTCTTGGAAAGTGGCAAAAAGAAATTGGAACAAGGTATTGAAAATTACAAGTTCTTCTTTCAAGGTGATGTTGAATTAAGTCAATTTGTTCGCTACGGAACGCTTTGATACCTTACGGTCAATTAGCCTTCGCAATCCATATTGGAGTCTGCTTATCCTTATTCGGGAACAACAGTTCGCTCGGTCATTTCAATGGCCGATGATAGCGAACCACCAATTATAGGTACTTTGCTTACGAATGGCATAAGGCCAAGCGCATTAGCACCATATAGGGTGGCAATCAGTCCGAACAACCGTTGAACGGTCACAGGGCCAACGCCGAAGTTCCAAAATGCGGCAAGTGCATTACCCAAGAGAGGGATTGTGAAAACGGCAGGGCCTCCGAGATGGAAAAGTCCACCAACCAATACTGAAGCCGCTCCGACCATTTTAATTCCTTTATCTATATCCATGTTATTTACCACCTTTCGGTGTCTTAACATCGGTGTTCAACTATATGAAGTTTCACACATCAAGGTAAAAGAGATTATTCCTGCATTTCTGCGAAACGGTCTGTGATAAGCAAAAGTGCCGAAGCCCATAGACCTACGAAAATACCCAAGTTTTCATCGTGAAGGGCATAAATAGCAATAGAGCCTACAATTGATGTAAGGCTCGCAATCAATCCAACCTTACGCCAATTCATTGTTCATCACCTAATCCGTTGAGAAGTCGCTCAACCAATTCCGCTTTCTTACCCTTAGTGGATAATCCATGTTCCTTCAATTTAGAGCGCAAAGCATTGACTGTCAAACTCTTCAAGTGTTCTTCGGTGTCCTCAACAATATCCTCAAGCAAATCCTTAGCGGTTTCACTCAATGGCGTATCTAAATCACCATCCTCAATAAAATCCTCAACGACTTCGGAAACAGTATCAACAACATCATCCAAAACATCACCAATAACATCGGCATCAACATCTAAGCCTGTTTTATCCTCTATGAAGTCCTCCACAGATTCAATAATAGCAACACGATTCTTACGCCATTCTTTTTCCAAGAGTGCAACGATACCAACACCACCGCCAATAGCCGCCAATGTCCCATATTCGGCAGGAATAATACCTGCTGATACAAGAGAGGCCAAGCCCGTTCCGATAATCGTTAATCCATCGTTGATTCGTTCACGCATATAATTACCTCGCAATTTCACTATATGACCTTTGGCTTACGGCATTATTCTTCATCAACGACCTTGTATGGGTTCATTTAAGGTTCTAAATATGGACAACAATATGGTAAGCCCCAATCATGCTCGCAGTAATAAGTGCTGAAAAGACATTGGCTATGAATTGAATATAGATTTCATCGTGAAGAGTGTCCTCTATATGTTCTCCGAAGAATAGCCAACGACGCATCCTCAAGCCTCATTGAAGTTCAATAAATGGGTTCATCACCCTCATAGGTTCGCCAAGAATCATCAAACCCTGCATATGCTCCCGCATCAACAAGAAAACCATCCTTTGAGGGTAGGGTTGTGATTAAATCCTTGGCTCTTGCGACCATGTAAAGAGGTTCGCCATCTCCTGCATCTTCTCTCGCTCTATTCCAACCCATTTCGTAGCCTTTCTTGAAATATCTCTTTGTATTCTTGTTGGAGTGGCCGTATTTCATATCCATCATTTGCATCTGCATTTTATCTCTTGGCGTGTATTTACTCCAACGCACATTCATGTAGCGTTCCATATCACTCATTGAAGTGGCTTTAGGTGTTTTTCCACCATATTCCGCACTCATAGCCTTTGCTTTTCTTCGCTCATCAAAGGTGCTGAAATAATCATCCTCAATTTTACCTAAGTGTGGTTTTCCTGCATCTATTGGATTCCATGTTGGCTTACCTTGAATGGTAGGCCACTTTTCGGAGATTGTATCAATGTGTTTGTCGGTGTTGCGGTTGGCTAATTCCAAGTCATATTCTTGAGCAATCTCAAAGACCATTCCTTCAAGACAAGCGTTTTCAAGAGATATTTCATTGTCTTGAGGCGTTCCTTCACCATAAGCATCTCGGTCTAAACCGACGATAACACCATAATTGTCGTGTGGGTCAAAATAATTCATTTCATTCGGATTCATAGATGAACGAATTATCATAAGAATTGGCAGGTCAATGAACTCATAATATGATTTCCACTTTGCCAAAGCATTTCGGAACGATTGGTCAAATTGGTCTTTACTGCCACTTACAAGCAATATAGCAACATCAGCAGGTTCGCTTACAATTTCATTGATTTGGCTAATCAAACCTATTGAATCTCCAAGAACAATTTTTTCATCCGAGTCTTCACGGAAATAACTGGCCGCATCACGCGCCAAATCCTCATCCCAATCCTTTGTTTCACGGTTTGGGTCAAATCCTGCCTTGAGGTTGGTTGGTGAAGAGAAGTCTAAATCTCGCAATTCAACATCAACACCATATTGATTCATTTTATCCTCAAGCAGATTCATCAAAGTGGACTTACCGCTATGTGGTGGGCCTCCTACAATGATACGGACAGGATATTGATTATCGCTTTCGCCATATGGAGTTGCTTCTTCGGCTCTATATTGTCGCTCAACAACGGTTGTTTCTTCATAATCGCCAAGCATCCAATTTAAGCCTTCTCCAATTGTAGCAAGCAATTTTGGACTTGCCGCACCCGCAGGAGATACTATCATTTGAGATGGTTCTATACCATAATGTTCAACATTGCCAATGTATATCCTGCAACCCTCAACATTTGAATCGTTCCAATCATAATTTGATTCTTCAAGTTCTAAGTTAAACTCATCGGGCGATTCATTATCGCCACCATACCAATCCCCATTGACGGATTCGTAGCCATCAATAGGTTCTGCGAAAGTCATGGTAAATGAACCATCACCCCATTCAACCTTATGACCCGATGCGGTTTCACCTGTGAAAGTCTTGTATGTTGACATGGCTTCAAAGGTTTCAGCCCCAAAATCATACCAATGACCGAAACTCCCGCAGGTATAACAATAGTCCATCTCTTCTTCGCCTACATTTTCCGAATCGCATTTTGAACATCCATCTTCATTAGCATCTTCATTCCCGCAATTGTAGCAATAAGGCATCTCTTCTTGTCCTAAATTGTTTGAATCACATTTAGGGCAGGTTTTGGATTCAGCCATTTCAGCCCATAAGTCTTACAGGGGTCTTGACCGCAACCGCAGTTCTTACTCGCGCAAAAGGTTTCAACCTCATATAACTCCGCTTCGTAAAAATCGCTTTCGGCTTTTTTGTCCTCACGAACTCGCTTGTTGCGTACATATGATACGGCAATGCCTAATGCTCCAATACCGAGAAGTGGTGCGCCAATGACCTTTCTAAGTGGCGGGCCATCCCCACCAATTTTCTCATCCATGAAGGCTTTACCCCCAAGCAAAACGCTTGCACCTGCAATGACATTTACAAATGATGTTATGATTGACATGGGAGAACCTAATATCACTTTGCGGATTGACTATTTGAATGCTTACCTAAATAACAAACAGAATAAAATAGTTGAAAATCTAATTTATACTGATGTCAATACGCAAAGTGCAATGTCCTCGGTGTATCGGAGAGGGGTGGATTGAATACAAAGACGAAGCCTCCAACCTCAATAGAAAACTCAAATGTGAAGTCTGTGATGATGAGGGCATGGCTTTTGTTCAAGACATCATAGATTATTACGCCTATATGTCCGACAAAGCCCCCGAAAACGATAAAGTAATTCGTTGGAACTCCTATCTCAAATTAGAAACAAAAGGTTACACCGACTGTGAAAACACATCTGTTGAAACAGAAGGATAATATGGGAGCGTCAATGACCGTTTGTTGATGGTGGTTCACGATATACGAGTAAGTGGAAACACTTTCCCCTACAAAGACACCATCAAAGACACATTTCGTTTAAGGTGGAAAGGTAAGGATTGGAGAGGCCGATATAGGGGAGGTTCACCTCTTATGCCACGCCTTATGGCTTTTTGCACTCGCAATCGTTTGATTCTTGAAGTGGATGGAGAACTCAAAGAGTTTGATGCGCCTAAAACCGAAGCCGATTATGAATCCGATTTAGAGAGCAAACAAATCCATCACATTCCAAAAGGCGGTGATGGAGGAAAACCTTTGAAAAAGCATAAACTACCTGCTCAATTAACTTTGAACCTTGCTCATAAAAGCGAATGGGTTGATACGGCTTTAGAGGTTGAAAATTGGCATTCATACGAGGGAATTATCAAAAATGGAGGCCCATATGATAGTGTCCGAGCCGAGCAACAACATCTCATTCCCCTCATTTCCAAATACCTCAAAGAAGGTTATGAAAACATTATCGTGGAATTACCAACAGGTTCGGGAAAATCAATGATAGCCTATTCGTTGCCTCTTATTTTTGATTCATCAGCATACATATCAACTCCCTTGAAAGGATTGCAGGAACAATACCTTCGCGACCACCCTTTTATGTCCTCCGCTATGGGGCGAACCAATTATGATTGTATATTAAGCGAAGAAGAATTGAAAGCCGAGGGGTGCGCCCCTAAAGCAAATGCTTCTGTTGCCCCCTGCCGAATGGTTGACGACTACAAATGCGAACACGCATTCAACCAAGAGCAATTAGAATCTATATTGAATGGTGAAAAAATTGAAAGCCAATGTGGATATTATGATGCTTATGCAGAATCATTGAAGAATCGTTGGTTCGTTGGAAATACAACATTCCTTACGGCAATGCACCTATATGGGCGACCTGCTTTGCCCACACGACCATTGCTTATTGTTGATGAAGCGCACACACTTGTAAATCAATTGGAGTCTTTTTACGATTTGAGATTGTCAATGAGAAGGTTGGTTCGTTTGCTCGTTGGCCCAAAAGCAAGCAAAGAGGTTATCAAGAAAACAAAAGAAGAGTGGGCATTCCCCAAAATAAGGTCTATGAAGCCCGACACTCATATGGAAAAACGCCATAAAGACATAATTCAATTTCTGCTCTATTTGAGAAAAATAGTCGGGAAAATTGAAAGCAAAATTAAGGCAAACGACTACAAAAAAGAAGAAGTGGGTGATGTGAAGGATTTTCACACCCGATGCCTCTTACTTATGGGGGAATTACAACGCAATTGGAAAAAGTGGGTTTATCAGTTTGACGATGATGAAATGAGAAATGTCATTCGTTTTGAGCCATTGTCCATAGCCGAACAAGCCAAAGAACTGTTCTTAGAATTGGGGCAACAACGCATATTCATGTCGGGAACAATCATATCACCCGATATATTCATAGAAGAATTAGGTTTGAAAAAGAACCGCACCGCAATCATTAGAGTGTCCAATTCATCATTCCCCTCAAAATCAAGACCCCTGCTCACAGGAGTTAAGGGGGGTCTTATGGTGTTTGATAAGAAGTTCAATGGTGTGCGACCAAAAGACATTGATAAGGCCGCAGACGCTATCGCCAAAATAGCAGAAAATTATCCGAAACATAAAGGGTTGATACTGCCATACACAGATACGATAGAATCATTGCTTGTCAATTCTTTAATGGATAATCACCCCGAAATGGCAACCCGAATAGTTCAGCATACAAAAAACCCTAAAGAGCGAGAAGAGGTATTATCGGGATTCACTAAGCCTTCGGGCAACGGAGTTCTCGTTTCCACTTATGCAAATCAAGGATATGACAATGAAAACATTCATTTCGTTATCATCGTTAAATTGCCATTTTTATCTCTTGCAGATACGAAAGTCCGTTTGCGTATGAAAGAAAGTGAAGTGTGGTATCAAACATACACAGTCCGAATGCTACTGCAAATGTATGGCCGAGCCATGAGGTCAAAGGATGATTGGGGTCATGTATATGTCATTGATGCACATTTCCCCCATTGGTATCGGACAAGAAAAATATCTCGCTTGATACCACCATACATACGAGAGGCTATGGATATTGGAGAGAATGTTTCAACCCATATGGAAAACACCTCCCCCTAAATAGGAAAAGCACCATATGAGTTTATGGGATTCCATAATGCGAGAAGTCGTTTTGAAAACGAATTAGTCAAAGTTCTCACAGAAGAGTTGGGGGATGAATGGTTTGGGCAACGGGGAACGCATTCATATGGAATTGATGTCATCATGTTCAAATCAAGTGATAATGTTTTATCACCAAAAGCCGTCTTGTTTGAAGTCAAATCAATATCTAAGTGGCCGTTTTATTTGAGTGCGAAAAATAAGCAACAATATGAACGATATTTACAATTGCTTGAATCAAAAGGCGTTGAGGTTGTTTATGCAATGAGATTGATGGGTGAAAAGGTTGACAAATGGAGATTCGCAAGAATCACATCATTTTCCACCACTTCAAGAGGTAATCCCTGCCTAAAACACGATGATACGGAGGGATTGCTTACCTTTGTCCACACATTGAAGAGTATATAGCCTCGGTGTCATTACCAAGTAGTATGGGTGAATCTATCAAAGTTGAGGAAACTGCTTGTTGCGGGTTCTGTATGAAGCCTTTGACCGAATCCGCATCCATAAACAATACAACCAAAAAAATGTATTGCGACAAAAATTGTATGGGTAAAGCCCAAACGAAACGAGCGACCATAACCTTGACCTGCTCATATTGTTCAAAAGAATATGAAACCTTGAAGGGCAGATATAATGAACGACACCAATTCTGTTCTCAAAATTGCTCGCTGAATGTACGGATGGATAGGTATTTTTGGTCTATATGCAATGCTTTGTCGGAGTGTGATGATTGGATGAGTGCTGATATGCTAAGAATGAAATTGAAACACAAAAAAGTGGATTTAACTTCAATGAGGATAGCCACTCGCATTTCACATAACAAATTGGTTGAAGTCATGGAGGATAGTGAACCCTATTTGTACAAATTGAAAAACAAATATAGAGATAAGCCTTGGACTTGGCACACATCTAAGTTTTTCAGAAAAGTGTCAATTGAACGACACGATTATGTATTGATGTATGAAGCCGAACATGGGGATGATGTGGATGCGACCAATAGCAATTAGCGGGAAAATGTGTTCGGGGAAAAGCACATTGTTGAAATTGATTCAAAGCAAAGAACCCTCATATGAGCGTGTTTCTTTAGGCGACCCCGTTAAGGATGTGGCAAGAAATTATTTTTTGATGCCAAAAGGAGTTAAGGATAGGCCCTTATTACAACAAATCGGGCAAAGGTTTCGGACAATCAATCCGAATGTGTGGGTGGACTTACTTCATACTAAAGCAGATTCCTTAATTGCGGAAAATAAAATCCCTATATGTGATGATGTACGCTTTCCAAACGAATTAGATAGCATGATTTCAAGAGGTTGGACTATTATTCGCCTTCACATTACGGAGGATGAACAGAAAAAACGATTGAAAGGTACATATGGTGCTGATTGGGAAAGCCATTGGGATAATAGAAATGAAGAATCCGAAACCTCTCTTGACCATATGGGCAACGGAATGTTTCATTATGTCTTAGAAAAAAACAATCGTGAAGAATTAGACAAATTAGTGGATGCTATATTCACTTACGATTGAAATAATACATCAATGCGCCTACAATTACTACGCCAATTCCGAGTTTCTTGATGTTATTGTTGCCCATAGGCATTGATTCGGCATTCATTGTTTTTGAAGAACCTTCAATATCAATAATACCCATGTTGCCTGTCTGCCCTAATGCCTCTTGAAACTTGAACCAATCAATTTTGAGGTCATTCATTTCAGTATTTCCATCACTCCCAACTTTATTTTGACCTGTTTTTTTGCTGATAGCATAAGGGTCTGCATGGGGGTTGGATTGTTTCATAGCGTTGACAATGGTTCTTGAATCGGGGAAAACAACAACACGAACACGGTTATGAATTACCTTCTCGTTGCCTTCGTTTTGTTGATGTGGATAAACAACATATTGAACAATTCGTGAACGGCCACCATTTTTACCGCTATCACGGACTTCAATAAACTCATCAATCAAATCTGTTGAAGAAAAGTATTGTCGGCCATTGTATATTTTTCCGTCTTTCAATGGGTGGCCGTGTATTGTCCACTTTCTTTGGTTTTTAGTCAATCCTTTCGTCAAAGTGTCAACTGCGGTTTTTTCAGCAGGAATAATTTCTATTTTGCTTTCGTCGCCCTGTGAGGCTCGGCCAATATAGTATCGCCCATTTTTTTCATAGACATATGACATCCATTCTCGTTCTAAGTGAGTGTCGTCATTATGGGATTTTATTTCCTCAATTGCTGACTCATCAAACTTATTCCACTCTTGTAGCCAATCATCCATATCCTTTTTTTGGTGATACGACTATTTGAATGCTTACCTGTTTGCCATGGAATCAACAATTTCCATTTTACTTGGACTTTTCAGCACTGTAAATCGGCCATTAGGGAATGATTGGCTCAAAGCCTTTTCCCATCCTTGAACCCACTTGTCAAAATCATATGAGTCGTCAATTTGCTTGTAAATCAAACGGTTCGTTGCATTGCTTCGTGACCATCCCGTAAGCACCTCAACATTCTTAGGTTCTAAATCGTGTTCTTGCACCCATTGACTGATACCTTGAAGCGTTTCGCTGATATTGATTGTCGGCTTTCCATTCTTAGCAACACGCAAGGATTCCCATTTGACAGTATATCCCTGCTTTGCTATGCTTTCTTCTGTTTGACCTGCTCGCTTCATTTCGGTTTTGTCAATGATTTCACCTGTCTTTGGATTTAAGAATCCTGTTAATGCTTCTCGGACTTTACCATCCTCAACGATAACATCCTCAAGGACTTCGGGATTGTCGGGGCTTGGTAATGGGATTCTGTTGATGGGGTTTTCGGGAATAGGTCTGCAACGACCTACAAGTTCATCCCACCATTGACCTTCGGGACACATTTTTTGAACATCGGGCATACACATACCTCTCACATCATCCCATTTGTATGCAATCAAGGGTGCTTCATTATCAAGGGGATTTACACCGATTGGACATTCACATTGTCCCGTAATTGGATTGAAAATCGTTCCTGCGCGTTCTTTATCACAGTCGGGAATTGGCAAACATAGACCTGTTGCTATCTCGGTGTATATTCCAAGTGGAGCAGTTTCACTTTCTTCTTCTGTGCCATCCTCATTTATTTTAACGCATCTGCCGTTTTCATTCATACTATATCCATCGGGACATTCAGCACACTCACACATTTCAAGAATCGGATTCCACGATTTACCATCAGTACATTCTTCGCATCTATCGGTTCTTGGGTTATAATGGTGGTTGCCATCGGGGTAAAGAGCATAACAGTCGGGAACACACTTACCATGTATAGGGTCGCAATAATAATTTTCGGGACATTCAACAGGCAAACATGCGGGTTCATCGGGCAAAACCCCATACTTAGGGTTGGGGCGTGTGCAAGCACCACAGGGTTCGGGGTCGTCGTCGCTACACCCATTCAAATCAATTTGAACCCACACTCTTGATGTGAAATCATATATTTCGGGCCATGCGTGGCAAGACGAAGTGCAAAACCTTGTAGGCAATCCAAGTCGGTTAAACATCAAAAATG
>Ga0115003_10003127_pt1 | contig 13246 bp, 13 predicted proteins | sample ArcticOcean_MG_C_7_FD_88736 | JGI IMG/M metagenome (GOLD analysis project Ga0115003, IMG submission 88736) | Marine microbial communities from western Arctic Ocean - ArcticOcean_MG_CB11_88 | ecosystem: Environmental > Aquatic > Marine > Oceanic | place: Arctic Ocean: Canada Basin | collected... | reverse complement strand
TTTATCACCTCCTAAAGTAGTATTTACTGATTTTAAGCTTTGGGGAGTTTCTAATTTTAACAAAGAAAAAGTATTCAGTTATACGAATAACAACATCACAATTGACTTTACAGCTGTACAATTGAATGCAGGAAAATATGCGGAATTTAGTTGGAAGTTGAATGATAATCCTTGGAGTGAAATAAGTAAGCAAAGAAGTGTTACTTTTCCTCACCTCTCTGCTGAAAAATATACTTTGAGTGTAAAAAGTAGGTTACCAAATCAAGAGTGGTCAGCAATAGAAGAATTAAGTTTTGAAATCATTTCTCCTTTTTGGAAAAGAGGATGGTTTATTTTGTTGTTCTGTACATTTGTTTTCCTTTTTGTTTATCAGTTAATGAATAGGAGAATAAAGCAAAAACATAAAAAGGAAGAAGAAAGAATAGACTTGTTAAAACAAAAAGCAGCATTGGAACTTAGGGCAGTTCGTTCCCAATTAAATCCTCATTTTTTGTTTAATGTATTAAATTCAATACAGGATTTGTTATTGGATAATGATGAGGAAAAAGCAAGAATTTATCTGTCGGATTGTGCACAGCTTATGCGATTGGTTTTAAGCTATTCTTCTCAATCAAAAATACGCTTGCAGGAGGAAATAGATTTGTTAAAAATGTACCTTAACTTAGAGAAATTGAGGTTTGGTGATGATTTAAGTGTTGATTGGAATATTGAAGTAAATACTCATCTTACCCAAGTACCACCCCTTATTTTTCAGCCTTATATTGAAAACGCTATAAAACACGGCATAAAAACTAAAGGAAAAGTAAGTATTTCTATTTCCAAACATAATACACAACTTATTTGCACAATTGAGGACAATGGAATAGGAAGAAAAAAGGCAAAAATTTCAGCTGATTCAAAAGGATTAAAATTAATGCAAGAACGATTGGATTCTTTGAATCAGTTAGAAAACACTAAGCTGTATCAGCATAAAATAACTGACTTAGCACAAGGTACTCGTGTGGAATTAAAATTAATGATAAAATGATAAAAGCACTAATAGTAGATGATGAAGCAAAAGCCCGTACTTCCTTGCATAAATTATTAAAGAGGTATTGCCAAGATGTAAAAGTAGTAGCTACTGCCGAAAGTGTAGAGGAAGCTTTTGAGCATATTCAGAATTTTAAACCTCAATTGGTTTTTTTGGACATTGAAATGCCAGAAGAAAATGGTTTTCAGCTTTTAGAAAGATTTAAGAACCCAAATTTTGAAATTATATTTACTACTGCATATGCTGATTATGCTTTAAAGGCATTCAGATATGCTGCTTTGGATTATTTGAGTAAGCCAATTGATTTCCGCCTGTTAATTGAAGCCATAGGGAGGTTTAAGGAAAAACAAGAAGTACAGTTTACCCATGAGAGAATGTCCTTATTGTTAGAAAATTTGAACAATAGCCCGAATGCTTTCGAAAAGATTGCTTTATCTACCCCTGAAGGCTATTTGTTTGAACATTTGAATAATATTGTTTTTTGTCAGGCAAGTGGGAGTTATACAACTGTCCATTTATTAGATGGAAGAGAAGTATTAGTTTCTAAAAACCTAAAGGAGTTGGAGGAGTTATTGCCACAAGAAACTTTTTTCCGTACGCATAAATCCTATTTGGTTAACTTAAATTTGGTGCAAAAGTATTGCCGTGAGGAGGATTGTGTGTTTTTAGCAGAAAACAGCAAAATTCCTGTAGCTACACGGCTTAAAAAATCCTTTTTGGAAAGGGTTAGTAATAACGGTTAAGGTACTAAACAAAACATTTGATTTTCCGTATCAAAGATAAATCCGTATATTTGCAAAGTGAAAACAAAAAACAACATATCAGTAAAGGCTCTATTTCCCAAACATTTGTTTTGGGATATGGATATAAATATGCTTCAATTAAAGAAGGATAAAGATATAATTATACCAAGAGCATTGTTTTTTACATCTGAAAAAGAATTTGAAAAGGACATTACTGCTTTAGAACTTTATTTTTCTAAATCTGAAATTTTGAATACATTAAAGGCTACTAAGGAAACAATAAGCAATGATATTTGTAAGTTAATTGCAAGTCGTTATAATTCAAGACCATTTTTACGATTCAATGTGTAATGGAAGTTTCTGTACCCTTACTCAATACCCTTAAAAAACTTCAAGATTTCCCTTCATTACAGCAATTTACTTTAGGAGGAGGTACAAATTTAGCACTTAGGTTTAAACACAGAAAGTCTATTGATATAGATTTATTTTGCACTGACATTATTGGTAGAAAAGGTTTTGAGAATATAGAAAGAGAGTTAAAAGAATTTTTTGGAAAATCTGTTTTAGCTTTTACATATCCCTGTAATGAAAACGATCAATTTATTTTTGCAAGATGTTTAATTATATCGGAAGGGGAAACCATAAAAGTAGAACTACTTCAGAATTTTAAATTATTATTTCCAATTGAAAAATTAGGAGGAATACGAATGTGTGCCTTGCAAGATATTGGCATTTTTAAGTTACTAAGTGTATCTAATCGTACTGCAAATAAGGATGTATATGATTTGGATTTTATTACAGATGAAATTCCATTATTGGAGTTGTACCAAAGCTTAATGAAAAAGCAAGAAAAATACAATACCGAATCAGATAAGAATATCTTTGATATAGATAACACAAACCCAATTGCAAATCCTGATTTATTATTATCCTTTGATGAAAAATTACAGAGCAGTAAAAACAGACCTTCTCACTCTGATGATAGAATTGTTGTGTTAGAAGGAAATAAAACTTGGTTTGCAGCTCGTACTTCTTGGAAATCCAAAGTAAGGGACTTGATTAGGAATCTCCAATAATTCACACATTCTTAAACAATACTTATAATGGAAAATATTTTCTGTTTAACTCGTTATAATGGAAAATAATATCTTTCTTATCCTGAAATCTCATTTATAGTGGAAAAAAATAAACGGTTTAGTATTAAATTAGGAATTACTCTCAACTTCTCCTTCAAATTGAGAGTCAGTTAATTTTTATTTTTTTAGCCGAAAACAGCAAAATACCTGTTGCTACACGGCTTAAAAAATCCTTTTTGGAAAGGGTTAAGAATGAGTAATGTTTACTTCCATTCATTAGGTTGTTTTAGAATATATCCTGTTTTACTTTCAACTTCTTCATTAAATTGAGAGTCGAGTAGTTTTTTTCTTTCTATTATCATTGATCCTTTAGCTTCTAATGCTAATGAAGAATTATGCCTTTTAGGAGGAGGTACAAATTTAGTAAATACAGCTGAAAATCCCTATTAAACACAAGTAATTTTACTTAAATGTAACTTATTTGAAACATTTTATATACTTTTGCATATAATAAGAAACATTTATTATGAATAAAAAAAGAAAAATACTATTTCCTAGACATCAAAGAATTCTGGAACAACTTGGAGAAAACATTAAGTTAGCCAGAAAAAGACGCAAACTAACAGCCCTACAAGTTGCTGAAAGAGCTAATATATCTAGGATATCTCTCTACCGATTAGAACAGGGGTATTCAAGCATCTCTATTGCTACTTTATTTAATGTATTAAGAGTACTAGGATTACAAGATGACTTCTTAAAACTATCAGCTGATGATGAATTAGGAAGAAAATTACAAGACTTAGATTTACTAAAATAAGATGGCAAACAACAAAACAGATATATTTGTTTACGCACATTGGTTAGGTATGCATGAACCAAAAATGATTGGTATTCTTTCCGCCCACCAAGGAAAAGGAAGAAAATCATTTAGTTTTAAATATGATAAAAATTGGCTAAACTCTAAGGAACAATTTTTACTTGACCCTGACATCAATTGGTTTTCAGGTGCTCAATTTCCAAATGGAAAAGAAAATTTTGGCGTTTTCATGGATTCCATGCCTGACACTTGGGGTAAAACTTTAATGAAAAGAAAAGCAGTTCAACTTGCCCAAGAAAAACAAATAAAAACGCCTAACCTTTATGATATTGATTTCCTACTTGGTGTATATGACGAAAATAGAATGGGTGCTTTACGCTTTAAATTAAACCCGCAAAGGGATTTTTTAGACAACAGTCATGACTACCCTACTCCACCTTGGTCTTCTATTAGAGAATTGCAACATGGAGCGTCCTTAGTTGAGTCAGATAAAAATAATAATGAAGTAAATAAATGGTTGGCTATTTTAATGGCTCCAGGATCATCATTAGGTGGGGCAAGACCCAAAGCAAATATATTAGATGAAACCAAACATCCTTGGATAGCCAAATTTCCTTCCAAAAACGATACTATTGATAAAGCAAAGTGGGAATATCTCGCTTACAAGTTAGCGAAATTAGCAGGCATTGAAATGGCTAAATCAAAAATTGAGAATATCTCTGGAAATTATTCTACTTTTTTCACTAAACGATTTGATCGTTTAAATGGAGAGCGCATCCATTTTTCATCCGCTATGACAATGACAGGAAACAATGAAGATACCATAAGAGATAATACTGCAAGCTATTTAGAATTAGCAGAGTTCATACAATTTGCTGGCTCAAATATTAAAAATGACCTACACCAACTCTGGAAAAGAATTATTTTTAATATAGCTATCTCTAATACAGATGACCACTTACGAAATCATGGATTTATTCTTGAAAAAAATGGATGGAGATTATCGCCTGCTTACGACATAAACCCATCCATTGATAAAAATGAACTATCACTTAATATAGATACACACAATAATGCTTTAGATTATGAACTCGCTAAAAGCGTAGGAGAATACTTTCAATTAGAAAATAACGAAATGGATTGTATTATTAATGAAGTCAAAAAAGCAGTAAGTAAATGGAAAGAAATTGCTCAGCAAATAGGAATATCGAGAAACGAACAAGAGTTAATGAAATCTGCCTTTAATATTTAGAAAAATAATTATCGTATATTTGCAGCCTCAAACAACACTAAGGATAGTATCCTTGGTCTGACGCCTCTTAATTGAGGCGTTTCTTTTTTATACCCCACAAAGATACAGATTAATTTTTATTTTTTTAGCCGAAAACAGCAAAATACCTGTTGCTACACGGCTTAAAAAATCCTTTTTGGAAAGGGTTAAGAATAGCGATTAACTTATACTTTTTAGCGTTTACACCCATTTTAGTAGCGATTACAAAGTCGCTTAAAATCTTATGTTTTTTGTCTTTACTTTTGGACTGTTATTAACCAAAAAAATAAAAGAGAATGAAGAAAGGATTTACAAAATTGAGTTTTACTATTCTAGTAATTGGAGTAATGAGTATGCTATTTTCTTCTTGTGAAAAGGAAGAAGCTGAAATCTATGGTTGTATACATCCTTCAGCAACAAATTATTCATCTTATGCAACAGCAGATGATGGCTCATGTGAATATTCAGGAGAAGTTATGTTTTGGTATAATTCTAATGGTACTTCTGCAACTATAAATATTGGAGGAAAGATAAGGTATATATCGAGTTATTATTCATCTGCTCCAAGTTGTGGGAGTAGTGGGTGTGCTACATTCACTCTACCAATAGGGAGTTATAATTTCACGGCATCTTCAACTTGGAGTACTTGGAGTGGAACTGTATCTGTAACAAGTAATGGGTGTTCTAAAATGTTATTATATTAAAAATTATGAAAAAATCAATTACAATACTTTTGTTTGTCACAATATACAGTTCAGTATATTCACAAACCAAAATACAATTTTATAATAATACAGGAAGTGATATCTCAGCATGCTATGCATACTATGATAATGATGACAGATGTTGGACTTCAGTCGGATGGTCTACAATTCCTGCATACGATTACAAGACAATTGATATTGGTAATTACAGTGGAAATGTTTACTTAAGAGGCAGGCAAGGTTTAGCAGCTGCATGGGGTTCAGGTGATGCTCAATTTTGTGTAGACGCAACTAATGCATTTAGAATAAAATTTGCTGACACAAAAAATTGCTGGAGTAAAAAGAAATTTTCCAAATACAATGTTAAACCTGGTGTGAATAAATGGACTTTTATATAGACGGTATTATTATGAAACTAATTTTATTGGTGTAAAATCGGAATAAACTATTGTACAAGAATACTAATGAAAATAAACCAATTTTTAACTTAAAACTAAATATTATGAAAACTATCTTAACAATTTTATTGTGTTTACCAATAATTGGATTTGCGCAAGAGCCTAATATTAAACTATTAGATTGTCAAAATAGTTTATCAGATAAATCAATAATTTATAAACAGAAAAGAAGTTATTTAGAACTTACAAAGCAAGAAAAAAGAAGCCTAAAAGATAGCTTAATAAATATATCTTCAATGCAAATGGCTATAGATATACCTTACCCAATAATTTTTATACATGGTCTTAATGGAGATTTTTCAAGTTGGGCTGATATGGGTATGGAGTTATCAAGTAAGTCTTACAACTTTGGAGGTTATTTAAACTTTTGTTTAAATGCAGATTACAATAATTCAACTGCAAATATATCCAATGATGTAGCTTCATTAATGCCTACAGTTATTCCAGTTGGAGATTTTTATATTATTGATTTTGACTGTTCAATTAGTTTGCCTTGCAATACTAATACTAGTTCGATTATTTTAAGCAATCAGTCTGCAATAGTAAAGCAGGGGTATGCTTTAGGGCTAGTAATAGATAAAGTTTTAAATGCTACTGGAAAAGATAAAGTAATACTTATGGGGCATAGTATGGGTGGTTTAGCGGCTAGGGAATATATTCAGAATACTTCAAACTGGTTAGATCCTACACATCATAGAGTAGCAAAATTAATTACAAGTGCAACTCCACATGGAGGCAGTAATGCTAGTGGTTGGGGACCATTATCAACTTTATTATCAATTGCACTCCCTGTTCCTGATGATCAATCTGAAGCTGTAAGGGATTTAAGAAGAGACTATCCTTCAATCACTTCAAGTAATCCTCCAGGGGCATACCTTTATGGAGGTTATGAGAGTAATAATACTATTTTCACTAATATATTTTCCTTCCAATATTATAATGTAGATGTGAATTGTAATGGTTCTTTAGGAAATACTATTGTTGGACTAAATTATAAACTATATTATACAGATATAGATTATTCTATAATCTACTCAGATTATACAACAAGTTCATCTCCAAATTCTAGTTATGGTGATGGGCTCGTAGGAACTCATCAAGCAAATTTATCAAATTATAATGTTAGTATTGATTATGAACTATTTAAATCAAATGATTACAATAATAATGGGTTTTCTGATTTTTATCATTTGAATATTACTGAAGATAAACAAGCTAATTGGGATGCACTTGATGAACCAGATGAGTTTAATCTTGCATACGGAATTGATTTAAATACTTATTACAGAGGATCTATCACGCATCAAGGTATACCAGGGTATAATAATGATTATGATGACTTTATTTTTACAGTTTCTCAGGCAGGTTATTTGTCAGGTAAAGTAGATTATATTTTACCTAATTCAGAGTTAAGATTATATGATGTTAGTAATGCATCTTATTTAATAAATGCTGTTGTAGGAAGTTCTGGAAGTGTTACACTTTCAAATGTATTAGTTACCCCTGGAAATTATATTATTGAGATAAAAAGTACTCCATCAATTCTGATTGATTTTTATCAATTTAAGGCTGTTTTTAATCCTGTAACTCCTTCATGGAATTGTATTAGTCCAGGAAACTGTCAAGACCCTGGAACTGGACAAGGAGCTTATACAACTCAAGCAGCTTGTCAGTCAAGTTGTGTATTGCCAACTTGGAACTGTGTAGATGATGTTTGTGTTGACCCAGGAACAGGAAACGGGCAATATACAACTCAATCAGCTTGCCAAAGTGCTTGTGTGTCAACATCAATTACAGAAATTGATTTAGAGAGTATTAGCATTTATCCTAATCCAACTGATGGTATATTTACCATTGAATTTACTACCAAAACAGCTATAGATGTTTCTTTCAGTGTTTTAAATGTATTAGGTCAGGAGATTGCCCTCAATAAAATAAAAGCGACCGTTGGTGTCAATAAACAACAATTTGACCTTAGCGGCTTTGCTAAAGGTGTTTACGCCCTTAAACTAATAAGCGAAAATGGCGTAATGGATAAGAAAGTTGTTTTGGAGTAATACTAAATGGTCTTTGAAGCTTAATTAAGAGAAATTGGCAGAACTGATTCTTAAGTGTGAATAGTAGATATAAGTAACTTTCTATTTGTTTTCACCGTTAATTAACTGTACATTTGTACCTAATTGGTACGCAAATTAATAAACAGAGATAATTATGTTAGTAATCAGCAGTAGAGAATTCAGACAAAATCAGAAGCAATATTTTGATAAGGTAGATAAAGGAGAACAGATTATTGTTCAAAGAGGAAAAGATAAATCCTATAGGTTAACCCCTATTACTAATGATGATATGTATTTTAATAAGAAAATGTTAGCACGAATTAAGGAAAGCATCTTAGAACTGGATAAAGGTGAGCTAAAGCAAGTTTCTACCTCAAAAGAAATAAGTAATTTATTAGGTTTATGAGCTATACATTAGCATTTTCTAAAAATGCTTTGGAGGATATAAAAAATCATAAAAAATCAGGAGATAGGTCTGTATTAAAGAAAATAGAAATATTGCTTAATGAATTAATGGCACATCCAACTACAGGAAAAGGTCAGCCTGAAATGCTAAAGCATAATCTACAGGGATTATACTCGCGTAGAATTAATAAAAAACACAGATTGGTTTATGCGATTAAAGAAGAAGCAAATACAGTTTATGTTTTAAATGCGTATTTTCATTATGAGGATAAATAGTTTTTTAATCCAGAAACTCTTCATAAGCAAAGTCCTTTGTTTTTTGCTCTGCTTCTTACTATAATAGCTCCAAGCTTTGCTTTACACCATTAAACTAATAAGCGAAAATGGCGTAATGGATAAGAAAGTAGTTTTGGAGTAAAGAGGTTTTATTTTCTCTTGTGAAGTGTTTTTAATTTCTCAATTTCAGATTCAATTTCTGAAAACTCTTCAGGATAAGTAGTTTCTTTTTTTTCTATTTCAGAAAAATCACCGAGATTGGTTTCTTGGTTAATGTTATTTACTATGTTTTTGAAAAAGGCTTCAAGATTAATTATGTTTAGAAAAATAAGGTCAGCAAGAAGATTATAATCATTATTAGAAGAGGGAATATTATACTTTACTTTTTCTGAACTAAAAAAAAATAGATTTCCCTTTTATGCGATAATTATGAGCAGTAATTTGATTTCTATATTTTTTTAGGTCTTTCCATTTCTTAATTCTATCAATTGCTGGTTTTGTTACTTTTTTAAAACTTAAAATAGAGTCAATATGTTCAGGGTGTTTTATTGGAGTAAGTTGTTGTTCATATTCATCTAAATATGAACAGGCAAGTATTATTAATTGAATTTTACAAACACCAGAAACAGCATTAGAATATGGTAACTTATTATAGTGAAGTTCTTTAAATTTTATCTGATTAAGGTAATGTTTTTCCTCAATAGCTGCTTGACCAATAATAGAAGTGTATTTAATCTGAGTAGCTAAGCTAAATAAAGTAAATATTGTTGCTTTCATTTATTTTTTTGAGTTTATGTTATTGTTTGATATAAAAACTCATGTGTTAAGTTAGTACAATAATTTTTCAATTCAGGATAAATAAAATTTTGGTCAATTTTGATATCCTTTTCTAATTCATTAAAGAGTAATTTAGCAGCAATAAATGTATTACTTAATACTGTTGCATTTTCTTGAATTTTTGAAAATTCATTATTTTTTAATTCTATTTCATTTTCAATTGATATGATTCCGCTATATTTTTCTAAATCAGAATTCAGTTTATTGCTTTTTTCAATTTCTGTAGTAAGTTTATTTTTTGTTTTTTTATAATGTTTTAACATTATAAAAAGAGCTATTCCTAAAGTGAAAATTGTAATTGTTAATTCTAATTTCATTTTATATTTTTTAGAGTGATGTGTCAATAGCAACTTTCTTTTTCATTGAATATGTTACCATATTTCTTTTTTAATTTTTTTCTATATTTTAATAGACACGCAAAATCAAAAGATTTGGCGGACTTTGTTAATACACAACAACGTTGGGTCTGGCACTTAACCCTTATTATTTTACACTTTGTTACAGGCTTTTTTATTTCAGACTTCGTTCTAATAATGAAACTATAATTTTGTCATTCATTTCCGTTTTTTTATCTACGTTTTCGATATTATCGGCTAAATTTATTGATAGCATTGTATCTTGAATTTTAATTAGTTGTCCAAAAAAGAAATTAACTTGTTCTAAACTTTTCTTATACATAAAGAAATATGCTCCACCAATGAATTCTAATATTAGACCAGAAATAGCTGTTATATAGCTAATTTCAATTTTTGCGACACCTAAATATTGTAACCAAATACCAGTAAGAATTGTTATAAGCCCAATTATAATAGAGAACACACTAAATCTGAAACTGCTTTTTGCTTGATTTTTATTTATAGTATAATATTCATTGAGTTGATTCAGACTTAATTGTATTGTGTGAAAAATGTCAAGTTCCTTTTCGGTTTCTATTTTTTGGGTAAGAATAACACGTTCAGCTTTTATTTTTTTCAACTCTGTATCTTTCTCATTCGAAGATTGCTCATATAAATAAATTGATTTAGCTAAAGCAATTAAAATTAATGTGATTACAAAAAATGGTAATACATTATTAATTAAGTAATCCTTTCGCTCTAAATTTATTTGTTCAAAAAGAGAATAAAAAAGAATAGATATTATTCCTGTAATTGAAAGTGTAGATATAATTAAAACTATTGTTTTAGCAATTCTATTTTTCGAAATTAATTCTCCTAAAAAGCTAAAAACTATATATCCATCTTTACTATCTATCATTATTTTCGGTGTCTTTTTTCAGCTTGTAGCTAACGGTTTCTGTATGATTATTTGCGTGTTCAAGTACCTAATTTAGTAAATAAAAACTAACTTTAAACTTTGCGAGTATTTTTCTAAATAAAACATAAATAGCAATAAATTATATACGGTTTAACCATTCGTTATTTTCTACAAGGTTCTATTTATTTCGTCATATTCAAGTGTTCCGTTTTTAAACTCTGATAAAATTAAATTTTTATTCACGCTTTTTAGTTTGCCTTCTTCTACATTAAGAGCGTGCCTACATTTTCTATAAATTGCTAAAGCTGTATGTCTTGAAAGGCCAATATTTTGAAGTGCAATGGCAATTCTATTTTGTGTTCCATATTCAAGTAGAGAAGCCCAGTTTTCACCAGCAGAATCTTCTCCTAAAATATTCGCAATGACTTGATAATAATGATTAAAATATTTCTCAAATAAGAATCTAAGAACATATTCTATATCTTCTATGATTTTTTCTATTAAAGCGTTGATGTGTTCAGTGTTACCTTTTTCATATTTAATAAAATTTGGTTTATTATCAATGAAGCCTTGATGTATTAAACTTCCTTTATTTTCATAATACTGAATTGACATTTTAATTATTTGATTTAAACCAAAACCATTAATCCATTGGTTCATTAATAACGCATAGTATTTAAGACTTTTTTCATTATTAAGTTTTTTCTCTGCTTTATCCCATTCATACAAAACGTATAGTTTTTTTAGTGTTTCAAGACATATTTCATAATTTATATTATTACTAATGAGTTTTATGTTTTCTCTTTGTTTATGTGCTTTTTGCAAAAGTTTAAAGACCTTGTTTTGAACACTTAAGTTGATTGATTGATTTGAATTTAAAATATAAGAAGGTATTTCATAATCTTTAACTCTTAACTTTGCAAGTTGAATTATTTTATCTTTTTTATTTTCAATTAATTTCTCGATTAATGGACTTTTATAATTTGATTGTATTTCTAGAGTATCTACACTTATAATATTAGCAATATATCTTAATATTGCTTGCTCCTCTTTTGAGCCTGATATTTCTTGATTTTTAAGTAAACTTTCTATTTTTCGTAAGTTTTTATCAATTTTAGTTAAAACTGTTGGTGTTAATGTTATCTCAGATTTATTAAGAATTTCTTTATTATCCCAAAAACAGTTCTCGTGTTGTACACAATAAATATTTCCATATAATTCTCTTGAAAGACGACCTGCTCTACCTGATAAATTCCAAAAGTCAATTGGCATTAATTTTTTTAAACCATTTTTATTATTTAAAATAAAAATATTCTGTGTGGGCATATTAACTCCTTCAAGTAATGTTGAAGTGCAAAATACATTTCTTACTTCTTCGCTTTTATACAAGTCTTCAACAAGGTTTCTAATTAGTTGAGGAAGTTTACCATAATGGTAAGCAACTTTATGTTCCAATAAATTTGCTAAGTAGTATTGGGGATGGATATATTCTTTAATTTGTTTTATTGCTTTTTTCAAAGTTGGACTTAATTCAGTTTCGCTAACGGTGTTTGAAAACTCATTCGCTTCAAAAATGGTTTTAGATTTACTATTGCAATAAATTAAGTTGTTTTTGTCTGAACCTAAATATTGAATTAGCTCTGTTGTAGAATTTGCTACTTGAAATAAATTTGAGTTATCAATATTGATATTATTATCTTTTTGTATTAATTCAACATTTTTACTCAATAAATCTATAAAAAATAAATTTTGTGAAACTGGAGATTCGTTTGTTTTAAATGTGCTATTTGGTTTATTTCGGTCAAATAGTTTTAGAAAAACTTCAGGGTTTGATACGTTTGGAGAGGAAAAGTACAATTTTATGTTGCCATACTTTTTAATTGTTTTTTCTATTGCAGTATAAGTTGTTACACTTCTTGAATCTTTTTCATTAGCTAATTTGTGAGCTTCATCCACAAATACAAATCCAATTGGCGGATTATTATCTTGTGATAAATAGCTAATAAGCCTTTCAGGTGTCAATATTAGAATGTAATTATGAGTTTCATCTCCTATGAAATCATTTACATTCGAATTTGTAAGAATGCGATATTTATATTGTTCTGAAAGTTCTCTTATCTCATCTTTTAAGTCAAGTGTAAATTGATTTATCAATGCTCTTGTTGGAACAAGTATCACTAAGTTTTCAGGAGGACTATTTCTCATCACTTTTTTTATAAAAGCTTTGATGATAAATGATTTTCCCATTGATGTTGGTCCAGAAAAACTATATTCAAGTGTGTTGCTTAGTTTTGAATATAATTCAAACTGCGAATCTGT
>Ga0115003_10003122_pt1 | contig 13268 bp, 10 predicted proteins | sample ArcticOcean_MG_C_7_FD_88736 | JGI IMG/M metagenome (GOLD analysis project Ga0115003, IMG submission 88736) | Marine microbial communities from western Arctic Ocean - ArcticOcean_MG_CB11_88 | ecosystem: Environmental > Aquatic > Marine > Oceanic | place: Arctic Ocean: Canada Basin | collected... | reverse complement strand
CGAAATTGTTGAGACAACGGTAAACAGTATAAGCTGCAGATACTTCCAGATCGTTTCACGTGTTGCATCGCTTATATTTTCCTTCCAGAGCTTCCCGAAGTCGATGCCAGGCAAAAACTCTGCAGACGATCCTTCAGTCAAGAATATGTCATCATTCTGGTAAAGGATGTCGAAGAACTTCTCTGGGAAGACCTTCTTACAATGGTCGTATATCTCGGCTAGGGACTTGTCGTTTGCGAAATATTCCTCATCCTCGTCAGTAATGATGGCGAGGAGGCTCTTGTCCAAATTGTCCCCGAGTTCTGGAAAAGTCGTAAGCAGGTCATTCATCAAATCCTTTGTGACCTTCTTAAAGTCCTTCATTCTGCTCTCTAATGTACGGTCTTCGTCTGGGCTCGGAGAATCATCGCTTCCTGTCATAGTATATTTGATTTTGAAATATTATTTTTAAATCAAACTCGTCTAATTATATAAATCACAGAGTTTTGTTAGATTTTGTATGTACTTAATTGCCTTTTTTTGGTCACTCTCGTCCATGTTTCTTACTGGCTCACGCAGTAAGTCAATCTTCTCCAGAACTGAATTGGACACGCCTCCTTCACCAAGGTCGTTGCCATAATCTTTGTTAATGAAAAACTCCAAATCGCCTTTTTCTATCTGGTCGTGATATGTTCCCGATACACTCTTCTTGAACGTCGCCATTATGAGCCTCGGATTCGCTTTCCTCATTGCAATAAGACTATTCTTGACTGTTGCAATATCTGCATCGTCTGGAAAAACACGTTGTATATCATCAAGGAACTCGACAAAATGGTCATTGAATGCCTTCATTATTTGGCGATTATCCATATTTATTAAATATAAGCTATTTTTTAAATTCTAATCTTACGACTATTATTTGGTTTCGTTTATCTCCTTGTCATATCCGCTTGTCTCTCCTGCTGCATTTTTTCCATAGACGAACCACTGTTTCCAATAGTGTCAGGGGTGTAATCTTCGGGTGGCGTATTTATGTCGTCCTTGACATCCAGCGTGGCATAGTGATGTTGTTGTCGCATCCCTCCATCCCCTTTCGCCGAGAGTGATGTTGCATCTTGGTCAAGGAAGCTAAAGTTATCAGAGGCTACACCAAAACCTGACGAAGCAAGCGAAAACGCCGAAGGTTCTCCGTTATTCTGCGTCGCCACCATGTTAACAGTGTTCTGTTGTGGTGTGAGATGATTGTCAATATCACTACCAAACATAACATGATGTCCTTTATTTAGTAGGAGGAGTGCGGGGACCTTGGTTACGGACGGAGGGAGCAATATTTCTTGTCCGTTCTCAAGAGCGACGTATGTTGCGCCATTATTACCCTTGTGACGCTTGTCTATGCATATAAAGTGCATATCATCCTTCACGCTCGATTGCGAGAGGACTTGCAACAGTCTTTTTGAATGATCGCAATAGTTGCTGTAGTAAAGGATCGAACTCATTTTTTTATTATTTAAGAGGCGATAGTTTAACCTATTTTCGCTAAAATTGATTTATAAATTAATAGAACTGTACTATATAGAAAAAATGAATCCTGTGGTGTCAAACCTTACCGAAGAAAACGACCATCTGAAATTTCGGATGAGCAACATAAATGTGAGCCTCGCGAATGGACTTCGTAGGATCGTGCTCTCTGAGATCCCGACCATCGTGTTCAGGACGACGCCCCACGACAAGAGCAAAGCAAAGATCCAAGTGAACACAACTCGGATGAACAACGAACTCATCAAACAGCGTCTGAGTTGCATTCCCATTCATATTCAACAGACAGACTTCCCAATAGACGATTACGAAGTGGAGATCGACAAGAAAAACGAGAGCGACACTATCCAGTATGTCACGACAGAGGACTTCCGAGTCAAGGACATCAAGACCGACACATACCTAACAGATGCGGCAACAAGGAAAATATTTCCACCCAGCCCTCTTACAGGGTTCTTTATAGACTTCATGAGGCTCCGTCCCAGGATTTCCGATGACATCGATGGAGAACAACTCAAAATGACATGCAAACTCGACATCGGTACCGCCAAACAGGACAGCGCATTCAACGTCGCTGCCACCTGCAGTTATGGGGCAGCCATGGACCCAGTGAAAGTCAACGAGGAATGGACAAAGAAGGCGAAAGATATGAAGGCCGAAAAAATCCCAGAGGAGGAAATAGAGTTCGCAAAAAAAGACTGGCTTCTTCTTGAAGCAAAACGCTACACTCTGCCTGACACTTTCGACTTCGTAGTCGAGACAGTTGGTCCCTTCACAAACATGTCCCTTATGCACAAGGCCGCGCACATAATGCTTGAAAAGCTCAGGAAGTTCAAAAAGGCAATTCAAACTGAAGAGGGACTCATCACCAAGTCGAGTGTGACAATTGAAAACTGCTTCGACGTCCGTCTCGAAAACGAAGATTACACTCTGGGAAAAGTGCTTGAGTACATACTGTACTCAAAGCATTTCAACAAAAATTCATCAGACTCGGACAAGACCCTCACCTTCTGCGGTTTCCAGAAACCACATCCCCACATTGAAGTAAGCATTATCAGACTGGGTTTCACTGACGAAGTAGACAAAGCTGCTGTCGTTGTGTATCTTGTGAATACGATTGCTGATGCTGTCCGTATATATGAAAAGATCGCATCTGATTTCGAGCAGAATAATTAATAATTTCAAATTTAAATAAAAAAATGGGTATATTTTTTATTTAGAAATTTTTATATAATCGGTTTGAGAATGACATCACTGTGCGCCTCGCTGTTCAAGAACGAACCTCTCGTCCTGCTGCTGTTGCCTCATAGAATAATTAAGCGAGAACATGAGCTTCGCTGGGGGCAACTCATTCACATACCAGATGACGGCACTTCGGTTGACAATCTTACTTGCAGGTCGTAACTCCTCGATGTATAGTGCATGCAAGTTAAACATATGCGTCCTGAACTGGTACGGGAAATCCGTGAGCGGTTTCGTCTTCCGAATGTAGCACTCCACGTAATTTGTGTGTAACTGCTTCGTGAACCCGTGCACCTGCTCTCGGAAGGTGTTGAACTCATTAGAGGCTTCTGGATAATATTTTAGGTAATCCCTCACTTTCTCTTGTTGCCTAAGCGCGAGATACCTAAACTGCAACTTCGGCTGATTTCCTCGCAGTTTGCGAACCATCTCATAGTTCGGGTTGCGAAACTTCGTTCGAGCTCCAGACGGGTGGCGCAATACCACCCCTACATGCTTATAGTCTGTATTCTGGCTTGCCCATTTATCTTTGAGTTCGTCGAAGGTCTCGAAACTGTATGTCTCTGGGAAATAGACACTGGACTGCCCCAGGGATTCCCTTAAGGAGTCAAGAGCGACTTCCGTAATACTGAACGTCTCGTTGTTGATTTTGTGCCCCGCAACAAGATAAAGACGCTTTTGGACAAACGGAGTGACGATCCTATTATTGGGATGTTGGAAGACGAACGTGTAACAATTGTCGCGTGGAAGCATGTCGAAGTCGAACCCGGCAAAGGTGCACACCTCAAGGAACATCTGCCTGAACGTGCTCTGTTGGTCAGGCTTGCCTGATGTGAAATAGGACATCTTTGCTCCAACCGAACTCCGTGTCGCAATTTCCCACTGTCCCCCGTCACCCAGTGACTCATCAAAGAACAAGTTTATCATGGTGCCCTCAACGAACTCTTCTGCAGAACACTCATTTGGAAGGCACGTCGATGTGAATGTGTCCGGGGCCACAGATTTAGGTGGTGCAAACACCAAAATCTTGTTGTTTTTGTAAATAACCGAACGAAATAGCCCTGCTGACTTGACTAAGTCGAGAGTGAGGTATTGCTTATCGTATTTTATGATCTTGTAAACACTGTCCATGTGTTTCCAAGAACGTTGCTTGAGTTTTAGTGTCTTAAATAAGGACTCAAACTGTTCGTCATTCTCTCCTGAGTACAACGCCGAGATATCATATCCTTCAACTGTGTGCAAATCGTAGGTTACAGCCATTTTATTGTATTAACATATTTGTCTTTAATCCCTTTATCTTCAATTTTTTCGTTAATTATAAAAATTTCTGCTGTAAATATAAGGTAATGGATGACTCCCCAGTTAAGAAGAGACTCAATGTAGAACTTGGAGACATAATCCAAGTAGAGGCACCTTCGGACCAGGAGGTGCACAATGTCAAATACCTCGTGAAATATCTCGACACACGGCAGATGGTACTGCTTACGGAGAATAATGACGAGACAACGTTATTCATCAATGAGGATGGCAGCCCCAGGAACGAAGCAATCACTGGCATCACGATACTCAGCAGGGCAGACAAACCTGGTTACGCAACGCAGAACGATTTAGTTCCACAGACATGGGTTGATATATACTTCGGCGGAGACATACCGGTTGTAATAACGGGGAAAATCACTGACCTGGAAGAAGACAGGATCGAGCTCACGACTCATCCTGACAACGACGTCATATACATAGATTTCGCTTACAAAGGCATACCTGAGGACATCCCTATCGAAAAAATCCTGATAAGGGGTCAGCCGGGTGAAACAAAGAAGACACCCGAACCAGATGCTGAACTTCTCATCCCCGTAGAAGAAGATGACTCACCCATGGACGATGAGATGTCAGTGCCAGTCGCCGAGATCAAAGAGCAAATCAGGGAACTCATCCTGGATGCCGACCAATTACAATTCGGTGTAGAGTTGGATGCAGTGACACAGGTTGTCGACGTCCCAGAATCCGAACAGCGCTTTGGCATCGAGAAGCAGACCAATGATTTACTGGATGAGCTTTTATCTACTATCCCCAACGCACAGCGAACAGAGTCAGTGCTGAACAGTATACACACCATGATTGGACGATTCAAGCAGCTCCGCACGGCATACTCCAAGTTCGACGAACAGGGAAACGCACTCATGCCAAACGTGCAAGGTGCGGGGTTCAAGCCACTCGTAGAAACATTGCAGAACTTCAATCAGAAGCTATACTGGATCCTCCCCGTAGCAAAAAACAAGAAGAAGGTGTACGACACTGACGCTGACGTCCAAGACGAATATTCTGACATCGACCCTCTTACACTTGCCGAAACAAGAATAGCCGAGGACAGAGTGGAGGACACCTACCTAGGGAATAACGTTCCGGATGACGAGAACAACTACGCTTACTTGATTCGCTCAATGCGCCCTTTCTTGACGCCATTCACCCCACCTGACTACGCAGAGTTCAACATCGTCACAAAAGCGGTGGAAGCTAACATGACCGCTGTAGTGGACAACCTCGAGGACTTATACTCATCAGTCGCAAAAAACGATGACATAAAGCGCCGTCGGTTCGTCGTTCAGGAATACAATCTTGGTCAAACTGTCCTCGAAGCTGCAAAGATAAGAGGTGGCGATGTAATTGTCAAACGCAAGCCCCTCACACCAAACGACTCCCTAACGCTTAAGTCACTCCTAACGCTTCCCGAAAGCACGGTGAGATTTTCTCATATCAACTTACCAGCAACGGACATCATGACAAAAGCCAACTTGAACCTGCATTTCCTCAACTACTGGCAGCTTCTAAAGCAGAATACAGAAGTGTCCAAGGTAATTGTAGACGACCTCGCGGTGAAAATCGACTACGACAAAGAATCTTTTCTGGCAGGAATCACAGAGTTCCTACTGGACGAATCAATCGAGGACGCAGACAAATATCATAAGTATCTGGAAGCCGTCGTGCCCAAGACACGTGTGTTGTTTGAACTTGTCAAGTCACATATAGTAGGTAAACTGTCGGTGTACGATGTAGTATCTTATTTGGAGCCTTTCATGGTGTATCAAAAGGACCTGTCGTTTAAGCAATACCAGGAAATAACCGACTTCATCAGGGGGAGGATAAAAGAATATAAGATAAACTATATCGCTAAGACCCGAGAACTATCTCAGCTGAAGGCGAACGACCCAGCGAAGAACAACCAGCCTGCGCTGTCAAAGCTTCTTGACTCAGAGCCGACAACCAGCGAACGAGTGCATATGGAATACAAATTCGACAAGCTCCCCCGAGACAACATGTCAGACGCCGAGATGATGTACATAATGAATGGTATTGATTTCGCCAGACTGTACAACACCGCTATCGCGAACATGGGGACTGACCTCATGATACCAGATGGACTTGACAAACTGACCAACATAGACGAACACGTCAAAAATACAGAAAGGGAAGCAAAAGAAGCAGATGACGAATGCAACAAATTCGTGCTGTCGAAGCGTTATATTGCTATGGACGAACTGGAAGAAGACAACGGAAAAGACATTTACTTCGACAAGCAGTATGACAAAACCTTCTACGACATGCTGAAGGACAATGAAACATTCGAAGAAACGGAGCTCCCCGTAAAAGAACGAACCCGACTTCTCGCTGAGAAGCTTAGGGAAAACATTGGCTTGAATGACGCCGATTCCATGCGTGACGCCGAGGCTATGATTGCAGGAAAACGGAAAGTTGTAGACGGAGATTACGCAGTTCTGCAGATGGACGATGGCGAAAAGGTAGAAATGTTATACTTCAAACGCTACGATGGTTCATGGGAGCGCGACAACACCATATCCGAAGACATTTTTACCGATAAATCGAAAACGTTCTGCAACCTGAGCGAGAGATGTCTCCAAGTGAAGGACAGCTGCGACGACATCGATGCCGCGGCAGCGCAGATTAAAGGCGAAAATCTCAAGAAGCTTTTGAACGAATTCGACACCGACCTCGCGGAAAGCAAAGCTGCGACTACGCAAAAAATCAAAACTGCATTGGACGTAGCCTTCTCGAGAGTGGGCGCACTCATTGCATTGGAGAAAACTAAGTATCTCGCTTACGACGACAAGAAATACAATATTGGAACAACGGCGGAGGAAGTCGTGGAGCCCACGTCGCCTCACATGGGATTGCGGGATCTCATCCTTGGACAGGCTGATTTCGCCAAGAGACAACTGGATATAGTTAAATTTTCCGTCCAATACACAAGACCTGCGACCGAGAACGAGGACCGATGGTGGCTTTATTGCATAAGCACCAACTCCAAACTCCTGCCCACATTCATCTCAGAGCTCGCATCCGTCTTTACCCAGCGTGACAACTACCTTGACGCCGTGCACCAGGTATGTGCCCAACAGGGAACTATAAGTGACGATGGAGAAGCATGGGTCGACAAGCACAGCGGATACACTATTGTGAACATCGATTTCGACACGGACGAAGGATTCACCGAGGATGGATTCAGGTCAAAAAGCAGGGACATGCTGGAAGCTGACCTTGGAAACTCTGTCCTACAGGGGACTAAGACGAAACAGGAATTCGAGAGCCCAGAAGCACGGAGGATCTCAAATATAGTGTCCTCCATGTCTGGGTTTATGGGGATAAACCCTAAGCCATACATCGAATTCGTCGTGAGGAGCACAATCAAGTTGCAAGGGTCGAAAATGCCATCCAAAGAAGCATACGAAAGGGCGGTCGCAGCAGCTGAAGCGAGAGGAAAGAAGAACATAGACCCCTACGAGAAGAAATATAACTCATCACTGATAATAATAGCTCTTTCATATCTTCTTATTGCAATCCAAACAGCAATACCATCCATCCGCACCCGGAAGACACACCCTGGCTGTATCAAGTCGTTCGTTGGGTTCCCTATGGGTGGGTCCGAAGACAAGTCGGGGCTGACTTATGTAGCTTGTGTTGCACACAAGATCAAAAGCTCAATTGAACCATGGAGCGCAATTAAGCGTCTGAGCTCCACTGGAATATCTAAGCAAATGGAAGAGACCATCACGAAGTTTATTATGCAGTCTTCCGAAATACTCGAAAAAATCAAAGAGAAGCAGACTTACTTAACCATCAGTAAAGACGAGGAGATTCCCCTGGAGCACGACATACAGAACTGGATTAACTTTCTACCTCCGCTTAGACCTGTAAAGGTGAATGTCCAGAATGTCTCTGGGGAGTTCAAACAAGCCTTCATAGAAAGCATCAAAAAGGGAACCAAACAGCAACACGAAATGATGAATGTCTTTCGTTCAAAGATTATATACTTTTCTCTCGCCATCGAGGAGGCGATCCAGAAGGTGGTGAAGAAGAAGACAGCTATACTCACAAATAACAACGCAGAGCCTTTTCTCGAGAACTCGTGCTGTGATGACGGAGTCACGAATGCCCTAGCATATTTTACAGCTCTTGAGCCAGATATTGTGACCTACAACAATAGTGTCGTGCAGCTTCAGGACCTACTGGATGATGCAGGTATAATGGCGCAGGCAGGACTGTTTTTTGACCCAACCGACACAAAGCGAAAATTTCCTGAGCTGTCCGACGAGTTTTCCGAGGAAACAATCTACCAGGCATTCATAGTGTATTGCAAATACAACAGTGACATACCGGTCAGCGAAGAGCTGCGAGCTGTCTGCATGGACAAGCCTGACGACTTCGACATTAAAGACTCGATTGACGAGAAAATAAGAAAACTCAAACGTGACGGAAAAAATTTCTCCAACCAATCCCTTGACCAGCTGCTCGCTGTAATAAACAAGAGTAATCTTGTCGAGCTAAAGATGCACACGGCCGCTGTCAACAACGTGCAGGTTCTGAGAGACATTATCGGATCAATGGACGACAGGGATGTTCAGAATGTTCCTGCAGCGTTCAGGAACAAATTCGGGGCGATGATTGACACTTTCGAGATAGGCGGATTGAAACAAGACACTCCAGAGATGAGGGAATTCAAGAACTACCTCGCGGCTGCGAATGAGGAGATGCAAAATAAAATTGTGGGGTTTGTGAGGACATCAACAAACATGAACGAGAGGAAATTCGCCCAATTTGAGAAATGTATCCGAGATATCTCTGTATTCAAGGAAACAGGAAACGACCTATACATCGAGAGACAGGACGAGACAATATACAAGATGACCCAGTTCATCAAAAACTCGCTCCGCTCTATAACGAGAGTCTTCCCAAACATTATTATAAACGACAATACCGTTTCTATGACAATACCAAAACATTGGAAACTGTCTGAGAGGCATGTATCAGACTTGCAAGCCATACTCCAAAAGCATTACTCACCACTTCACAAATACTTCAAAGACCCAGTAATCTCACTCATGCTCGAGAAAGTCCAATTGCTTACGCGTGATGTGGACATGTTGGCACAAAATACCGAATTTTATGCTCCAATTAAGGTAGGCGAAGAAGTAAAATATTCTGTATTCGACAGGAGGCTCAGTATAATGTTATTTAAGTTCTACTTCTACACTGTCCTACTTGACTTCATCTCTCTGAAGGACGATGATGACCTTCTCATAAGGGCAGTTCCTCGACCGGTCGGAGAAGCATTCTCGGAAGACACAATAACGTCTGTTGAGGTCCGCGAGATGGAGACGGGTGACATATCCGAACTGGAGATCGTCAGTGGGGAAAAGGAACTACTGACAGAGAAGATTGCAGGTCTTCTTGTAGCATTTTCCACTATAATCTGCAGTGACAAAGATGTAATAGACTACAATTACGACAGTCTCATGGAGAGAGTTTTGAGAGCTAAGGAAAAGGAGAAGGACATTATGACAGACTACCTCAAAGAAATGACCGACGAGGAGAGAGAGATTGAGAACTTGTTCAAAAATCACAAACTCGAGAAATGGAGCAAGGGGCTTCAGAAGGGACTGACTACATACCAGAAAGACACATATGACGAAGAACGAGACGCAATGGAGGCACAGACATTGCGCGAGATGCAATTGGGAGAAAGCAACCTTGTGACTGACATGAACAGGAGCATTTATTCAATGGACCTGCTTCAGGAACAGGCTGACGCTGAAGACATAGACCGCGAAGCCTTCGACATGAACAACATGGCAAACGACGACGACTATGGCGACAACGACGGTGACGAAGAATACTAAACGAAATCATTAAATCACAGCATTTATCTAATGATTTATCAAACTTTGTTCGAAGTACAGACACTACAATCCGTAGTGCCGATTGCGCACAGCACTGATAATTGGGTCAAAATGCCGGGAAACGTGTTTTATCTACTAACTTGTAGATACAAAAATATGACGAAATGGAAAATGAAATCGGTGTAGTAAATTTCAAATTTTTTTTCTAATTCTCAATTCCATTTTTCAAAATTCAACAAATATATTTGTTGATTTTTCATTTTTCGATTTGAGAATTGGAAAAAAAGTTTAGAAAAAAAAGTTTTACTACACAAAGAAGGAAAATAAATATATGATGTATAAAAAACATGTAGGGACTCTCTCAAGGGCTACGAAAAGGGAACTAAAATTCCAATATTTTAAAGAATTTAAAACATTTTCGCCATTTAGTGTAGGATACATTATGGATAACGAAAAGGTACCAAAAAAGCACACAAAATTTTCATGCGACCCATGTGACTATAATACGTCACATTCTGGATTATGGAATAGACACCTCGCAACGCATAAACACAAATGGATAATATTGGATACCAAAAATGTGCCAAAAGGTACAAGACCACACATGGAGGGATTCTCATGTATTTGCGGTAAGAAATATAAGTTTTCATCTGGACTGTCCAAACATAGGAGGAAATGCAAAATTGATAAAACTACAAACGAAATATCCAAAGATGAGACACCCCAGTATTTAGTTGAGAATCTCATGCAAAAGAATGATGAGTTGGTCGAGCTCATACGTGACCAAACCAAGCAGATGCGCGAGCAACAACAGCAGATGAATGAACTTGTTCCGAAGATTGGAAATACAACAAACAATCAGTTCAACTTAAATATTTTTCTGAATGAGAAATGCAAGAATGCTTTGAACCTGACTGACTTCGTTGAATCTCTCCAGTTGGAGCTTGACGACTTGGAGAAAACGAATAAACTGGGTATGGCAGAAGGAGTATCGAAGGTTTTTATTCGCGGACTCAGGCAACTCAATATGTATGAGAGGCCTATTCATTGCAGTGACATTAATAGAAGAGTGCTTTACGTAAAGGACGACGACAAATGGGACAAGGATAATCGAGAGTCTGGAAAACTACATGGGGCCATTGAGACTGTTGCTCATGATAAGTTCATAAAACTGATTAAAGACTGGGAGACGAAGCATCCAGATTGGGCAAATACGCCAGATGGACCACAAGAATACGCAAAAATGGTGAGAACGATTACCCAGGACCTTGAGGAGGGGACTGAAAACAAGATCATCAAGTCAATTGCCAAAGAGGTCATTATAGACAAAATATAATGGTGTTCTATATATAATCATGAATCGCAACTTCGTGCGCAGGAACATAACGTCATTCTCTATTATGTTGTTCATAGTTCTGTATGGGAGCATCATGGTGATGAAACCAGGCTTTATATACAATGATGATGGTAGTCTTAGGGAGTTCGGTGTTGGCTTTAGAAGAAAAACGGTTATACCAGCATGGTTTCTCTCAATTCTCCTGGCTATATTCTCATACTTCACTGTCCTTTACTATCTAACGGCACCTAAATTGTCCAACTTCTAATATATGTTTCTTTAACAAGACACACATGTTAGTGATTTATTCTTCCATTTCACGGGTCCACTCTACGTCTCCTGAGTTCTTTGTTCATTTTCTGTATCATGAGACGTAACCATATAGTGTTAAGTGTAATTATGCCAATTGTTATACCGTTCATCATGTTGATACAGGGCCCATACTCAATCAGGTAATGGTCAGTGCAAATGTCTCTTATTTCCATTCTGGCTTGTTCGCTGAAGTTCACGGGAATAAATTTGTAGAACCTGTAGTACACGAAAGTTATAAGAAATGGTGCTTTGAATGCGCTATGTTTGTTGAATATGTAGTATAGACACAGGAATATTGTCGACACCTCAAAATTTATCCATGAGTCAAAGATATCAGGAGGAGGACCTGGATAGTTGAATGTATGGGAGTTAAATGTTACTATTCCTCCAAGCACGAGACCCATCGTGTGATGGACAAAATAGTCTAGTGTCTGATTCTTGAGGTCCAGGTTGTATGCTACTGTAAGTGCGCCTATTGCATTACAGATCTTTGGGCTTTGCTTGGAGTAACTATTTAATGTGAGAAGTGATATGCAAAACGCCAATGATGTATAATTACGACGGGTTTGTATCACCGTGTGTTCATGGGCCATTATATCTATTTATATGTGTATATTAAAGTATATGCTCGGCTTCGCAGTTTATGGAATATCGGGGGTCATAGGAAGCGCGCTTATTTACGGCGCAAGCAAATACATCAGCGATAGGAGAGCGAAGAAGAAAGATGACGTCCCATTGCACGATGTGTATATGGCAGGCGACGGCAGTCCTCGATACAGGAGGAACCACGTGGGACTTCCCATAGATGAAGTGTATAATTTCAACTCTGAGGAGAATCTCCCTACTCGTTAGTAGAGTATACTCGTTTAGGACCAGAATCCTTATCCGCTGCCAGTTTAGCTTCCTCGTCTTTCTCGTACTGGTCATGCCTCTTTTGCATTTCTTGCACTGACTGTGTGCATCCAGAGCTCACGACATAGTTGTACCCCACAGAGGTTACAAGGAATCCTGTAAGCATATACCACACGTATTCAGCAACAATGTCCTTTAGTCGCACCATGTCGAGAAGCTTCTGCTTAAGACTGCTGTTGTCCTTTACACCTGGTTTGAAGACAGCGCTCATGTTATCCCAGAATTTGTCGAAATTTGTTTGGGTCACCTCATTGATAAGTAGTGACTTGTCTGAGTATATGTGTGCTAAAGCTTCTTGCACAGGCACCAGGTTGCTACCCTTCGGCAAATCTTTACTGATAATCTTAGGCTTCAGTATATCATTCATGAGATTGGAAAGCCCAGAGATCCTGGCTACAGCATAGCCGAACGTATTTGAGAATGGTGAGAGCCATCCAGGAAGCGTCAGGAGCAAGAGATTTAGGATGCCAAATATGGCGACCCACGGAACCAGTGTCACCATGAGCGCAGTGCCCCATTGGTTTGAGCCACACATAGCATCTGTTAGAGTCAGGTTTATGAAAAACTCTCCCACTATTAGAAGTAGAATGTAGATTCCTCCGTATATCATCTTCTGGGTTGCATTTCGGGTGTAGTACTTGATAGGGAAATAGACGGATGTCAGCACAACGAACCATAACATTGATGTTGCAGGATTTGGGGGAGAAGTGTCAGCCATTATAGATAATATGCATAAATTTTTTTGAAATAATAGCTGT
>Ga0115003_10003121_pt1 | contig 13271 bp, 11 predicted proteins | sample ArcticOcean_MG_C_7_FD_88736 | JGI IMG/M metagenome (GOLD analysis project Ga0115003, IMG submission 88736) | Marine microbial communities from western Arctic Ocean - ArcticOcean_MG_CB11_88 | ecosystem: Environmental > Aquatic > Marine > Oceanic | place: Arctic Ocean: Canada Basin | collected... | reverse complement strand
GGGGCGCTCCGCAGCGTCGACGCCTAGCAGTTCCGCCATGACATAGATCGGCAGTGGGTCCGTGAAACCCTCGAACGCATCCACTGTGCCTAACTCGCCTGCCGCGCCGGCTTCGGCTTCGGCGAAGAGGGCGTCAAATAGCCCGTCGGCGAAGCCACGGACCTGTTTGGCCATCGCGTCCATCCGTCGCGGCGTGAACGCGCGCATAACCGCCTTACGCATCATCGTATGATCGGGTGGGTCGAGCACGATCAGCGTCGGAACATCCGGCTTGAATCCACTCGGCACGACCCCTTCACTCGAGGAAAAAGTTGCGGGATCTTTGATTGCGGCGAGTACGTCCGCGTGCCGGGAGAGCACCCAGAGATCGCGGTCCGGCACGTAGTAGGCTGGATGCTCTTCTCGGAGCTGTTGGTAGATCGGATATGGGTCTGCTTCCGCAGCCCAGGCGATTGGATCTAGATCGGTGGTGATTCTCGCTTCTTGCGTCATATTGATCTCCCTTCACGCATGTCCAACCCCGACGCTAACCATCAAGACTCTCGCGTGCTACGTAGGCGAATCACCTAAGAGGTAAGAACGAAGACTATGGCGATGACAGATTTCGAGGGAAGAACAGCGCTGATCACCGGGGCTGCGGATGGGATTGGGGCCGCGCTGGCAGAGGCGCTGCTCGAAGCGGGAGCACGGGTCTTCCTGAGCGATATTAATGAGGCGAAGCTCAAGGAAACGGCGAGGCGCTTGAAGTCGCCTAATGCGGTCTGCGACGTATCTGACGCGAAGGCTGTCGATGCGACCGTTGAAGCGGCTTGGACCGAGTTCGGCGGAGTGGACCTGCTCTGCGCGAATGCCGGCGTGATCGTTCCGGGTTCGCTGCTCGAAACCAGTGACGAGGACGTTCGATTTATTTTCGGAGTGAACGTTTGGGGCGTGGTGAACGCTTGCCGGTCTCATGCTCTGCGCCTCAGAGCAAGTGAACGGACCGGGCATATTCTGCTCACTGGCTCCGAGCACAGCCTGTCGAGTCCAGAATATCTTCGTGAAATGCCACTTCATCTCTACAACATGACCAAACACTCCGTTCTCTCTATCGGTGAATCGATGCGAGCCGAACTCACAGAGAATGGTGTGGGGGTCAGCGTGCTGTGTCCTGGACCGGTCATGAGTGGGCTCAACGAAAACTCAGAGCAGGCCCGCCCCGAGGAACTGGGTGCACAGCCCGAATTGAATATTTCTCGTCTCGACCCGACCACGCTGAGTGGCTTGGGCGATCTCTACCTTTCGGCGGCGGATGCAGCCGCGATTGCGCTTCGCGGGATTCGCGCCGGCGCCTTTGTGATCCCCACCCACGCTTTTCAGCGCAAGGACGTCGATGCGCGATACAAAGAGATGGTCGCGGGTTTCGATCTGCTTGAGTAGCGTAACCCGCCCCGGCTGACGGGAGAGGAGAAGAAGCATCATGTCCATGAAGATCGGTCTGTGTTTTCCGTACACCCAAGAGGCGCTCGATCGCGACGTCATTCTCGAATGGTTTCGGCGTGTAGACGAAGGCCCCTTTTCGACGCTGTCGTGCGGTGAGCGAATGATTGGGACCAGCGTCGATATGATGGCGCTTCTCGGTGCCGCTGCGGCGGTGACCTCTCGCGTGCGGATCGTCCCCACGCTCTATGTATTGCCGATGCACCCGGCGATTAAGGTTGCAAAGCATGCGGCGACTCTTGATCTGATCTCGGGTGGACGCGTCTCGATCACGGTCGGTATTGGCGGTCGTGTGCATGACTATATGTGCATGGAGAAAGAACCCGTCCGGCGTTATGCGCGGATGGATGAACAGGTCGCACAGATTCGCCGCATTTGGGCGGGCGAGATTCCCTTCGAAGGAGCCGAGCCGATTGGGCCGGCACTCGTCCAGCCGAGCGGTCCGCCGATTCTTGCGGGTGTGATGGGGCCGAAGGCGACAGCACGTGCTGCGAAATGGGCCGATGGAGTCTATTCCTGGTCGGGCAACGGCGTTGCCGAAGAGATGAAGACACAGCAGGAACGCGTCGTTGATGAATGGGACAAGGCGGGGCGGGATACGGCTCCGGCTCGTATGGCAGGTTTCTGGTGCAGCTCGGGGCCGAACGCCGACGATAATCTCAAGGCCTATGTCTATAAGTACTTGAAGGTGATTGGGGAAGGCCCCGCGAAAGCGATTGCCGGCATGTGCGATCGGTCAAGTGAAGACAAGATCATGGCTTCGCTGGATGCCTACGAAGAAGCGGGCGTTGAAGAGTGCTGGTTGAATACCGCGACCGCAGAGATCTCGGAGATCGATGCGATCGAACAGATTATTGATCGCCGCGGATGAGGTTTGTGTCGGGCGTCCGGGGCGCGGAGGGGCTGGCCCTCCTCTTCGCTCCGTTGCCCGCCTAGCACTCCCCTAATATTCGCCTAGGAGCACCGACCTCACGCCCCGCTCCGTTTGCCGGGCGAGAAGACCACCGGCATCTCTTCGATGCCGGTGATGAAGTTGTTGGGGCGGCGCTTTAGCGGCTCGTCGCTCGCGAATCGGATATCGGGCATGCGGGCGAGCACTTCTTCGAAGAGGATCTTGAGCTCGAGTCGTGCGAGGCTTGCGCCGAGACAATGGTGCACGCCGTAGCCTCCGAAGGCGACGTGGCGGTTCGGCCATCGTTCGAGGTTGAAGCCTTCCGGATCTTCGAAGACGCGGTCGTCGCGGTTGCCGGCCGGGTAGAGCAGTAACACGCGGTCGCCTTCGGCGAGTTTCTCGCCGTGGAGTTCAGTGTCCTGCGTGACGGTTCGGTTCATGTTTACGATCGGCGAGACAAAACGGAGCATCTCTTCGACGGCAATCAGGGTCTTGCTGGGATCGTCGATCAGTTTTTGTTTTTGGTCGGGATGCAAGATGAGCTGCTCGAGGCCGCCGGTCATGACATGGCGCGTCGTCTCGTCCCCGCCGATGAGAATGAGCAGGCTCTCTTGGAGGATCTCTTCGTCGTTAAGGCTGTGTCCGCCGACTTCGCCGGTCACAAGCATCGAGACGAGATCGTCGCGCGGGTTCACTCTACGGTCGGCGATGACCTTTGCCTGGTATTCGAAATAGCCCTGGGTGTAAGAACTCTGCTTTGCTCGCCGCTCTTCGTCGTCCATGACGTCGGCGATTTCGCCTCCGCCTAGCATCCAGTCACTCCATTCGAGGAGCTGTGCTCGGTCTTCGGGCTCGACGCCTAGCATGTCGCCTATTGCGACCATGGGGATCCAGCGCGCGATGTCCCTTACGAAGTCGCACTCGCCCCGTTCAATGACATCGTCGATGAGCTGTGTCGTGAGCTCGCGGAGTTTTCGTTCCTGATCCTGCACGCGCCGGGGCGTGAAGCCTCGATTTACGATGTTGCGGCGGCGTTTATGCTGCGGCTCATCGAGATTGATCATCGACGGAATCCAGCTACTGCGTTCCGGTCTGGAACTTTTGCCCGAACAGAAGACGTCGGGATTTTTAGCGATCGACATGATGTCGTCGTACCGGGTCACGCCCCAAAGTCCGCCATCCGCGCTCGCATCCCAATACGCGGGCGCATTGTCCCGCATCCATCGATAGCGATCCCAGGGATCGAGATAGAAGAAGCGGTCGAGTAGGCCTATATCGTTTCGGCTTTCATGGTTCGGCATAGGAATTCCTTTGATCGGCCCCGCCAAGGATTTAGGTGGGATGCTCCGAGCATATCAATCCATACGAGCGCTGCGAGCGCCGGTTTGGACCGGAATTCCTGTGCCGTACCTGAAGCCCAACACCCGAAGAAGGGCGGCTACTTCTGCGGGTTGATTAAGTACTTCTCGCCGGTCGCCTGACGTCCGTAGGCATTCAGGATCTTAGGATCGAGCGCTTCCGTGAGCGATATCTCTGCCGTGTAGTGACTGGCGAAGGTTGTCTTGATTTCGTCCGCGACGCGCTGGCGCAGTCGGCCCGTATCTTCCATGCCGATCTTGCCCAGGAAAGGCGGAAGGAGCCAGCCGCCGATTCCCCAAGCCATTCCCAGTTCGGCGCCGAGAATCGTTTCGCTTCGATCGAGACGACCATAAAGGTAGACCTGCTTGTGCGTGTCCGATCCGTAGCGGCTGTATTCCGTCGCGTTCCGGTTGAGCGCGCGTTCCATGCACGTGAGGATCTGGCCGGCGAGTCGGCCGCCGCCGGTCGCGTCGAAAGCGATCGTCGCGCCGGTTTCCGCAAGCGCGTCGGTCAATTGTGCCATGAAGTCGTCGTCGCTCGAGTTGCAGACATAGCGTGCGCCTATGCCGCGGAGGAGTTCCGCCTGCTCTTCTCGGCGGACGATGTTCACGAGATCAACTTCATCGGCGAGGCAGATCTTGTTAAGCATCTGCCCGAGATTTGACGCCGCGGCGGTATGAACGAGAGCCTTGTGTCCTTCACGCTTCATGGTCTCGACCATTCCGAGTGCGGTCAAAGGATTAACAAACCAAGAGGCCGCCTCTTTCGGGGTCGTGCCTTCGGGCATCGCGAGCGCCATAACCGCAGGAACACTTCGGTACTGCGAATACGTGGCACCGCCGACGATCGAGACCGTTCGGCCGATCAAGGCTTCGCCTGCCGCGTCGCCAGCTGCAACGACAATTCCGGCGCCTTCGTTACCAACGGGTAGCGATTGATCGAGGCGAGCGCCAAGAGCGCGCATAGCGCCTTCGGCAATTGGGGCGACGACACTCGGTCGCGCGGCGTTGCCCGTCGATTCGGCCTTCGTTACGTCGGCCATTCCGAAGAGCAGGCCGAGGTCGGAGGGGTTGATTGGCGCGGCCTCCACGCGGACAAGAATTTCGCCGGGCCCGGGTGTGGGTGTTTCGACCATGTCGAGGGTGATTTCCAGCTGGCCTCCGGTCTGGACGGTGCTGCGAAGTTGAATGCTCTGGTCGGGGATTGCGATGGACATGGGACTCCTGCCGCGATTGCGGGGGTAGGCGGGGCGCGAGGGCAGACACTATCACCCGGAGAGGCACCCGACGAAGGAGATGCTGTGACCGAGAGCCACCGGCGTCGCTCCCGTTCCGCCGGGATCGTCCTATCGTCTCGGCCTGCCTCTACTTCACGAGGCGCCTGAACGTCCATCGTTCCTAGAGGTCTCGCCCGTGAGTCGATTCGCCCCGCGCTCCTTATTCTCTCCTCTTGTGTTGGGTCTGTGCGCCGCTGCGTTATTGGCGGGTTGCTCTGAACCCGAAGCGGTTTGGAGTGAGGACAACCCGAACTCCGCTTCAAAGGCGCTCGACTTCCGAACGCAGGAAGTGTTCGAGGCAGACCTAACGACAATCTCGCGGAAGAGTCCGCCAAACTCCGCCAGGAACGCCTATTTCGGCGACCTTCACGTTCACACAACCTATTCCTTCGATGCGTACGCGTTCGGAACGGTTGCGACGCCCGCGGATGCCTATCGCTATGCGAAGGGCGAAGCGATTCGGCATCCCGGAGGCTTCGACGTGCAGCTGCGGCAACCCCTGGACTTCTACGCTGTGACGGATCACGCGATGTTCCTGGGCGCAGCGAAGGAGGCGGCAGATACCTCGACGGAACTCTCGAAATACGATTTCGCAGAGGTTCTGCATAACATCAATGCCCCGGACAATATGGGCATGACGAGCATCCCACAACGGATCAAGGCATTCGGTGGACTGCTCCCTAAGATTGCGCAGGCGGTGGTTGAGGGCGAAGTCGATCGCGAACTCATCCTCGATATCACGCGCACGGCATGGCTCGACACGATCGAAACCGCGGACCGCTACTACGACCCTGGCCACTTCACGACCTTCGCTGCCTACGAGTACACCTCGAGCACGGACGACCGCGGCAACCTGCACCGGAACGTGATCTTCCGCGATACCGACGAACTTCCTGCGGTCCCTTTCTCTCGCTTTCACTCGCAAAATCCCGAAGGCCTTTGGGATTGGATGGACGGGCTTCGCGCGAAGGGGATCGAGAGTCTCGCGATTCCGCATAACTCGAACGGCTCGAACGGGCAGATGTTCAAGCTGGTCGACTGGGCTGAGAATCCGATGGACGATGCGTACGGCGAGCGACGGGCTCGGAATGAACCTCTGGTCGAAATCACTCAGGTAAAGGGGACGTCCGAAACGCACCCCTCCCTATCGGATACCGATGAGTGGGCCGGGTTCGAAATTATGGCCTACCGAGTTGCGACAATGGTCGATAGCGCGCCGCCGGGAAGTTATGTGCGGGATGCGCTTCGTCGTGGCCTCTCACTCGAGGCAGGTGGATCGGTGAACCCTTATGAGTTCGGTGTTGTCGGCGCAAGCGATACCCACACGGCTGCGATTTCAGATGACGAGTCCAACTATTTTGCGAAGATCGGAATACTGGACGCGACGGCTTCCCGACGAGGGTCGGTTCCAATGACCTTTATTGAAGCGACTGCAACCAAAATGATCGCAAGCGATCTCGTGGAAGACGTCGAGGGTCGAGACTACCAGTACACCGCGAGCCCCACCTACGGTGCATCCGGTCTCGCGGGGGTCTGGGCGGAAGAGAATACGCGTGGCTCGCTTTATGATGCGTTTCGCCGCAAGGAGACTTTCGCAACTTCGGGTCCGCGGATCCCGGTTCGGTTTTATGCCGGAGATAATTTGGATGCTTCTATGTTAGGCGCGTCAGATATGGCTGAGCGGGCCTATGCCGGTGGCGTTCCTATGGGGACCGACCTGATGGTGAATGCTTCGAGCGCGCCCAAGTTTTTGGTTTGGGCAGCGCAGGATCCCGCGAGTGCACCGCTTGCGCGACTCCAGATCATCAAGGGTTGGGAAGAGGGCGGAGAAACTTTCGAGATCGTGAACGATGTCGCCTGCTCCGATGGCTTAAAGGTCGATCCGGCGACTCGCCGTTGCCCTGAGAATGGCGCGAAGGTTTCTCTCGAGGACTGCTCGATCACGAGTGAAACTGGAGATGCCGAAATGGCGGCGGTTTGGAGCGACCCCGATTTCGATCCGTCCCAGCGCGCCTTCTATTATGTGCGAGTTCTTGAGAATCCGACCTGCAGATGGTCGACTTGGGATTCGCTTCGCGCGGGTGTTGAGCCCCGCCCAGATCTCCCGAAGACAATTCAGGAACGGGCCTGGTCTTCGCCGATCCAAGTGAAGCCCACGAGCTGAGGTCACGAAGTGAAGGTTTGTTTTACCGGAGATCTCGCGGAGTCGCTTCGCGAGGAAGCGCGGGGAATTCTTGCGAACGCGGCAGGCGATTCCGCTCGTGAAGCTGAGCTTCTCGTCTTAGGGCCTGACGGCAGCTTTGATGGCGACACCAGGGGGCTCGAGGTTCTGTACTTCTCGCTGAGCGCCACGAATCATCCTGCGGCGATGAAGGTGCTGCTCGGTCTCTTCGATTCGCCCTCGCTACGGTGGGTGCAGGGACCGGGAGCAGGGATAGATCATCCTATCTGGCAGGGTCTGATAGACCGAGGCGTCCGTCTTACGAACGCATCCGGTATTCATAGTGAGCCGATTGCCCAGTACATCTTTACGTATGTGTTGCATTGGGAACGAAACGTTCGCCGGCACCAAGAACAACAAGCGCGCCGCGAATGGGAAACGATCCGCAGTGAGGATCTCGCACAAAAGACGTTAGGTGTCGTAGGCTACGGCGGGATTGGCCAGGCCGCGGCACGCATAGGCCGTGCCTTCGGGATGCGAGTCTTGGCAACGAGGCGAACGCCTGTCGAAGATGAAGTGATCGACCGGTTTGTTCCGCTCGCAGACCTTCATGAATTGCTGGCGGAGTCCGACTATGTCGTGCTTTGCATGCCCTTTAACGACGACACACGAGAGATGCTGGGTGCAGCGGAATTCGCAGCCATGGGTGCGAGCTCGGTGCTGATTAATGTCGCTCGCGGCGGCGTCGTGAACGAACCTGACCTAATCGAAGCGCTCTCCGCGAGAACGATCCGGGGCGCGACCCTCGACGTTGTGAGTGAAGAGCCGCTCCCTGAATCATCCCCGTTATGGGATCTCGATAACTGCATGATCACGCCGCACGACGCGGGCTATTCGCCGCTCGGCGATACGCGTCTCGGCGCATTATTCCTAGAAAACCTCCGGCGATATGCCGCGGGAGATGCGCTTATTAACGAGATTTCCACGACCGGCTTCGGCGACCGCTAGTGATTCTCTTCGACCGGATGGAGCGGCTTCCATGTGCGTCAGCTTCGCGTCCTCGAGTCTATGGAGCATGCGCGTGAAGCTCGAGCGGTGAATGCCGATCAACTTTGCGGCGCGACGATGATCCCCTCCGGCTTGAGCGAGTGCTTGGTGGGCGAGGATGAGAAGGCAGTAAATGGAGCATGATGGATCTGTCCAAGTGAACAGAGGACTCGAAACCGAAGCGATTATTTCGGAAGTCGAGACGAACGGTTATGCGATCGTTGAGAATGTGATCCCGCGAGAGACCTGCGACGCGGTCCTAGCGAAGGTTGATTTCTTGATGGACTCCCTCGCGATTCCCTTTGGGCAGAATGCTTTCCTTGGTCGTCATACTCGGCGCATATTTAACTTGCTCGCCCGCGACCGACTATTCGAATCGGCACCGACGCATCGCGAGCTGCTAGGAGTTGTTGAAGGGGTGTTGGATCCGGAGTGCTTGCTCTCGTCGCTCACTGCAATCGAGATGCAGCCCGGCCAAGCGCGGCAGCCGCTGCACGCCGACGACGGCTCCTACGGCTTCCCGCGACCTGCGCCGACGCAAATAGTCGTGGCCCTCTGGGCTCTCACTGACTTCACGAATGAGAATGGTGGAACGCACGTCGTGCCGGGCTCACATCGATTCGATCGACGTCCAGGTCGCGAAGACCATCCGGAGACCGTGCAGGTCGAAATGCCCGCTGGGAGCGTGGTCTTCTATAGCGGGAGCCTATGGCACGGCGGCGGCGAGAACCGGAGCGATGTCCGGCGAGTAGGCTTAGTGAATAACTACTGCGCGGGCTACTTGCGGCAAGAAGAGAGTCAGCTGCTGGCGCTTTCGCGAGAGCGTGTCGCCGCCTTTACGCCGCGACTTCGGAAGCTCGTCGGCTACGGGACGTATCGCGGCCTACTCGGTCACGTCGATCAGCGAAACCCCGAAACCCTCGTCGATCCAGAGGCGGAAACCGACATGATTTGGGGTCGAATTGGGAAGTAGCGTAATGGCGCTACGCCTCTACAATTTCGTCTGCCGAATTTTTCGCTTGGAGATTTTTGATGCCGACCCTTCCCGACCCGCTCGCTGGCCTAGACCGATACCTGCTGATCACGGCGGATAGCCATGCCGGCCCGACGCCTGAAGGCTATGGCCCTTACCTCGAGAAGAAATACCAGAGCGATTACCAGGACTGGCTGGCCTGGAGCGTCGAGAACGCGAAGATTATGAAACAGGTCATGGGCAGCCGATCGATCGGCGTCGATGGGGACCCAGATGTCGTCGGCTATCGCAATTGGGATAGCAAGCGACGACTCGCAGAGACCGAGGCCGACGGAGTTGCTGCTGAGGTCATCTTTTCGAATACCTCTCCGCCTTTCGCGCCCACCATGCATAGCGAGTTCGGTGAGGCCGAGGCCGGCGAGGATCTCAAGCGGCGCTGGGCAGGAATAAAAGCGCATAACAGATGGCTTGCCGATTACTGCGCCGAGGTGCCGGGCCGACGCGCCGGGATCTGCCAGATATTCTTACCTTTTGTTGATGAGTCGGTCAAAGAGATTCGCTGGGCTAAAGAGGCAGGGCTAACAGGGGGAGTGCTGCTTCCGGGAGCCGCGCCTGGGTCGACGCTTGAGCCGCTCTACTCACCCTCTTATGAACCCATCTTTGCCGTATGCGAAGAATTGGGTATGCCGCTCAATCACCATGCTGGCGGGAGCACGCCAGACTTTGGCAACTACCTGCCGCAGTCCCTCGCCATGTTCATGCTCGAAGTGACGTGGTGGGCACATCGCTCCCTCTGGCACCTCATGTTCAGCGGTGTCTTCGAACGGCATCCGAATTTGCAATATATCCTGACGGAAGTCGGAACGAGCTGGGTGCGTGACACGCTCGGGAAACTGGACGGCTTCTACGACCGTATGAAATACAACGACCAGTGTGCGGAGTACATCTTTGGCGGGCCAACGGTGGCCAAGATGTCATTGCGCCCCTCTGAGTATTTCGCGCGCCAGGTTCATCTTGGAGCGAGCTTCCTGCCTAAGGGCGATTGCGATTTACGGCATGATATTGGGATCGACAAGATTATGTGGGGAAGCGATTACCCGCACGTGGAAGGTTCGTACCCCTACACGCGGGAACATCTCAGGCTCACGTTCGATGGTGTGGCCGAAGACGAAATTCAGCAGATGGTGGGTCTGAATGCGGCTGCGGTGTACGGCTTTGATCTGGAGAAGCTTGCGCCGGTTGCGGCAAGGATTGGCCCGACGAAATCGGAAGTCGCGGTCACGCTGAACCGCGCGGACGTTCCGAAGGCTGCCTACAAGTGCCCCGCATTTGAGAACAAAGAAAACCCGATGCTCATGTAAGGCTCGGTCTTTCTACGCTTCGTTAGGCCTGGGGTCACGCATGAAGCGTGCGGCAGCGAGAGCGAGGAGCGTCACGACGGTCATAGCCAGGAACGTCTCCGAGAAGGCGGCGCGATAGGTTTCCACGACGGCACTCTGTAGGGGCTCCGTGAGCGCTCGGATTGCGTCGGGGCTTTCGATGAAGGATTGCAGGTCGAGTCCGGGAGGGGCTATGTCTGCGACATCGGCCCGTAGGTGGTGAGATACGCGCACTGCTAAAACGGAGCCGAAGACCGAGGTGCCCAGGGTTTGGGCGATGGACCGGGCGAATCCGGGCAAAGAACTTGCGACCCCGAGATAGCGTCCCTCGACGGCATCTTGAAGTGCCGCCACGACCACGGGTGTCAGAGCGCCGCTGCCGACACCGAGTAAGGATGTGTAAAAGAGGAATAAGGCGCGGGGCGTCTCGGCATCGACCGTGACGAGGAGCGCCATGCCCGTGCTGTAGATGGCGAGGCCGATCGTCGCATAGCGTCGGTAACGCCGCGTCGCGGCGGCTCGGCGGCCTACTATGATGCCCGAAACGAGGAGGCCCGCCGTCAGCGACGTCAAGCCATAGCCCGCCTGGACTGCGTCGACGCCTTGGACGACGAGTCCGAAGAGCGGGACAAAGATAGCGATGACGAAATTGGCGAAGCCGAAGAAGCAGGTCGCGAGAAGCGGTGCCCAGACGGCTTGTCGTCCGAGTAGCGAGAGTTCGAGGATCGGCTCTTCCGCACGTCGCTCCTGTCGGATGAATAGAGCGCCGAGGATCGCGCTGACGAGGACGAAGGCGAGGGCGGAAGGCGCGAGCCAGCCCCAGGTCGTCCCCGCCCAGGATGTGTAGAGAATGAGCGAGCCGACGCATGAGAAGAGCAGGGCAGCGCCCTTGTAGTCGACGGCATGTTCGATTCGCTTCGCCGGGATGCGGTAGCCCCACTGTAGTGCGCAGAGAGTGAGCAAGGCCGTCGGAACGTTCATGTAGAACATCCATCGCCAGCCCGGCCCATCGACGAAGAATCCGCCTAACGGAGGGCCTAGGAAACCGGCTGCTGTCCAGATGACCGTGATGAACGCGATGTAGGCGGCGCGTTCGCGAGGAGGCACTATGTCGCCGAGAATCGCGTAGGGGACCGTGAGCAGCGCACCGCCACCGAGTCCTTGGAACGCGCGGCAAATCACGAGTTCGAGCATGGTGTCGGCTTGCGAAGCCAGGAGCGACGCGATGATGAAGACGCTGATCGCGATTTGGAAGATGCGGCGTCTTCCGTAGAGGTCGCCGAGCTTGCCCCAGATAGGCATGCTGGATGCGCTGGTCAAAAGGTTCGCGCTAAAGATCCAAGGGGCCTGGCTAATATTTCCGAGTTCACCCGCGATCGAACTCACCGCCGTAGAAAGCACCATCTGATCGATCGCCGCGAGCGACACGCCACCCATCATGCCGGCGATTACGACACTTCTTTGCAATGGGGTGAGGAGACTGCTCGGATGGGGTTCGGTAGCACTCATGGGCGGCCGACCATAGCGCGCGAGAGCGGGCCCGATCGTGCTAATCACAGGGGCATGTCCCTACTTCCTGACGACGATGGTCTCGAGCTGATGCACTCTCGCGACTACGAAACCAAGATCTATCGGGTGTCCCCCGACGAGCTACTTGTTCGCGGCGCGGTCTCCGACCGAAAGCCTCCGGGCCTCTATGTCACCGACGATCCCGAGCCCCTCGAGATTCATCAGATGCAGCTCGAACTTCGGGTTGCTTACCCAAGTCTCGAAATTACCGCCGCGCGAGTCGTCTTCGAGAGTCATCCGCATTCGGAATGCCCACTCATCGCAGCGGACTACGGAAAGCTCGTCGGGCTATCGATTGCTCGCGGCTTCACGCGGAAGACGAAGGATCTCTTTGGCGGGTCGAACGGATGCACGCATACGAATGCGCTCCTTCAGGCCATCGCGCCAGCGGTGATTCAGTCGACCTGGTCTGTTCGCATCGAACAACAGAGGCTCGAAGGTAAGAGCCACGCGGAGTTCACGCCCGAAGAGCGAGAGCGTCTGGTGCAGTTCAACCTGAATACATGCCACGTCTGGGCAGATGGGGGTGAGCGCGCGACAAATTACCGCGAAGGCAAGGTCGAGGCCGAGCCTCTGCTCCCCGTCGCGAGGCGACTGAAAGAGCTAGGTCGAGATGAATCGAGCTGGCCGTAGCCGCGCGAGGCCGACGTTAATTGGTTGGCGTTTTTCCATTTTGGCGAGCAGTGCCTCGATGTAATCCGCCGGAACCTGAATCACGACATTGTCAAGAAACGAGTAGTCGGGGAATTCTGCGCGGATAGAGAGTTCGATCTCCGCGCCGATATGCTTGCCCGGCGGACGAGCCGAGGCTGCCAAGCATCAGGAGGGGGGAGACTAGGATCGCGACACGGCCCGAACAGCGATCGATGGAGTTGTGAATTCCCACAGACTCGAATTCGGCCGGACGTGTCGGTCTCTTGCATGCCTCGTGGATGTCCTTAGCCAAGCCCGCGCAGTTGGTCCAAGTAGGGAAGGATTTGTTCCTTGCCTGCCGGTGGGAGTCCGAAGATCAAGCGGTCTACGCCGAGGTCCTCGAAGCGTTTTACGGCGTCTGCTTCGGGCGGCGCCGCGAAGAGCGAGAGCTCAAGGCTCTCAGGATCCCGGCCCGCCTCTCGTGCCGCGTCTCGAAATTCGCT
>Ga0115003_10003117_pt1 | contig 13280 bp, 9 predicted proteins | sample ArcticOcean_MG_C_7_FD_88736 | JGI IMG/M metagenome (GOLD analysis project Ga0115003, IMG submission 88736) | Marine microbial communities from western Arctic Ocean - ArcticOcean_MG_CB11_88 | ecosystem: Environmental > Aquatic > Marine > Oceanic | place: Arctic Ocean: Canada Basin | collected... | reverse complement strand
GCCCGCTCCCGCGCCCGCGCCCGCGCAAGGGTACTTCCCCTTTCCCGGCACGGTCGCCGCTACCGCCGCGGCGGTGGCGCGAAGTGCGGCGCGTGAACGCGAAGGTACGTATTGCATTTCCCAAACCCGCCGACTGTTTGCCAATACAAGACTGACACTTTCTTTTATTTATCGCAAGCTTCGCTCGCGCTCGCGGCGGCGGCGCTCGAGGCTGACCTACGGCGCGAGCGTTCCGCCGCGCGCGAACACGTGGCGCGATGCGCGCAAACCGACCTGCAGTCTCACCGCGAAATGGTTTTATCGGTCAAGCGAGCCGCTCAAGCATCGCTCACCGCGCCGGCGACGACGCGCTTGCTTCGCGCGTCCCTCGCCGTCGCCGTCGCCGCGCTCGGCACGTTCGGGAGTGGCAGTGTTTCTGTCTCTTCGGGCAACGCCTTCGTTTCGTTGTCTCGCGCCAGAGTCGAAACTGGAGACACAAACCACGCGCGAGAACTCGCGAAAGAACTCGCGAAGCACCGCCAAACCTGTGCCAGCTCGATTGACCGAAACCGCGTCGCCGTCGCGTCTTTGGCGAGGGACGCCACCCGGTTCGACTTTGAAAACGGCGCCGACGCCAAAGGTACGTCCCCGCATTTCTCAAATCCCGCCTCCCTGTTTTGCCGATTCCAGAGTAATTACTCATACACATTACGAAAGACTGACAATTTCTTTTATTTATCGGAAGCTCTGCGCTCGCTCCCGCCGGGCGCGACGCGTTCCGGTTTCGGCGCGAACGGAGCGGTGGCGGAGACGTGGTGGGGATTCCGGCCGGTGCCCCGAGGGTCGCACCGCGTTTCGAAAAAATGGGCGCAGATGTCCCCTACGGCGCGCCAGGCGCGCTTGGCGGCGGGTGCCGCGGCGCTGCTGAAATCGGTGTCTCAATTGGAAGCAAACGCCGGGGCGCTCGGCTTCGACGCGTCCGGCGCGCCGCGGCCGTCCTTGATCGCGCCGCACATCGAAACCCTGCAATCGATTGCGGTGCTTCTCGGCGAGTTGACGGCGTCAACGAGCTCGGGCGAGGTTACGTCGGTTCTGGACGCAGTGCGTGCTGTTTTGAGGGCCAAAGGTAGGGAGGTCCCCCGGCTTCCGCCGAAGCAATCGCGCGTGGCCGGCCAAGGCGCGAGTAGCAGTCGAGTCGAGTCGAACGCTACCGGTCGAGGCTGCGGCCGCGGCCGCGGAGGAGGAAGGTTCGGCTTCGTAAAGTTCGGACAGAGATGAGCGTGACAGATGCAGTTGTGCGGTGATAGAACGGGGTGCAACGGAGTAGACCTCACGGTGGTAGAATTTAATAGAAGATGAATGCGATTAAACACGCGGCCTTCGTCTTTTGCGGCGCTCCGATTGCTCGTCGCGTCGAAGTCGTCGAGCCCGAAATTTAAGCCTCTTCTTCCGCGTTCTCCTCTTCGGGCTTGCCGTGCAGCCACGTGGCGAAGTTGTCGAACAGCTCGCCTTCGTAGTTGGACTCCTGCTTCATGCCGGCGTAGAACTTGGCGCCGACGTCGGAGCGCGCGGCGCTCTTCTTCGCCGCCTTCGCCTTGGATTGCGAGGCCTCCGCGTCCACGCGCATCTTGGCGGCGACCTTGGCGTAGGGGTTGAGCCTGTCCATGGCGGCCTTGTTCTTCAGCGGGTTGCGCTTGAGAGGCGCGTGCGCGCGGTTCTTGCCTGATTTGGGGGCGTTCACCGCGGACTGGATCTCGTCGGAGTTGATCACGCGGGAAAGATCGGGCACGGCCATGATGTTAGCAGGGGGCTTCCACCCCTTCTTGGACGCCGCCGTTGTGGTGGAGGTGCCGTAGATGGAGTCAAGCTTCTCGAACGCGCCTTTGGTCCAGATGATGAACCTCCCGACGTGGCCGCCGGGGGCGAGGGTGAGCAGACCAAGCCTGTCCACAGCGCACAGCTCGACGCCCGGGATGTTTCTCATGGCCTGCACCATCTTGGGGGCGCCGCCCGCGCCGTGCGCGTCGTACACCACCAGGGGCCCGCGGCGCTGGACGTACCTGCGGTTCCTCATTTTCCCCTTACCAGAACGGAGGTTCCGGCTGTCCTTCACCTTTTCGATATCCGCGTACGCGCCGATTGATTTCAGGAGCTCAACCGCCTTGGAGGTTTTGCTGATCTGCTCGGACGCTTCGCTGATGATGAGGGGGACTTCCGGGATCGTCTCCACGGCGTGGCCGCGCGCCATGAGCAGCGCGGGCACCGCGGACGCCGCAAGCGCGGAGCACACGGCGTACCTCTTTTGCTTGAGGTTCACCCTGCGGTGCCACCTGCGCCAGGTCTTGGTGGGGGCGAACATGTGGCCGCCGCGGCACATGTTACCGAACGCACCTTGGCCCGCTCGGTGGGTACCGCCACCGGGAACGCGGGGAATACGCGAAACCGCGCGACCGGTACCCCAGGACTCCGCGGCGGTCTGGTGACCGGCGGCCTTGGAAACCGCGTAGGCTTGGCGGTTGTTCTTGGCCATGCCTGTGAGTTAGGTAGGGGGGGGGAGAGGGGGTTAGGGTTAGTGTGCGATTAACTCGATGGAAAACACCACGTGGTACTACGTGGACTTGATGGAGAGACCCGGTGGTACTCCGTTAACTTGACGGAACAGACCCAGTGGGTACTCCGGTGACTTTAAGGAAGACTATGGCGCCCTGCAGATGGCGCTGAAACGCCGTCATCGCCGCCGCGTCGTACGGTGGCCGTTGGCGTTCAGCGACGCTCCAGCGGCGTCCCGTGGGGTTTGGTTTTGGTTCGGGTGGTGCCTGTACAGGGGATCGCACGAGACACCAACGGAACCAGCCCTAGGTGCCCGCGCTGCAGGCCCGATGCCGGGTAGCGCGGACTCGCGAAATCGGGGCCACCGCGCTAATCAATTTTACGTACCGGTGTGGCAATCGTTGACGATATCCTGGCGGATGGGCGACAGGAACACTTCGGGTAGCTTGCAGGATCCACCGCCTTGGACGGACACCATGGGGAGAGCAGCAGGAGCCATTTTGAAAGTAGAACCCGGGGTCGTGACACGCGCGGGGCAAAGAGAAGGAGGCGCTGTCCATCCGCGAGAGGACGGCGGTTTCGCGTTTTAGGGTTTTTTTGTTTTTTCCTAGACTTCAGTTCCAGACTGCGGTGCGCCGCGAGCTGCCTCGATGAAAGAAAGCGACCAGCACGCCTTCCACTCCCTTCCACACGGCTTCCACACAAACGCGTGTCACGGATGGACATCGCCTCCTTCCTCGCCTCTTCGGAGGCGTACCCCCTCCCGAAACTCCCCGATGGAACCACGATTAAGTTCTCCTACGGCACCGCGGGGTTCCGCACGGTCGGCACGACGTTGCATTCCACGGTGTTCCGCTGTGGCGCCCTGGCCGCGATTCGGTCCCGGGTCACCGGCCGTGCGTGCGGCATCATGATCACGGCGAGCCACAACCCGGAGGTGGACAACGGCGTGAAGCTGGTGGACTGCACGGGCGGAATGTTGCCCACGAGTTGGGAAGGAGACGCGGAGGCGCTGGCGAACGCGGGTAGTGCCGATGAGATGAGAAAGGTGCTTACCAAACTTTTAGCTATAGATGAACCCGCGAGTTCTCTGCACCCGCCGCCGCCAAAAGGTCTGGCCCCTGGGAACATCCCGCACGTGTTCCTAGCACGAGACACGCGCCCGACCGGGCCGGCGCTCGCCGAAGCAGCAGCCTCGGGCGCCACCGCGGCGGGCGCCACCGTGACCGATTTAGGCCTGAACACGACGCCGCAGCTGCACTTCGCGGTGTACGCGAGCTACCGGGGATTGCCCAACACCGAACGCGCGTATTACGAACGTCTCGCCAGGGGGTACACAGAACTGCTCAAGGAAGACAAGGACACGGATGCTGGGGATGCTGGGGATACCCACTCGGCACAAGTCGAATTAATTTTCGTGGACTGCGCCAACGGCGTGGGCGCCGGAAAGTTTGGCACGTATTTCCCAATCACCACATTCCGCAGACTGAGTGCCCATACTCGTACCAGAAGGGACGTCTTACCTCTGCCCTTACCCTGTCTGTTTACTTATACACATTACGAGAGACTGACACTTTCTTTTTATCGGGCCAGAAAAACTCGCGCGCGCGATTGCGTCAACCGGCGAAACCATTCCTTTGTCGCTTCAAAACAGTTCGAGTGCGGCCGGGTTTTTGAACCACCAGTGCGGCGCGGATTTCGTGCAGAAGGAACAACAACCGCCAATGCACGGCACGTTTCCGGTGAACGCCAAGTGCGTCTCCATCGACGGCGACGCGGATCGGCTGGTTTATTTCTTCACCGATGAAACCGGGGAAACGACGCTGCTGGACGGCGACAAAATCGCCGCCCTACTCGCGGCGCACGTGGGTGGTTTGATTCAAAGGTGCGGCGATGCGCTGCTCTGTAGCTGTGAAAACAAGTCCTCCGACGGTAGTTCCCCAAATTGGTCGACAAAAAACCGTGCCCCCCTAACCGTGGGGGTCGTGCAAACCGCGTACGCCAACGGCGCCAGCACGAAGTTCGTCGAACAAAAACTGAACCTGAAAACCAAGTGCACACCGACGGGTGTTAAGGTAAGTATTTCCCAATCACCACACACCGCCTCTGCGATCGGCCCGATGACCCTTCCCTGTTTACTACCCGTGATACTGCTACCACCGTAACTGTCACCTTTCCAATCCCTGATAAACATCACGACCGACTGACACTTTCGGTTTGGTCGTGCCAGTGGCTTCACCCCGCGGCGGAAAAGTTCGATGTGGGGGTTTACTTCGAGTCGAACGGACACGGCACGGCGCTGTTTTCGGAAGAGGCGTTGGGGAGGATACGAAGCGTCGCAGCGGGTGGGGACACTACGAACGGAGACGTGGAGGTGTCGTCCGATTCCAAAAGCGCGGCGTTTGCGTTGCTTGCGCTTGCGCGGGCGATCAACCCGGCGGTTGGCGACGCGCTGTCAGGGGTGTTGGTGGTTGAGGCGATTTTGAGAGCCAAGGGTTGGGGCTTGAACGAGTGGAACGGGATGTACCACGACCTGCCTTCGAAGCAGGTCAAGGTAAAGGTTCTTGACCGGAACGTGGTTGTCACGGAGGACGCCGAGCGACGCGCGACGCGTCCGGTTGGCTTGCAGGCGGCGATTGATGAAAAGGTGAGAAACGCGGGTCCTGACGCGCGCGCGTTCGCGCGGCCGTCCGGAACGGAGGATGTCGTGCGCGTCTACGCGGAAGCGGCGACGCGAAAAGGCGCGGACGACCTGGCGAGGGAAGTCGCCAAGCTGGTGTACCAGTTCGCGGGGGGGGTGGGAGACGCGCCGTGACGTTGCGTTGTTGCAGAAAACCGTTTCATCATCAGGTGTGAAAAATCGATTCGTTCATCCCGGTGCTGATTTCGCGGCAGATCGATCCGATCGTCTCCACGTTGCAGACTCGCAGTCCCCGCGTGTCAGTTCGGGATGCCGATTCGCGGACACGTGGTGTCCCGCCGCGTAGACACAACGCCACGCGCCACCACGGCTTCGTCGCCGGTGTTCGTGGACACGAGTCGTTGTCGACGTCGTGGGTTTCGGCGCGAACACCCCTCCGCGGTAAACCCGGGGTCGTGACGCGGCGAGTTCGTTATTTCAGCACGAGATTGAATTGAGGGCGAATCGCCCCCGGTGACACACAACAAGCACGCGTTGGCGTCATGGTTTCTTTGTTCCCCGACCCCGGGGCGGTCAAGACCGGTGCGGTGGAGTACATCGCAAACCCGCAGAACGTGGGGTTCGTGGCGATCGGTTTCTTGATGCTGTGTTTGGCCTTCGCGGTGGGCTGGGTGACGAAGTCGTTGAAACCGGGAAAGCGCGAAGTGACTACCAATCACATCATCAGGGCGCTGAACGACGAAACCTACGACCAGACGATTTTGACCCCAAAGACGTTGGTGAAAATAATGGGCTGGTTACCTAAATGGATCACGTTCCCGGACCGGGAACGGGTCGCGTGGCTGAACAGGGCGGCGGCGGTGTGGTGGCCGTTTCTGAACCGAGCCATTTCCAACTCGGTCGTGTCGAGCGTGGAGCCTATTTTGAACCGCCTCGTGGCGGGCGCCGGCGTGGGGATGCGGTTTTCGAAGTTCACGCTAGGTACGTCACCGTTGGTGTTCGTATCAATCAAAACAGTAACCGAAGTCCCTAACGAAGTTGGATTAGACATCGAAGCCAAGTGGGCGGCTACGGAACCGGAGGTACAGTTAGACGTCCAGTTCATGGGAATAACCCTACCAATCGCGATCGAGAAGGTTGAGTTTTTCGGCGTCGTGCGGATCGTGTTCGGGCCTTTGTGTGACTGGTGGCCTTCGTTCAGCGCGATGCAGGTAGCGTTCATCGGGAAGCCCACTATTAACTTCAACCTACGACTAATCGGCGGCGACATCACCGCGTTTCCGTTCATCGAAAAACTGTTAACGAACTTGATAAAAAACGTGCTAGTGAACCTGATGGTCTGGCCGAACAAACTCGACATCGGCATCACGAACGACCTTGGGGCGAAGAGCGTGAGCAACAGTGGTATCGTGCGGATCTGCGTGAAAAGGGCGCTTCACTTGCCGCAGGTGGACCGGCTGAAATCTGCATCGAAAATGCGACCCGCCGTGGAGCTCATCGTGACGGACGGCGAGTACGGCCGGGCGAAAGTAATCAGGTATTTGGCCTTTCCCAACTCCAAGTCCAGGCTCCCTGTTTGCCGATTGCCCAGAGTACCCGACTGCACTGCAAGACTGTGGAGGCCCGATTACGGGTGACTGCTTACTCATACACGTGGCCTTACAAGACTGACACCTTTTTTTTTTCCAAACAGAGCCACCACCGAAAGCAACGGCCAGGACCCCGAGTTCGGCGAGCAAACCTTCGACATCAGGGTGCACGTACGTGATGCGTTTCCCAAATCCCTACAAATACATCACAAGTAGACTGTTTGCCCATACCTCAAGTTACGAACATTACGAAGACTGACCCTTTTCGTTCACAATCACAGGACATTCGCGGCGCCAAGCTGTCCCTCTGTGTTGTGGACACCGCGACGACGTACAAGAGCATCAAGGAACACGGGAAGCAATTCGTGTTTACGAGCTCCAAGGTGAGGAACCATGATTTCCCAAATCCCAACACTGTTTGCCCATACAATGCTGACACTTTTCTTTTACAAAAACAGTCGAGAAAAAAACTCGCTGCCGACGACGACGAACCCGTTTCGAAAACACGGGACGAGCTTTTGGAGGAAAAGCTCGCGGTTTCGCGAATGTCCAAGACTGAAAAGGGAGTCGGGGCGTACTCCACGATTGAAGGCCAGCGAAGTTTCAAGAAAACCACGATGGGCACGCTGGGTATGTGCGAGTACGAAATCGGGCGGCTTGTGGATACTCCGTACGTCGCGGCTGACGAGACTTTGAATCTTTCCGACCGGAAAACGTACTCGTCGAAAATGGCGAGGGCGTTTAAATCAAGCAAACGAGACAGCTCAGGCAACCTGAGGCTTCCCCAGATCGAGTTCAGCGCGAAGTACCTTCCGTTCGACTTGGAACGTGAAACCGAGGCGCAGATTGAAAAAGTCCGGGGGATGAGCTTGGAGGATATCATCGCGGGCGGCGACTTGGCGCAGTTCTGCGGGGTGCTTCACGTGCGGTTGTTGCGAGGCGACAATTTGGTGAGCAAAGGTACGTCCCCGCATTTCCCAAATCATAGCCTCCCTTGTTTTCCATTTTCCATGGTCCAAGACGTTAACCACTTTTCGTGTAACAATCGCAAAGACGCGAACGGCCGGAGCGACCCTTTCGTGAAACTCAGCGTCGGGAAGCAGCTGCACAAAAGCAGTACGAAGAAGGAAACCTTGAACCCGGTGTGGGACGAGGAGTTCGACTTCGTGGTTGGGATGGCGGAGCTTGAGAACAAAACGCGCCTACGGCTGGAGGTGTGGGACTGGGACTACGACGGAAAACGGGAGTACATGGGGGTGATGAGCTTGGACGTGAAGCGGGTCATCGGGCAGATTCTTTTACTCGCGGGGCAAGCCAGGTACGGCCTTGCGCGTTTCCCAAATCCAACGGCCACTGCTTGCCAATTGTCCGCCCGTATCTACGCGTACACGCGGCCTTACAAGACTGACACTTTTCCAGCCGCGTTTTGAAACGCGTGGACGAGCTCGAGGAAACGAGCAGCGGTAGGCTACACGTGGAACTCGAGTTCTACTCCGTGCGGAACGAGGGGGATAAAAAGAAAGTCAACGCCGCGATTGACGCGCAGGCGGCGCAGGAAGTAGCGATGGAGAGCGCGATGAAACAAAGGAGCGGGGGGGGGTGTAAAAACGGTTCAGGGAAAACGAAAACGAACTCCGTCGCGGGGCGGAAACGGGAGATGATGAAGAACATGTCACGCACGATTGACGCCGCGGAAGCGGCGGCGGCGAAGGGCGAAGGGAAAGAGTTAAGTCAAGAACAAGGAGTTAACTCATCCTTAACTGACGCACCCGTTTCTGAGACGGAAGAAACATCCCCAAAAAGTAACGCCACCGAAACGGCTGCAAAGTTCCACGACCTCGCCCAACTTTACCGCGACGACGCGCCGGCCGCGCCGGTCGGGTGCATCCGCGGATGCTTCGGCGGCGGCGGTTCTTCTTCTTCTTCTTCTTCCAAAAAGAAAAAGAACGTGAACGTAAAACCCAACCCCACCCCGGGTTCCAACTCCCTGCCAAAGGTTGAGCCGCCGGCGTCGCCGTTGCCGGGGCGGAAAAAAAACCCCTCGTTCGACGAGGAATTGTAAGCGAGGCGGCGGCGACGTATCGACGACGACGACGAGTTGACTTTGTTTTTATTCTTTGTTCCGTACCTTCGTTTCTCGGAGGATACCGAAACTGAGCTGCTCATAAAAGCAACGACAGTCTTCTTCTTTCTTCTCTTCTTCCTTCCCCGTCGTCTCACAAGTACCGCGCGCGTCTCGCCGCACACGTTTCCCTCCTTGCCCACCGACCATGACCTTCGCCCTCGCCACCTCCCGCGTCGTCACGCGCCTGCCCGTTTCCCTCGCGCGTCACGCGCGCAAAGGAACAAGGGCCGTGACCACAGCCTCGAGCGCCGACCGCCAGGTGCGCGAACCCGTAAAACCCGTGTTTCTCCCAACCCAAACGTGCCCGTGTTCCGCGACCGCGCGAAGCATCGAACGTGCCCCAAAGCACACAAAACTCGCGTCAAGGGAACATCGTCTCTACGCACGCGTTTCGCCGCGAACGTCACTGCACGAGGCGGACGCGCCCGGCACGTTTCCGACCAAAACAAAACGTGAAGCGTCGTGGCGGCGGTTTTCTCGGAACGCACTTTGTTTCTCCTTTTTTTCTCTTGGAAACGGAATCCTTTTTCTTTTTGCTAACCGGGTCATACCAGCAGCAACTGCAACAAGAGAAACAAGAGCAACCGCCTTCTGTCGCTCCGCAACCCTCGCAGCCCTCGGGCGCGCCGCGGGTTTCGATTCGCCGGCGCCCCGGGGGCGGCCTCGGCGGGTTGATGGGAAGCATGTTCTCCCCGAGCGCCGCGATGTCGCCGTTGTCGGACGTGGATTACGAAATGCAGCGCGTGATGAACGGTGCGTTTGTATTTCCCAAATCCAGGCACACTGTGACTGTTTATATTCACACGTGCTCGACGTTTGCCTCCTCAGATCTTCGTGATTCAAGTTTTTTCGACCGTAAACTTAAACCTAAACCCCTGTTCACACCTAAACTAACTCACAGCCCTGTTCGTTCCCCGTCGGTTCCCCTACATAACCCCCAACGTTCGCCGGTTCCTGCGCACGATGTCGTTTGACACGGACAAAACAGAGCTGGGTTTGATGCGCGACCAGATGTTCGGCCACCCGGATGCCGTGCGAAACCTCCCCGCGAAGCTCGACTTTGCGTGTGACGTGTTGGAAAAGAAAAGCGAGTTCCTCATCACCGCCGATCTCCCCGGTTTGTCAAAAGACATGGTCAACGTCACCGTGGACGACGCCCGCAGGCTGCACATCACCGCGGAACGCGCGGAGCGACACGAAGAAGAGGTGGGCGACGACGACGAAGACGTCAAGATGCACGTGTACGAACGCACGTACGGAAGAGTGGAACGCATCTTCAAGCTCCCCGACTCGGCGGAGGACGACGGAATCAAGGCGCGCATGAAAAACGGCGTGCTAGCGGTGCGCATTCCCAAAACCCCAACCGAAGACAAGGAGGAACCCAGGGAAAGGACGATCCAAATCAACTAACTAGGGCATTGTGTGACTGACTGTGTGGCTCGAAACACGAATGTGTGACTCGAAAGATGAATGTGTGACGTGAAAGATGAATGTTGTGTGACTTGAAACATGAAAGACTTGAAGAGAGACTTCTAGAGAGACCTTGCCTTGTTTGTTTGATGGCAGAGACCTTTTGTCAATTGAAAAAAAGTACTTGTGACTTGTCCAAGGATTGCACCTCTTCCATAGACTACTTACTCCCACTCCAGTTACTCCCACTCCACCGTGCTCGGCGGCTTGGAGGTGATGTCGTACACCACTCTGTTTACGTTTTTGACTTGGTTGCAGATTTTCGCGCTGACGTTTTGCAGAAACTTGGCTTCGAACTGGTACCAATCCGCGGTCATGCCGTCGCTCGAGGTGATGGCTCGCAAACCCACCACGTGCGAGTGCGTCCTTTGGTCGCCTTGCACCCCCACCGACTTGATCGGCAGAAACACCGCGAAGGCTTGCCAGATTTCGTCGTACAACCCGGCGGCGCGAATTTCGTTGATGTAAATCTCATCCACCGCCCTGATTGTTTCAAGCGCGCCCTCCGCGCAGACGTCGCCCAGGATCCGTACGCCCAAGCCGGGCCCCGGGAACGGGTGACGCGAAATAAACTGCTTCGGCACGTCCATCAGCAGCCCCAGCTTCCGGACCTCGTCCTTGAACAACATCCGCAGCGGTTCCACCAACTCGAAACCCAGCTCTTTCGGCAAACCGCCCACGTTGTGGTGGCTCTTGATCGTGTGCGAGTGTTTCTGGCACAACAAAGTGTCAGTCGGGGTATGGCAATCAGGGAGGCGGAATGTGGTGATTGGGAAAGCCCCGCACCTGGTTGCTGCCGGGTGGGGGGCAGGATTCGATGACGTCGGGGTACAAGGTGCCTTGCACAAGGAACGTGGGCCTCACACCCGTTTTCGCCTCCACCTCGGCTTTGTACTCCTTGAACACCTCGATGAACTGCGCGCCGATGCACTTGCGTTTCTTTTCGGGGTCGGTGATGCCTTTCAGTTTCGCGAGCAAGCGCTCGCTGTCGTCCACGCACGTCACGGGAAGATGTAAGTGATCTTTGAACATCTTCATCACCCGTTCCTGTTCCTTGTACCGCAGCAACCCGTTGTCCACGAAGCAGCAGTGCAGGCGGTCGCCGATTGCTCGGTGCACCAGGGTCGCGGCGACCGCGGAATCGACGCCGCCGGACAGGGCGCAGATGACGTGCGCGTCCGGGCCGACTTTCTCCTTAACAAGCGCGATTTGCTCGTCCAGTACGTTCTGCATGGACCACCCCGCGGTGAGGCCCGCGATGTCGAACAGAAACCGCTTGATTGTTTCAAACCCCCGTTCCGAATGCGTGACTTCGGGGTGGTACTGCAGTCCGAACAGCTTCCTTGCGGGGTCTTCAATCGCCACGACCGCGCCGGCGTCGGACTTCCCCACGCATCGGAACCCGGGTGGTAACGCAGTGGCCTCGTCGCCATGGCTCATCCACACCTGCTGCGACGTTTCAGTTTCGCCCTTGTACAAAAGCGAATCGCTCACGGTGTGCACGGGCATCCTGCCGTACTCCGCGGTGGTTGCTTGTTCCACCTTGCCCCCCAAGCGCTGCACCAGGAGCTGCATGCCGTAGCAAATACCCAGCACCGGGATGTCGTGTTTTTGGCAGTGGTCGAAAAAACCGTCAGGCACCGTCGGCGCGCCCTCCACGTGCACGCTGTTCGGGCCGCCGCTTAAAATGATAACCGAAGGGTTCTGGTCCGTGATGCGTTTCTGTGTTTTTTGTGGTTGGGTTCGTGAGGCGAGGGTGGTAAAGGTGAGTAAAGGTTAGTAACGGGTACATGTTTAGACTTAACAGTAGACTTCACGTCGCGCGGGCGGCGAAACGCATCGTCATTCACAAAAAAACCACCTGCGCGCGGGGATTTCGAAAAGAAAATTGGCGCCCGAAAAGCACGTGCGATCGGCGTTTCCCACGCAGCCGCCTTCCGCGAAGGCGTGCCTTTCTCTCGCCGGGTCGGTGCGCCTGTCTGCGTCTCGCGGTCGCGCTGGGTGGTGCTCCGCGCGCGTGTGGCTTGACTATGCCACGGTGATAGATACGCGTCTTCGATCGTGCCAAGCGACGTACCATGTCCACGTCTCCGGGAAGCAAACATGAAAACACCCCGAGCTCACGCACGCGACGCGTGATGAGCTGCGTGTACTGCGAGCCGTAGTCAAGCACGACGACGGTATCGGGGCCAGTCGCGGGCCCGGACTCGCGCCGAGCCTTCTTCGCGGGGTTGGGCGACATTTCGTGCCGATGTGTAAATGCGGCGCTGCGCGAGCGTCTCTGGGGCGGCGCGCTCTCGGGAGAAACAGCGCAGTTCAAAAAGCAGAAACCCTCGACGCGCTAATCAGCAATCGTCCGCGCGTGCTGAAACGCTTGATGGCCAAAAGCCACGACACAACAACCCGCGCACAGCACCACACGCGATGTCACCCGATGACGCGCGCCCGGGAGTTGAGACTCGTGCGGGAAAGAGAAAGCGCGGGCGCGATGCTCACGCGGGCGAGGCCACCCCGTCCCTTCCCAGTGACTTCCAAGTCAGTGACCAAGTCTTCAGATCTGACGCTCTTCCTGACCCCGCGAGCCTCAGCCTGTTACCCGAGTGGACGTGCGCGTCCGCGGCGGAGAGTGGGAGGCTTGACGCGCTGCGTTGGTTGCGGGAACACGGATCGCCGTGGAACGAGCGGACGTGCGCATGGGCGGCGCGGGAAGGGCACTTCGAGGTGCTCCGGTGGGCACACACACACGGGTGTCCGTGGGACGCGCGCGCGTGCGCGGCGGCGGCGAACCGCGGCGACGTGACTATGTTGCGGTGGTTGTTCCGGAATGGTTGCCCGGCCGTGGATAAGACGGCGTGCGAACAAGCCGCGGGGCGTGGCAGTTTGGACGTGCTGCGGTGTTTGCGTTTGAACGGCACGCCGTGGGACG
>Ga0115003_10003115_pt1 | contig 13287 bp, 9 predicted proteins | sample ArcticOcean_MG_C_7_FD_88736 | JGI IMG/M metagenome (GOLD analysis project Ga0115003, IMG submission 88736) | Marine microbial communities from western Arctic Ocean - ArcticOcean_MG_CB11_88 | ecosystem: Environmental > Aquatic > Marine > Oceanic | place: Arctic Ocean: Canada Basin | collected... | reverse complement strand
GTTCAAAGTTGTCTCTTCAACATACCTGTACACAAGTTTGCTCGGAGTTGCTGCTGGAAAAACAAGACCGTGTTTCAGACCGCCACTAGTGGCACTAACCAACCATTCGTCTGATGGCAGCATAGTCGCTCGGTTGAATGTCATTTCCATTGCCGAGTTCTCTACGCCAACAAATTCCTGTGGCAATATCAAATCGCCATCTTGCATATTGAAAACAAACACTGACGGAGCAGGTTTAGTTTGTGCTGCTTTAACATTAAGTTCAGTGACTTCAGAGTATGCAACATCATCTACCGTTGCAACGCCTTCGTATTCTAGATCATATTTTTCTATGCTAGTAGGTTGAGCAAGTAGACCAACACTAGAAGTTGACTCAAGTAGTACTTCGCCTGCCAGATACACACCTGAAGGATGAATAAAGTCTTTGTAGACATCTTTCCAAGCATTTACAGAAATAGGCGTTTTGATAAGAATTGAAAATACCTGATAGTATGCGTTATCAGTTAATCGTTTATTATTAATGTCGCCACCTAGTGGAGAACCAGCAGGGAATCTTCTTGTCGTTTCAATCCGCGCTTTAGGATATTTAAGAGGACCAAAAGGTACTCCAGAAAAATCTAGTTCCCGACTTGGGGGAGAAACTTCTCCAAACTCTGCAAGGTAATCTAACCAAGGGTCTCCAGGTTTTACAGAGTTTTTTATTCCAGGTTTAAGGAAAGCAATGGTGTTGCTGTCGTAGTCAACTTCGTAGTCTATGTTCTCTCTCAACAGATAGAAGAAATTGAAAGTTGTTTTTATAGCAGTCTTTACGATGTAGTCATAAGTTTGACCCACATCGTCTATGTAATCTTCAGCTCTTATTTCCCCATCTCTAATATAAAGTGAAGGAACGATTTCAATTTTAGGCGTGAGTGCAAGAGCGTATACTTGTATGACACCATCAGAAAAGTTGAACTTTAACCTCTTGCCTGGATAAAGTATCTGAACAGCATCCCCACTAGCATCAGTTCCACCTGAACGATATTCCGAGACAAACAACAATTTCTCTTGCGCTGGATCGCCAACAGTAAATATTTCATCGCGACCATATTGAATGTTGATATCAAACCCAAAGAATATTCTAAAGAACTGTTCGATGGAGAATGATGTGCCCTTAGACCGATACAGTAAGTTTGATATTTGTATTGCCGATTCTTTGTCTAAAATACTATCTGTATAGTCCTTTCCCAGAAACACTTCTTGTCCAATTAACTGGAGGAGTTTCGGGGTCACATCCACCATGTCTCTGTTGTGCTGCAACTCATTTAGAAACTTGGCGGGACTCTCTATTGAATCATACTCTTTATAGTATGAAGCAATGAATTCAATAAACTTTGGATACATCGTTGCAAAGTTTTCTGGTAAATTTGAGGCGACAGGATACTTGTCCAGTTTTAATGGAAGGCGATACTGGTCAGTAAGAGTTTTATCAAGACTCATTTGTTATACCCTGCTTGTAACTGTTACCGCATTTACCGAAGATTCCGAAGCATCATATTGTAGTATGCCACTAAACCTTGGTATGATGGCAGACTCATTAGCAGGAATTCCAAAGACCTTAATATAGTTAGTTTGATTATTAGTGTTTTGAACATTGAGACCTAATATCTGAACTGCACCAGTAAGTGGTTCGTAGTATCCCATATAGTCTTCCACTATCACTCCCTTCGTATCGACTAACTCTAACTTGTTAGATGGTTTCCTATCAAAGACGATAGGGACTACACCTTCAGCAGAGACTTTAACTTTGTCAAGGAGTTTGTTTCTTATGTAAACATTTCGGTTTTGGTACTTAAAGAATCCACTTCTAACAACTGGAGTCGCCAAATCATTTGGGTTTTTAAGAGCAGCACCAAATGTGAAGTTAAAATTTTCTGCTAAGGTTAGAACAGGGATGATTCTTTTCTGCAATGTCACATCTGCTCTTGAAGATAGAACTGAAGGATCGACATCATCAACTTCTGTCAACAAATTAGACCTGCGAAATACCTGCGCGAACTTACCAATGTTTACTGTAAAGTAATTGGTAACAGTCCTCTGGACATCGGTATTAACAACTGACTGACTATTAGCACCGAGGAGAGGATTAAATTGATAGAATAACTTGGTAGAAACAAATGTTTCGCTTGGGGCGATAAACTTAATATTAAAGGATACGACAGAGAGTTGATCCGTCAGTTCTACTATTGCTCTTCGCAGTTCACTAATGGCAGTACTACTAAGATTATCTTTAAAGATAATAGAAGTAAAGGTTGTTCCGTATTCTGGTGGGAGGTTATCTTCTCCACCCCAGCAGATGATATCAGTAATGAAGTTACCAAACTTTCGCAGGATAAGTGCTTCATAGTCTAGGGGAGTTACCATACGATTTTGTGCAGAGTATTGGAACGGTGCCTTTTTACGAATCGATTCGATGTCTTCTTTGTCAGTTCCACCAGCAGATGTTGTTAAAGTGGTTATCGTAACTTCATCAGGATTAACTATGTAGTCGCCCAGTTTCAAAGTACTGATGAGTCTGAAAGTAGAAATTCCGTTTGCAGTTGTACCACTTGCTCGTAGATAGTTTACGTCAACAACGTTACCAGCAATGGGCGCAATACCCAAGGCATTGAATGCCCCAAAAGTTAACTCGTAGAACTGGTTTGGCGACTCGCGCAAAACATACAAAGTCGATGTGTCTGTGATTGAAGACACATCGAATATGTTGTTGTAAACAGTATATGCACCAACACCAGTTGCAGAAACTCCTGGGTCTTTATAAACTTTAATGATAGCAGTGCTTGCGTCTATGTTCTGATCGGGTATCACATAGAGTGCGTTCTCGCTTCCATCAACCAAGTATTGCTGTTGCCTTTCTTCTCCTTCGTAAACAATAATAGAAGCGTCTGGGTCATCAAACGGTCTGAAGGTGTATATGTTTGTGCCTTGTGCATCTGCGGTTAAAGTTTTTCGATTAGTGAATGTATAAACATCTCCATCAATGCTTCCTCTAAGGACTACCTCTCCAGGTTGGAAAGAATAAGTTTCGTCAAGAGATTGACCAACGGCAGGATTTATAGTAAGACCAATCGTTGACTGTGAGGAGTTCCTAGTCCCAGGGATGTATCCCAAAGTCTCTGCCAAAGATACGACAGAGTTTCTTAACTGGGCGGTTCCAAGATAAGACTCGTTCAAAGCAAAGTTTGCAATGAGTCCACTGAAATGAGTATTGTAGGAAAGCACATCCAGCAGACTATTCAAACCAGAACCTTCAAAGTTGTAGTCTGTGAATGCTGCTTCTTGTTTAAAAAAGACCTTTAAATTAGACTTGATGTCTTGAAAGTCTAACTCTGTCGATGTAATAGTAGTTGCCATTATTCTTACCTTAACCTATTCATATTAACGTCAATACTGACAGTCTCGTTAGTGTTTAATATCACCCCAACCACCGTAATCATGATTGCATATCTACCTTCGGTTCCATAATTCCAATAAGTTAAACTGGTGGCACCTTTTGGGACTTGCTTATCCATGCCAAGGTCTGTGAAGATAACATCTTCTACTCTAATTCTTGGTTCATATTTTTTGATAGCATTTCGAACAACGGCACTAATAACCGATTCGGAATAATATTCTATGCTTTCAAACAAGAAAGACCGCAAGTCTGCACCGAAATCTGGCAGAAAAGGTTTCTCGTTTTTGTTAGTGAGAAGAATAGTAGTTACACTTTGTATGACTGCTGCGACATCCACTTTCTTGTAAACGTCACCTCGCCTTACACCATCAGCGTCAACCGTTCCTCTCTTTGGGAGGAACGCTAAGTCGACATCCTTGTAAAACTTCTGCTTCTTAGTTACGAGGGTCTTGTCGGTAAGTCCTGGTGTTATTCTTCTTAGTGCCATTATCGAACCCTATTTGTCTATGTTTATTTATACGAGTTCTAGTCAGTTATCTCAACAAGGGAACCAGATAGTAGCATTTGTCTGTTAAAATATGTACAAACACTTTGTGCAAAGGTTGCTTTGAAGTCCTTATTTATTTTTGGCATAACGATAATAAGTTGTTGACCCAAAAGGTTATCAGGTCTAACAGTATCGTAGTCAAGACTCAGTTGGTCAAAGTTAAACGTATCTCTTATGTATAGGGAAAGATCATACCCAGCACTGTAGTCAACCTTACCGCGAGAGTTGAAGAGGGTGTATGCCACCGCCCGACCTTCATACTTCAGTTGGTTTATTGTGATAGCGCCAGCAACAATAGACTTCTGCGTGGAACCGCCATCTTCTGTGCGATATGGTTCTCTCCAATAACGATTTCCAGAACCGTTGAACTGTTCACGAATGCCGTTAGCGGGATAATAATATCCCTCGGTGACTTGTAGTCTGTAGTTTGCAAACTCTTTAGAGGATGCAACTCCGTCCATCAGCATGGCGTGGAGATACCACTGTCGTGCAAGGTCTTGCCTATCAGTGATTAGGGGTATAAATTCGAGGGATGTCTTAGAACCTGGCGCACCCAAAAACTTACTAATAGTCGCAGACCTTGATAGTTTAGTGCTGGAGGAGATAGGCGCATCGTGTTTATCAGGATTGTAGAGTGGGTCAGCAAGGATAGTCTTAGACACTGACTGAATTTTTGAAGTGAATGTTTTAGACCTTCGCTCTACAGGGTTGCCCATCAGAGTGTATCCAAACCTTGCTGATGGAGTTGCACCTGATGCTCTCTTCATTTGATAATCTGATGATGCGAATGGCAATTTATATCTGGGAGAGATTCTGTTCTCATCCAGAAGAGTAGAGATACATTTCGGTCCGTCAGTCTGCAACTCTGGTGAAGTTATCACATCATTTGCTCCATCCATAGTTCTCAACTTAGAACGGAGTTGATCGATCTCTGGTGTCCACTTAAAGTAATTACTGTACCCAAACTTTTTCCCATTCCTTCCTGATTTAGAAATCTTATCTTCTAAGACAAAGTCTTCATCCACCTTGACGCTACGAACAGCAAACGGGGAAACTTTATTCCAGACTTCTGCCCATTCTGGTGTAGCAATGTATTGGTCTGCACCGTCAGAGATGGTTGCAGTAAAAGGATACTTCAATGTAACAGTTGGCGCGTTTGGTCCAGGGGGTTGAGGATCAAGAAATTGTGCCTTGTATGGATTGTTTGATGGAACACTAGCGGGTGGTATCGGTACAACCTCACCTGGGGTGTTCCCTGCGGCACCCGCGACACTTGCACCGTTTGCATAGTTAGCATTCACTGCATACTCTGCATGGTTTGCCACGACAGAACTATATGCCCATACTGCATTGGCGGCATACAAAGCATTCTTCGCTTCTAATGCACAACCGAATAGCGAACCTTCAAAGGTTGCCTGTGACACGCCAGCGTCATTGGCATAGTCTTTCGGTCCACTAAAGTTTGACCCGACAAATTGAAATTCTCCTCCACCTACTCGTCCTCTCTTTCCAGTTATCCGTGTATCATCTGAGGATATGACTGCCACGCTACCAGAGGTAGCAGTAAAATATTCGTATGCGGTAAGACGGACATGACGCTTTGAGTTTACGATAAAATCGTTTTTAGTGATGAAACGCAAGTCGCTTTTGGTGGCAATCTTTCTTTCGCCAACATGGAAGTCAACGGTATCGCCATAGACTTTCACATCCTTGTTACCACGAACCACCGTAGAATGGGCATCGCCCGTTTCAGAAATGTAACTTCCGAATACAGAGTTGTTGCAGTTTGCACCAACATCAATGTTGTAGTTTCCATTTACTTTAAGGTTGTAGTTTCCATTTACAGTGAGGTTCATATCCCCATCGTAAACAACATCACCTCTGCCTTGGACGATGACGCTGTGGTCAGCACCGACAACTTCAACACGGTTTGCCTTTGACACGACAACGACTGAACCGTCTGCTTTCATTTCTACGCCAGCACCAGTGTTGTGCTTAATAAGTATTCGTTCACCGCCAGGGGTATCATCTAACTCAAAGGAATGTCCACTTGGAGTTTCGTTTGCTTGGTTGAATGGAAATATTGATGGAGACTGTAAAGGGACATCTAAGTTTACACCGAATGTGCTGCCACCCATCCACAGACCATTTACCTTTACGCCACGCGCAGCAGCACTTACTGAATTACCAAACCAGTTATCTCTGCGAGGATACTCACCAGTAGGGTCAGCCATGCCATCGGTAGGGATGCCATAGGTGTACTCTAACGCGACACCATTCACATCTTTAAGTCGGTCTTGTATGTTCTTACCTGTCATTTAATATATTATCCATTAGTTTAAAATTTCTCAAGTCCACTGCTCTGAGTATTTTTTTCAGTAATAAGTAACCCAGGGTTATCTATAGATGTTATGATTTCTTCGGGTGTTATTTCTGGTTCGTTGAGAGGGTCAATATAAAGACTTCTCTTATTAAAAGCGTTGTAAACGTAATCACGAACTTCAAATCCTGGGTCTAACTGAGTCACATCAAATTCTCCGTGACCAAGTGCCTGACCGCCAGGAAAGTGGAGGAAGAAAACGCGGAACAGTTGATGCAGTGTATTAAATTGTGTTCTTGTAATACTAGAAGCACCAAGATTTCCGTTAATTGCATCATCCTCACTAGCAACATTGACTCCACCAACGAGACAGATTTGTATGGAGTATGTATTATGACCAGGAGATGCAGTGCCTACCTCATCCAAAGGCACACCCCTCTCCATAGAACCATCTCGTTTTATTATATAGTGATACGCATTACTCCCCGCGCCTGTCAGTTGTTGCAGTTCTAATCCTGTGAGGTTTGCGTTGGTAAATGTTTCAGACCAGTGAAGAATCACTTCTGATATGGGTCTGGTTATTGCAGACATCTCGCATTCAAGTTCTTCAACAGAGGAAACGAATCTTCCACCTGCGGTCATATATTGGTTGGTGTCTCCCGACTCAAACTCCCAGTTTCCGTCAACGCCTTCAAACTGTTTATCAGGTGGAGGTGGGGGAATCTGAACAACGGGTGGATTGGCGGATGTTATTATCGTACCTTCAGAAGTAACCTTTGGAGAATCACTTGCTACCACAGGATCGAGATCGACTGTCTTTAATAGTCCACCTCCACTCGTCAGTTCAGCAAACCCAGAGGTCAGTAGCGTCATCTTAGCATCGTACTCATCTTTGAAAATGCTGATCTTAATATCCCCAGGCACCAAAGAAATGGGATCGTCTATCATACCAAAAAGTCTATTTGCTTCCAATGCCAGAGATAAAGCGGATTCAGTCTGCCCCGAAACATAGGGATACAATATGGCAGCGATGCTGGCGTAAAGCCAAGAAGGTGCTGCTCCACCGTTCTGCCCCGACACTGAAAGTATCCTTCCCACTACTTCGCTTCTTATAGTGTCGGGGATATTACCATCTGTTAAAGTCTGCATGCCATTGGTGATAAGTGAAATTATGCTTGTCATGCTATTCACAATTTCCATTATAGCAGAAAGTTGTGAGCTCAAATCAACATATTTCATTACGTCACCGATACTGGGTGGGTTATTTAAAGCATTTTGCAGAGTACTAACGACAGCATTTTGAGCGAGAGTGCCTCCTGTTATCAGTGACCAATCGATTGGGACGGGATTGTTTGGGTCGGGACTGCCATACCTAAGTCCAGATGAGTCTTTCTGTATGGTGCCAAAGCGGGGCGCGGAAACCCAACCATGCAAATCAGCATCCCAATAAATTCGCGCTACGTATGGCCCTTGGGGAACACCCTTCACGCCCCGATCAGGGATTTTCACTGATATGGGTTGTCCATCGAGTCCAACAAAATTTTCGTATATGCCCGGTGGTATTGCAGTGCTTCCATCGAATCCAACCAAATCTAATGCTGCTTGGTTTGGATCGAGGTTGGCGACTTGATCGACTGAAATATTCGCCATCAACTGATCGGTATATGATACAGGATTTATTGGTCCTGTAACAAGGTCTGCTGCTGGTTTGCTGTTGGTCATAGTATCAGCAAGGTAGGTGTTAGCCGATGATGTATCGAGTATTGCCATTACTTTAAGTCCAAAGGTGATATAAAGTCTTTGATGGATTTGATTCCACCGCCTACATACTTAATGCCTCCAGTTACAACAGGAGGGAATGTACCAGTTCTTATTGCGATGGCAGGAAGTAGACCGTCATACATTCCATTCGTATTTTCAAGTTCTTCCAGCAGATTACCTACGCTTTCTGGTGCGCCTGAGTTCAATATGACCCAAGGGAAGTTATTTCTTTCGTTGTTAAGATAATATATCTCTGCATCATTCTCTCCAGTTGGTTCAGTCAGTATTACATTCTCAGCAGGAAGTTCTACTCCACCAACTTCAAATATCATTGCGTTGTAATACCAATCTGTTCCGTCATTTCCTCTAGTTTCCGAACCTTCAACCCAGTCCCATTCGACACCCTGTGCAATGGTATCAAAATATATTGATGGCAGGAAATAAGGTTGTACATAAGGGTCTTGGAAGTGTTGCTCATCGGTTTTTGAAACAGCATTAAACTCATCGCCTTGTATTAAGTTCTTACCACCTTCATCTTTTTCATAAGATGCTATTTCCATTTCACCGTGGATATAAAGTATCCCCGTTCCAAAAGTCAGGTGGTTTATGTGTGGTGCTTCTTCAGTTAAAGCAACCCACCCATCTTGTCTTGCAACGCCCATTGCGGTCTGCGGGACTAAGTTTCCAAAGCGTTCAAAATCTTTTAAAGAATACCTGCCAACATTACTCAGATTATTTTGAAAGTATTTCCGAATCCTTTCTGCATGCGTTGTCTCCAAGGCACCGATATCCGATTCATTATAAAGGTTGGCAATACTCTTGTTTGCTTGGGCAATAGTTTTTGGTTTAAACGACATTAGGTAACATCCACTCCATTCTTATCTTTATTTATATCGCGCCTAAACCAGTGGGTCCACTGTAAACAGAGTTAGCGAAACTCACTGCTTGTTCTTTTGCCCCTTCCTTTTCCCCATCTTTAAAGGTATCAGGGTGAACAAAGTACTTCATAAGGGCGGCAACCATTCCGTTGCCCTTCTTATCGATGCCATCAATGTTTTCTCCATAAAGGTTTCCTTCTATCTGCCCAGACATAAGAAGTTTAGAATAAGCAGTTTTCTGAGAGGTATGAAGTTCTGTCATAATAAACATCAACTGCACATCTAGTTCATAAAAGTTTTTTGTTGGAGTCAGTCTCTTAGCGTATGAGATGAACCTCTTGTATCTTGGAGAGTCGATTGGGTAACCTGCTATGCCACCTGGCTTGGTAGAACTCAAACCGCTGATTGCCATAAGCACTCCTGTCATTGAGGATGCTTGTTTTGCGTTCAGTCCATTATCAATAAAGAATCTCGCGACATCATTTTTGTCTACTCTTCGTTGTGCCGTGACTTCAACCTCACTAAGACCGTCATCCGACTGTGTGCCATAATAAACGGGGTCTTGCACTTCCGCATTGGTTTGATCGAATATGAAAGCAAATGGATTTGTCGATATGTCTTCTCTATCTGCTGCTTGAACTGATGTCGGATACTCTATGTTTGGAAGGGAACCCAAGACCATCGGCAACTGGGATGAGGTTCCGTCAAGGAAGATACCAAAGATCATTGCTCCTGGCAATATCTGTGTGTTGACACCCAGACCAGAAACACCATACGAACTAGAAGGATTCATAACTTGCGCCCAAGGCAAATCTTTTTGTGGGATATCATCTGTGTTGGGAGAATGAACTCCAAAGACGCGAACTTTTATTCTGCCCTCAAGACCTGGTGGTGGCGATGCATCAATACAGCGTCCCATGAACCATCGGACATTATCACCGTAAAACTCTGTTGGTATCGTTTTCATTAATCTCTATCCATACTACTATCGTTTACAATTTCACTTTGTGCCACCTTACATATCATAAGGATTGCATCGTGTCTTTCTCTAGTGAAGATATGCCGACAGTTTTGTATCAAGTAGTAACCACTCCTTTCTGTATTTGATCCAGTAAGGGTTTTTGATTCTAGGTTTTCTGTTACGAAACGAACCCTAATAATATCACCGACACTTAACTCGTCTTCTAGTATTCCTATCCCGTCAACTTCTATCTCAAGCATGTTTCTCGACAGCATGCTACGGATAGATAAAGGTCTAACTTTATTTAACAAAGATGCAGCATCGATTGCGTCATGGATACTATTAACAGTTGCGTATGTTCCATAAGATGTAACAGTGCTTCTCTGTCTTGATGACCAGTAAGATGTTGGTCTTACCTCGTCCCCTATTTGTAGTTGGTCTTTTGAATCATAAACTGTTGCGAGTACCAATACTTTGTTAGTATCATCATTGTCGTATAACTGATTTGGGTCTTCTTCAGATATCCCATTTATACTTCTAAGAAGTTTGTCGATACTAAAAAGTTTAGATATGTTCTGACTCGTATATGTATCAAGGTTGGAGATGGTGCTTCCCACTGCGCCTTCTCTTATCATCTTTAAAGTATTTTCGATGTTAGCGAACTTGATATTCTTAATTATTCTTTTAGCACCCCTATATCCTTCGGGCGATTTGAGATTAGTTTGGACTTGTGAATAGATGAAATCGTCTTCGAGTGGGTTGTCTTTAATACCATCAATCCCTTCCTTCACCATTGTCATAAAGTTTCCTAAACGCAATGTTGTTGTCTCACTCATGTTCTGACCCCAGATGCTTGCCCAGATAAAGAATGGGGTTCCCCATCGGTCAGTTGCCCTTTCAGTTAACCACTCGACAGTCTCAAGTGGACTTAGGTAAGGTACTAGTAATTTGATAGGTTCTTGTTCTGAACCTTGGGTGGAATCATAGCGTTTGTCTTCCATAGAAACTTCAACATCCAGAAAGTTTCTTAGGATGCTTTTGGATATTTCTTCAAGTTTTCCAGTGTAGGACTTACTGATTTTTACAACGTTATTATTATATGCATGAACTGATATTAAGTTCATAGATATAACGTCTGACCTATCAGCAGTTTTTTCTTGCCGTAGTATTGAAACAACCTTAAAGTCTAAACGGAAGTAGGGTTCACCATCTGCAAGTTGCGGATTTTTAGCAATTATCAAAGTTATCCTTTCGTCACCCTTAATTTTAATGTCATCCATCAATCCTGTATCGTCACCGATAAGAATACTTCCTGTTAGATAAGGTTTATTAAGGTCTTCGAATATGTTGAACTCAGCAACGGCATCAGTCAACTCAATATCTAATGGTTCGCCAGCAATGTCCCCAGTGCGAACCGCCCTGTATCGCACAGATTTGAATATAAACTGATTGCCATCTTTATTGCCTAGTAAGTTATCGCTCATTAATAGTGTCTCTCAGTAGTCGGTTGAACTCTAAAACAATCTCACCGATATTATCTGGTTTAATAACCGCTATTGCCTTTTGCTGGTCGTTGGTCTCGCGCAACCTCTGTAGGTAAGTTACAGACTCTGCTGTAGTAACACTACCTTGATTTATTGGCCATGGTTTCAAAGCACCTATTGATGGGTAAACCCAGTCTTGTCTTGGACTTTCATAGTGGTGCGGGGAGTCTAACTGCTCATAAACATTATAGACGAACATCTCTGCCCTTTGATATGTCGGTTCAAAGTCTGTGTCGCCACCCCGTATTCTTAATGCTGATTCACCATCAATAGAGTCAACGGTCTCGTCATCAATAGCGTTAACTCCAATCGCGTCTGTTGTTACTAGTCCTAAGTTTTGGTCTATCTTTAATATTTTACCGACCGACTTTGTTCCTCTAAAGTAAACCCAAGAACCCACCACGAAATTTGTATCGGCACAAAGAGGAAGTTGAGTGCCAGTTGGAACCCAATATATTTCTTCTGCACCTGGAACTGTTGGATACTTATTAATTGACGCTTCTTTCAATGAGACCACAGCATTAGTGGTGAATGCCATATGCGGATAATATTCTTTTGCTTTCTCATAAATTTGGTAGTCCCTTAAAGGCCAACCTCCTGTGCGGAGAGAATCGTTTAAAAGATAAAACGTCCAATAGTAGTTTGAAGATTTGTAAAGGTCCAGTGAAATTTGGTCTGGTCTTTGACCATCTTCTATGGTGTATACTTGATAGAAGGTTGAGTATTCTTTTACTTGGTCAATGATATCAACGTATGCCCCTATGTCTTGGAATCGAACAGGTGCTTCGTTATTACCAAATGAATAGTTAACCTTTGGAAAGTTTTTAAAATAGTTTGACATTAGTATCCATCCACTACATCTGATTTGTTTAGTGTTACACCTTCACCAAAACTCAGAGCGATATCGACTTCGCTCCAAGTTTGATTGCCGCCATTCGATGCCAGTAATGCTCCACTGCTTCCGTTAAAGTTTGTAGACACAGCGGTTAAGAAAGAAGGTTTAACTTTAGGGGGAACTTCTCTGTTACCGAGGGTCATTTGAATAAGATACATATCAGGGTACTCGTAACCGATAGAAACACCATTGCCTCCGCTTCCTCCAGAAATAGTTGGGTACAACTGCTTTCTAAATGACAGAACTATCTGTTCTATTTGTTCCGCTTCTGCCTCACTTGTTGGCATCATTTTAAAAGAAAACTGGAATGTTCTTAGAGCAACGGACTTAAAAAGAACGCGAGTGTTAGGGTTAGTTGCTTTTCTCAATCCACCGCTGACGGCCTGTGTTGGGGCAAGTGGAACGAAATCTGCCATTTTTCCTATGATCGTACCAGCATCGAGATTGCCGCCCAATCCTTCAACTTGACTTTTTATACTCGCGCCAACCTTACCTACATCTGTCTCGCCTTTGTTCATAGTGTCTATCGCAATCGCCCCAGAGACTCCCATTTCAAACCCCTCATAGTTTGCGCCATCAGCAAATTGAATAGAAGGAGGAAGGTAGAGTTGCACAATTTGCTCGCGAGCAAGGGGAGTGCCGAAAAGGTCGCATGGAGTAAACCTAACAAACCCTGGGGTTTGATTCTGATCTTCTAGTGGATACGTTAACGCCATGATGCTGTCCTTGAATTTGTATTTAACTAAATAGGTTTACATTCTTTTATTTATACGACTTATGAGCAAAGCACATACAGGAAAATACAAAGTTAACCATCCCGAAATGTATAAGGGCAAATCTGATGCTGTTGTTTATCGCAGTGGATGGGAGATGCACTGTTTCAAATACCTTGACGGGAACCCCAATGTAGAGTGGTGGAACAGTGAAGAGTTTGTCGTAAGTTATTTT
>Ga0115003_10003112_pt1 | contig 13290 bp, 9 predicted proteins | sample ArcticOcean_MG_C_7_FD_88736 | JGI IMG/M metagenome (GOLD analysis project Ga0115003, IMG submission 88736) | Marine microbial communities from western Arctic Ocean - ArcticOcean_MG_CB11_88 | ecosystem: Environmental > Aquatic > Marine > Oceanic | place: Arctic Ocean: Canada Basin | collected... | reverse complement strand
AGGTGCCATAACTTTCATTATAAACAGTTCAATTGCTTTCTTCGGGATTTCAAAGTGACCATGATGATCAAGCGTCGAAGTGTTCATTTTGCTCCTTTAATTGATTTTATTTTATAGCCTTCAGGCTTACCCCTAATATCTTGTAGGCTTGAGTTCAAGATTGAGTTAGTTCGGCTATATTATCTATAGGCAGTTAACTAGGCAATCCATAGTAATGACTTGAATTGAAAAAAAATTGTATAATTTAGAAGAATACTATAAAGCATTACATCACTCACTTCAGCGATATCACTTTGATCATTTAAGTAAAATTCAAAATTGGCTCGACCTTGAGTTTGTACTTTTAATAGAAAAATTAAAAATTCAAATTTACAGGTTTAATTAATTATTTCATCATTAGGAATATTGAGAACTTTCAAACTTATTGCATTAATTTCCGTTAAACTATTATCATTACTAGTATTTCAAACATCTGCTATCACGTGGTCGTTCTTTTATTGTAGCCAGGTTTGTTATAGAAAGATTTACAATTTTAATACGGCGTTTTAAATATGTTTGATTTATCTAAAGTTAAGTTAGTAGCAGGTGTTGATGAAGCGGGGAGAGGACCATTAGCGGGTTCAGTAGTAGCTGCGGCGGTTATTCTTAACGTATCTCAATCAATAGCAGGATTAACTGATTCAAAAAAACTTACCGCAGCTAAAAGAGCCAGACTTGAAATTGAGATTAAACATACCGCAGTTGTTTGGGCGATTGCCGAAGCGAGTATCGAAGAAATTGATGATATTAATATTTTAAATGCTAGCATGCTCGCCATGCGTCGTGCCGTATTGGCTTTAAAAATCTGTCCAGAAATAGTTTTAGTGGATGGTAATCGTAAACCTGATCTGCCCGATTTTGAGGTACATGCCATAATTAAAGGTGATTTAACGGAATCTTGTATTTCAGCTGCTTCGGTTTTAGCCAAGGAGTATCGTGATAGACAGATGCTTGAGTTAGATTTTTTGTATCCTCAGTATCAGTTTGCTAAACACAAAGGTTATCCCACTCAGTTACATCGTGATTTACTTACTCAACACGGTGTTTCTCCGGCTCACCGACGCAGCTTTAAACCAGTCAAGGATCTACTCTAAACTATGGCTAATGATTTCGTACACCTTCATCTGCACTCTGAGTTTTCGCTTCAGGACAGTACGTTAAGGCTCAAACCACTCATAGAAGAAACCCGTAAACGGAACATGGGTGCTGTCGCATTGACAGACATGTCGAATTTATTTGCAGTGGTTAAGCATTTTAAAACAGCGACAGCGAGTGGTGTTAAACCCATCTTTGGCGCTGATGTGTGGATTTATCACGAAGATCGTAAAGAAACACTCAGTCGATTGGTTTTGCTTTGCCAAGATGATGTTGGTTATCTCAACATCAAACGACTCGTATCGCGGTCTTATATCGAAGGCCAATTGGCTGACCGCCCCACGATTAATATTGAATGGTTACGCGAAGCATCCGATGGTTTAATAGCCCTTTCTGCCTGCCTTGATGGTGACATAGGGCATGCTATTAAAATGCAAAATATTCCTTTGGCTGAGAGCTATCTGAAGCAGTGGCAAGCCATATTTAACGACCGCTTTTTTCTTGAATTACAACGAACAGGTCGGCCTTATGAAGAGTCTTACATTGCACAAGCCGTTAAGTTTGCGGGGCAATTCCAAGTCCCGGTTGTTGCCAGTAATGATGTTCGGTTTATGGATAGGACAGACTTTGAGTCTCATGAAGCCCGAGTTTGTATTTGTAGTGGCTTTACTCTACAAGATAGTCGGCGCCCCAAAACCTATTCAGAGCAACAATACTTGCGTAGCAACGATGAAATGGTCGCCTTATTTTCTGATATACCTGAGGCCATTGAAAACACCATCATTATTGCCAAAGCCTGTAATGTTAGATTACGTTTAGGAGAAAATTTTCTGCCCGCTTATCCGATTCCTGACGGCTATGATACCGACAGTTTTTTTCGACACGTATCAAAAGAAGGACTCGATAAACGACTTGAATTCTTGCAACAACAACTGACCGAAGGGAAGATACTGGATCGAAAACCCTATGATGAACGACTTGACTTTGAACTCAATATTATTCTTGAAATGGGATTTCCAGGTTATTTTCTAATTGTAATGGACTTTATCGAATGGGCTAAACAACACAAAATTCCAGTTGGCCCTGGGCGTGGTTCTGGTGCCGGTTCACTCGTTGCCTATGCGCTCAAAATTACTGATCTCGACCCCCTTGAATACGAATTGCTGTTTGAACGATTCCTCAATCCAGAACGTGTATCAATGCCTGATTTTGATATTGATTTTTGCATGGATAGACGAGATGAGGTTATCGAGTATGTTGCTAAAAACTATGGTCGTAACCAAGTATCACAAATTATTACCTACGGCACAATGGCGGCAAAGGCGGTTATTCGTGATGTTGGTCGGGTCATGTCCCATCCTTATGGCTTCGTCGATAGGATTGCCAAACTCATACCCTTTGAAATAGGAATCACGCTCAATAAGGCGTTGGAACAAGAAGATGATTTACGCGCGTTATATCAACAAGATGAAGACGTTACAATGCTCATCGATATGGCATTGTCTTTAGAGGGTTTAACACGGAATGTCGGTAAACATGCCGGTGGCGTTGTCATTGCGCCGAGCGATTTGACTGACTTTACGCCGACTTACAGTGAGCAAGGCGGCGCAGGATTGGTATCACAATTTGATAAGGATGACGTAGAAGCCATTGGTTTAGTCAAGTTCGACTTTTTGGGTCTACGAACACTTACAATTATCGATTGGGCGGTTAATTCAGTCAACTTAAATAAAAGTGGAGACCCTCTCGAAATTGAACGTATTCCGTTAGATGATCCTAAGACGTTTGATTTACTTCAATCATATCAAACCACAGCGGTATTTCAGCTGGAATCTCGCGGCATGAAAGACCTAATTCGTAAACTTCAACCCGACAGCTTCGAAGATATTATTGCACTGGTTGCCTTGTTCCGACCTGGCCCACTGCAATCCGGCATGGTTGACGACTTTATTGAACGCAAACATGGTCGTTCAAGAGTTGAGTATCCTCATCCTGCGTTAGAACCAATTTTAAAACCCACTTATGGTGTCATCCTGTATCAGGAACAGGTAATGCAAATTGCTCAGGTATTGGCTGGTTATACACTCGGCAGTGCTGACATATTGCGTAAAGCGATGGGTAAGAAAAAACCTGAGGAAATGGAAAAGCAGCGTGTTATTTTTACTGATGGTGCGGTTGCTAATGATGTCAAAGCAGAGACAGCAACCTACATATTCGATCTAATGGAGAAGTTTGCTGGTTATGGTTTTAATAAATCTCATTCGGCTGCTTATGCTTTAGTGTCTTATCAAACCGCTTGGTTAAAAGCCCATTATCCCGCTGAATTTATGGCGGCTGTTTTATCAGCTGATATGGACAATACAGATAAAATTGTCACTTTAATCGATGAATGCCGAGAAATGAAACTTAACGTTTTACCACCCGATGTTAATTGCTCGAGTTATCGTTTCACACCATCAAAAGATGGCTTAGTCTTTTATGGCTTGGGTGCCATTAAAGGTGTCGGGCAGGGAGCTATTGAAGCCATTATTGATAGTCGAGCTAATGATTACTTTACCTCGCTAGATGAATTTTGTGAACGCGTTGATAGTGCCAAAAAAAGCCGAAAACTACTCGAGGCATTAATTAAAGCTGGTGCAATGGACTGTTTCTCAAAAAATCGGGCAGCGCTGATGTCTCATCTGAAATTTGCACTGCAATCAGCGGAACAAGAACACAATAATCAAAGTTCAGGCATGACCGATATGTTTGCTGAATTAGCGTCTGGGGTAACGATTAAAACTTTACCTGATTGTGATCCCTGGAATGAAAAGCACCGTTTAATGCAAGAAAAAGAAGCTCTTGGCTTATTTTTGACGGGACATCCACTGCTCATTGTTGCATCAGAAATCAAGCAGATTTCATCTACAAACCTATCCCAATGGTTGGCGCTACTTAATACGGGCGACATCTCTGCTACTCGATATCGCCAAAAAGCAAAACCAACCACAGTTTGTGGCTTAGTGGTTGATATTCGAATTAAAGGTGGTTCATATGGGCGTGAGGCATTCGTTACTTTGGATGACCGCAGTGGTCGAATTGATGTTCGTATTTCACCTTCACTGCTTCAAGAAATAGAGCCACTTGTATCTAAAGACTTAGTTTGGGTAGTCGATGGAGGCATTGCTTATGACGACTTTAATAATGGAGTTAAACTCAAAGCTGAAAGAGTTCAATTACTCGACGATTACCGTCAACAAAACGCACGGCTCCTGCATATCAAATTAAATGGTAATACTGAAAAAGTGATCAATAAACTCGTTAACGATTTAAAGCAATATGAAGGTCATAACGGAATGCCAATAGCTTTTCATATGCAGAAAGACGGTTTTAACTTTGATTTGAGAACAGAGGGCGACTGGAAGGTCATACCGACTGAAAGTTGTTTGCTCTCTATCGCTAAGCATTTAGATCAAAATGATTTTCATGTTGAATATTAATTCAGTATATCAACGACTTGATGGATTTGTTTCATGATCAAAATACTTATTTTTAAACATTTTATTTGCTGCTCTCATGTCATGATGCACATAAAGTGGTATGTGTTATCTTTGAATAAATTAATTTTCCACGATGATTAATTTTATTAAACGGTTCAAAAAACAGACAGCTATCGAAGATATGGATCAAGTAAAAGTACTTTTTGTTTGTATGGGTAATATATGTCGATCACCAACGGCACAGGGAGTATTTCAATCGTTAGTTAATGCCGAAGGTTTGGGTGGGAAAGTCATAATTGATTCAGCCGGATTACATAACTTTCACTCTGGTGATTCACCTGATTTGCGTTCGCAAAGTACGGCACGTAAACATGGTGTGGAACTGGCTGATCTGAGAGCTCGACAGTTTTTATCGGAAGATTTTATGAATTTTGACTTTTTGTTAGCGATGGACGAGTCAAATTTTATGGGTATGCAGCGCTTAGAGCCAAAGCAACCACGTGCCCAACTTACGATGATGCTTGAGTATTCTAACCAATATATGCAAACTGAAATACCTGATCCCTATTACGGTGATGATGGTTTTGAACGAGTATTCGATATGATTAGAGATGCCTGTATCGGGCTGTTAAAAACTATTCGACAACAGCATAACTTTTAGGCTCACATTGCTTCAATTAATTTTTTTGCCGACTGGACATAGCCCGCTCTGGTGAATAAAAGCCGCCATTGGCTGCCACCAATTTGATTCCACAAAATTGCTGAACGAATACCTGCCAATAGCAGTGTTCTGATTTTACTCGCCGTATCGGTATTGCTCAGATAGCTTTGTTCGCCTTTGACAATAATCCTCGGGCTTACTGTACTAATTGTTTCTTGGTAAAGCTCTGCAACTTTGGATAAGACGTTAATGCGACTTAAGTCAAATGTTTTTGATTGGGTTTCTATTGTCTGAAGCCGTTCGAATATTTTGGATGACATGCTGTTATTCTTTTTTAACTGTTTAGCAATTTTTAACAGCGTTAAAATATAATAAGTCATCGCTTTTGTTGGTCTATCGCCCTCGCCACTTAAATACATTTCTAAGGTTTTAAGACCACTTTGAACACTGGCTAAATCACCATAAACATCGACTGTAGTGGCTGCTTCAAAGGCAAAGAGGCTATCAAAACTACAGTCAAAATCTGATTGATTGATTTTGCCAACAGTAGATATTTGATCCACTAATGTAGCAGCTTGAAATACTCCCGCTAGCGCAATTGTTTGATTTTCTAACGAGGTCAGTTGAGTTGTCATTTTTGCGAAGTCTCTAAAAATGGGATTGTTCTAATAATGGGGTTTGATAACTGCTTGAGGTTTCTACTATCAGTGCTGTGTTTTGACGCAACGTTAAAGTCAATTGCATCTAGGTAATAACTTAAACAGTATCGGTTCACTGAGACGATTTAAAAATCATATTATTAACTCATGTGTATAACTTTTTGCAGCACTTAATTAAATGCCGCTTCAATGGTAGCGCCTCCCAGACAAACCTCATCTCGATAAATAACCAATGCTTGCCCAGGGGTTATGGCACGTTGAGAGTTTTCGAATTCAACAATAGCCATGTCTTTTTCGATATGAGTAATCTGGCAATTTTGATCAGCTTGCCTATATCGAGTTTTCGCCTGACCATTCACTCGTTTTGAGGTGTCTATGGGATTAATCCAGTGAAGACCTGATATGCGGCAATGCTTATGTAACAGGCTAGGGTGGTCCTTTCCCTGAGTGACCATGAGTTTATTGGTATCCATCCTTTTTTCTACGACATACCAGGGCTCTTCACTGCCTTGCTCAGTTCCACCAATACCTAAACCTTGGCGCTGACCAATAGTGTAATACATTAAACCGCTGTGTTCTCCCAATGGCTCACCGCTTAGTGATTCAATTTTGCCGGGTTGGGCTGGAATAAAGCGTTGTAGAAAGTCTTTAAATTTACGCTCACCTATGAAGCAAATACCGGTGCTATCTTTTTTATTATAGGTGGTGAAACCGTGTTTCTCCGCGATTTTGCGTACTTCAGGTTTATCAAGTTCTCCAACAGGAAATAATGCCTGAGATATTTGAGACTGGTCTAAAGCGTATAGAAAGTAAGACTGGTCTTTGTTTCTATCTAAGCCACGTAATAATTGGGTTTGATTATCAACAGTACGAGAACGAACATAATGCCCAGTCGCTATTTTGCAAGCGCCTAGCGTTTGAGCATGGTCGAGAAAAGCCTTGAATTTTATCTCCTTGTTGCACATGATGTCTGGGTTGGGTGTACGACCGGCTCGATACTCTTGCAGGAAAAATTCAAATACGTTATCCCAATATTCGCTGGAAAAGTTGACGGTATGAAGGGGTATATCTAATTTCTGGCAAACCTGTTTCGCATCAGCCAAATCGACGCCAGCAGAGCAATACTCCTGCGTATCGTCTTCCTCCCAATTCTTCATAAACAAGCCTTCAACTTCATAGCCTTGTTCAATTAAAAGTAGAGCAGAAACAGACGAGTCAACACCGCCAGACATGCCTACAATGATTTTTTCACGATTAGGAGCTTTCATTTATTTATATCAGAACAAATTAAGTTAGATAAAAAACTGAGTGTAATTTCAAGTAAGGGATTCAATTAATTTAATCAGGATTATATTTTTTAACAAAGTCTTTTTTGGCTTGCCAATTGCCCAGAAGCTGAATGTATGGCATCTGACCATTATCTCGATACCAGGAATCGATCGCAAATTTTTGTTTCGTGCTGATCTCTTCAATGACGGCTGTCCAATGGCTAACAAGCCAAACAATACGTCTTTTTTTAAGTCCTACTGTATGCCACTTAAGTAAATTAAGTTTTTCGATAGCGTAAAGATACTGAAAGGTATTGGTCGATTCATCGATGCAATCCATTTGATTTGGAATGTCACTACCGGGATAATTACCCCCAACATCTAATGACGTGCCTGTCAGTTCGCCACTGAATTGCTCCATCAAAGCGACCGCCTTTCTTATTGATTGCTTTTCATCTGCTTCATTCAAGGTAGAAGTAAAGAGTGCGCTGATTTGCCTCCACTGTACTGTACTGAAGTCTATTGATTGGTTACTTTTGCATCCGAAATCATAACAATGCACAAAGGATTCATTAGCCCAACTGTTGGAAGTCAACAGACTTAATAGGGCTGGGATAAGTATTCGTAGCTTCATCTAAATTCTGGGACAAAAAGGGACAAAGGGCCTTTACGATAATAGTCGTCAATGCATTGTAAAACCAACGTATTTTGTTATTGTTAACAACAAACTAATCATAACTCATCCAGTGAATAGATATAATAACATTATTAAGCGGTCCTTTGAAACAATGACCAACCTGTCCTATAAATAAAAACTGTACTCAAGTAATCTCAGCCAAATCTTCACGGACTGACCGATAAATACCGAGTAAACCCCTGAGTGTAAAATCGTAGTGCGTTTCTTCGAGTGTTTCTCTAACGACTGTATCTGAAAGATTTTCCTTAGGATAGAGTATGACCTGCTGGCTGATTAAATACTATTCTACAATCAACCTTTTCCAGCATTTACCGTCACGCTCACTCATAGTAACGACGGTTGTATGAGGATTTTAAATAGGCTTAGGCATACTATTTTACTTTTAACCTGCTTTTTGATCCGCCATAAACAGCCAAGTTTCAATTACCGTATCGGGATTAAGCGAAACACTATCAATACCTTGTTCTAATAACCATTTGGCGAGGTCAGGGTGATCCGATGGTCCTTGTCCACAAATACCCACATATTTACCCGCGGCTTTACACGCCTGTATTGCTTGTTTTAATAGAGCCATGACGGCTGGATCACGTTCGTCAAACGAGTGGGCGACAAGTCCCGAATCACGGTCAAGTCCGAGTGTTAATTGTGTTAAGTCGTTAGAGCCAATTGAAAAGCCATCAAAGTATTCAAGAAACTGTTCGGCTAGAATTACGTTCGAAGGAATTTCACACATCATAATTACTTTAAAATCATCGACGCCCCGCTCAAGGCCATTTTGCTTAAGCGCTTCATGAACTAATCGTGCTTCTGTTAGGGTGCGCACAAATGGAATCATGATTTCAATGTTTCGTAATTGCATTTGATTACGTACCCTTTTGATGGCTTCGCACTCAAGCGCAAAACAGGGCTTGAAATCTTTACTAATATAACGAGTGGCACCTCGATAGCCGAGCATTGGGTTTTCTTCATCGGGCTCAAAAACATCGCCACCAAGCAGATGAGCATATTCATTGGATTTGAAATCAGACAGTCTAACAATCACTTTTTCTGGGGCAAAGGCAGCTGCTAAAGTTGAAATACCTTCGGTTAATTTTTGAATAAAATACTCCACAGGACTAGGATAACCTGCGATTTTTCGACTGATTTGTTGCTGCAGTTCTTTATCCATTTTATCAAACTCCAAAAGAGCTCGAGGGTGAATGCCTATCATTTTATTAATGATAAATTCAAGTCTTGCAAGTCCAACCCCAGAGTGAGGTAATCGCGAAAAACTAAAGGCCCTTTCCGGGTTGCCAACATTCATCATTACCTTCACCGGTATATCAGGCATATTGGTGCATTCATGTTTTTGATGTTCGAACTCAAGCAAGCCAGCATAAACATAACCCGTATCACCTTCCGCACAAGACACGGTGAGTTCAGCCAGATTGTTGATAATTTCAGTACCGTTACCTGTGCCAACGAGTGCAGGAATACCCAATTCACGTGCAATGATAGCTGCGTGACAGGTTCGACCTCCTCGATTAGTAATAATAGCGGAAGCCTTTTTCATAACAGGCTCCCAATCTGGATCGGTCATATCCGTGACCAGTACATCACCCGCCTGAATTTGATCCATTTGAGATATGTTACTGACTACCTTTGCAATGCCTTGACCGATACGATTACCAACAGCTCGGCCTTCAAGAATAGCTTCGGTAGTTTGTTTAAGAACAAATCGCTCTACTATTTGACCTACCTGTGATTGAACGGTTTCTGGACGCGCTTGAACAATATAAAGCTGACCATCCTCTCCATCTTTAGCCCATTCAATATCCATGGCTCGGCCATAATGCTTTTCAATTGTGACGGCAATTTTAGCGAGTTCAGTTACATCTTCATCTGAAATTGAGAATAGAATTTGTTCTGATTGAAGTACATTAATGGTCTGGATTGCTTCAGCAGGGTTGTCGCTGTCGGCATAAACCATTTTGATCAGTTTACTACCTCGAGTTTTTTGCAAAATGCTGTGGTCAGCAACGTCCAGTGTGTTTTTGTAAACGTAAAATTCATCTGGATTAACCGCACCTTGCACAATAGTTTCACCCAGACCATAACTACTGGTAATAAAGACTACATCCTCGAATCCTGATTCTGTATCTATACTAAACATCACGCCACTGGACGATAGGTCACTTCGAACCATGCGTTGAACACCAGCAGAAAGAGACACCTCCGAATGTGCGTATCCCTGATGCACGCGATAAGAAATAGCACGGTCATTAAATAATGAAGCAAACACCAGTTTTACTGAATATAAAACTTGATCAATCCCTTTAATATTGAGGTAGGTTTCTTGTTGTCCGGCAAATGATGCATCGGGTAAATCCTCTGCTGTTGCAGAAGAACGAACGGCAACCGTAGCTTCCATTCCATTAACGGACATTTCAAGATAGGCATTCGTTATATCTGCTTGAAATTGTGATGGTAAAGGTGAATCAATGATCCAGCTTCTAATCTTTTTGCCAACCTTGGCCAAAGCATTAACGTCATTTGTATCAAGTTGATCAAGCGTCTGATGGATTTTTTTGGTCAGCCCAGCGTCATTTAAAAATTGGTCAAAGGCAGATGAGGTTGTTGCGAACCCACCTGGAACTAATACGCCCAAATTTCCTAAATTGCTAATCATTTCGCCCAATGACGCATTTTTCCCACCGACCATCGGCACATCGTTCATTCCTAGTTGATCAAGGGGTAGTATATTAGTAGCCATTTCGATCCAGTAATCCAAATATTAAGGTAGTAATTTTATCATAGGAGCTTTGATTATATCGGTAGAAAATTAAATATTGATAGGTCGATCAATGTTATTCTTAAGCACTAACCTCTAGATACAAAAGTTAAATTGTTATGGAAGAAAATACTCGAAAAGCTTACTTTATTTCGAATGGCACAGCGATAACAGTGGAAACATTGGGGCATAGTCTACTGGCCCAATTCCCTGATTTGCATTTTAAAACAAAAACAATTCCATTTGTAGACACAGTTGAAAAAGCGAAAATGGTTAGTCAGGAAGTTGAACGTGATTCAAGTGAAGAAAATAGTTTACCTATTGTTATCTCGACTATGGCCAGCCCAGAGCTGAAAACTATTATTAGTCAATGTAAGGCTTTAGTTTTAGATCCGTTTAGTGATTTCCTACCTCGCCTTGAAAAAACATTAGGCATGTCATCGTCTCATCAATCGGGGCATAGAATTGCAAATCCCTCTTTGTATGAATCACGGATTGATGCTATAGACTTTTCGTTAATTCACGATGACGGAGGAAAAACACGCAACTATAATGAATCAGACATTATTTTAATTGGTGTTTCACGAACAGGAAAAACGCCAAGTTGTCTGTATCTGGCACTACAATTTGGATTAAAAGCCGCCAATTATCCAATAACAGAAGAAGACATGGAATCAGATCGCCTACCCGAGCCAATTCGGCCATTTAAAAACAGGTTATATGGACTAACAACCGATGCTAACCGCTTGGTTAATATTCGTCAGGAGAGGCGTGCAAATAGCCGTTATGCGTCATTGGAGCAATGTCGTTTTGAATTAAGCGCTGCAGAAGAAATGTATTACAAAAACAATATTAAGTTTTTAAATACCACCACAATATCAGTTGAAGAAATTGCAGCACGCATTGTAGAAGACACTGGTTTGCACCGAATGGAGCAAACCAGTTAATGCGTTTTTATTGATCGACTAGTCCATAAAATTAACAACAGCTGCGCCAAAATCAGAAGTACTAAGTTCAGTGGCCTCAGGTTCATTACGAGCAAGATCATAGGTTACTTGTTTTGCACCAATTGCCCCCTCCATGCCTTTGATAATTAAATCGGCAGCTTCAAGCCAGCCTATGTAACGTAACATCATTTCGGCCGACAATATAATTGAACCAGGATTAACTTTGTTTAAGCCCGTATATTTTGGCGCAGTCCCGTGAGTTGCTTCAAAAACTCCAATGGTATCTGCAATATTGGCACCTGGGGCAATGCCAATTCCGCCAACTTGTGCAGCCAAGGCGTCAGAAATATAGTCACCATTCAAATTAAGCGTTGCAATGACATCATATTCGGTTGGCCTGAGTAGGATTTGCTGAAGGAAATTGTCTGCTATCACGTCTTTAACGGATATTATTTTACCTGTTTTAGGGTTTTTAAATTCACACCATGGACCGCCATTAACTTCAGTTGCGCCAAATGCTTCTTTGGCCAACTCATAACCCCAACTTCGAAACCCACCTTCGGTGTATTTCATAATGTTACCTTTATGTACCAATGATACCGAATTTCGATCATTGTCAATGGCGTATTGAAATGCTTTACGAACCAGTCTTTTGGTGCCTTCAGAAGAAACCGGCTTCACTCCTATGCCTGAAGTTTCTGGGAATCGGATACCCGTCACATTCATTTCTTCTGCAAAAAATTTGATTACTTTCTTAACTTCATCAGAACCAGCTTCCCATTCGATTCCGGCGTAAATATCTTCTGTATTTTCGCGATATATTACCATTTCGGTATCTTCAGGCCGTTTTAGGGGTGTTTCGATACCGGGAAAGTAGCGCACGGGTCGGACACAGGCATAAAGATCGAGCTGTTGGCGAATAGAAACATTAAGTGATCGTATTCCACCACCGACGGGCGTAGTTAGTGGGCCTTTAATAGAGACAATATAATCTTTCATGACGGACAATGATTCTTCTGGGAGCCATTCATCTTCACCATAAATATGTGTTGCTTTTTCACCTGCATATATCTCCATCCAAGAGATTTTTTTAGATCCGCCATAGGCTTTACTGACCGCAGCATTGACCACATCAATCATGACAGGTGAAATATCAACACCAATGCCGTCACCTTCTATGAAGGGAATAATTGGATTATCAGGAACATTCAGGCTCAAGTCTTCGTTGGCTGTAATGGCTTGACCTTGTGCAGGTAATTTTATGTGTTGGTAGCTCATGAGGACCTCGTTATTAATACGTAAATGAAACTTACATTATTATACAGCAGAAGTTATTAAGAGAGCATAGAGTCTATTCAATTAGATATAATTTGTAGTAACGAGGTTAGAGCCAAGCAGTGGGATCAAATTAATTGCAATTAATCGTCAACAGACTGAACTTTATAGACCGAAGTTTAGATTTTTGTCGCCTCTCAATCAAATTACAGAAAAATGAGCAATGGTATCAATGCCTTCATATTCATTTTTATTGACAAATCAATAACCTTTCACGTTACTAAACCATCTCACTGCAAGGATGATCATGGTGACTCTTTTGATCTAATTTCCATTTAATCACTGGTCGATCAACTATAAATTGTCTATTTATTTTAACCAATTTTAGTCTTTTTTGGCT
>Ga0115003_10003111_pt1 | contig 13293 bp, 13 predicted proteins | sample ArcticOcean_MG_C_7_FD_88736 | JGI IMG/M metagenome (GOLD analysis project Ga0115003, IMG submission 88736) | Marine microbial communities from western Arctic Ocean - ArcticOcean_MG_CB11_88 | ecosystem: Environmental > Aquatic > Marine > Oceanic | place: Arctic Ocean: Canada Basin | collected... | reverse complement strand
TTGCATTAATGCTTTTTTATAACATTATTAGTATTGAATTGACGAATTTATAATAGTATAAAACCGTTCTTTAAATAAATAAACAATTAATGATTGCAGAATGAATTTTTACGAACATACGTTAATAGCTAAACAGGACCTATCTACTCCTGAGTTGAATAATATAGAGAAAAAATATGAAGATATTATTACTAAAACTGAAGGTAAAATTATAAAGGTTGAGAAATGGGGTCTGTTAAATTTTGCTAAAAAAATTAGATCTTATAATAAAGGTTTTTATATTCACTATAAATTTGAAGGTGAAAACAAAACTCTAGAAGAAATAAAAAGAAATAGTATTATAGATAATTCACTCCTTAGACATTTAACGGTAAAATATAAAAAATTAGATACTGAAACAGAATATTTTAAAGAAAGTAATGAAAAGAAAAAATAATAAATTTAATAAAAGACCTCAAAACCCTTTGAACAAACTAAGTCTGTTTCAAAAATCAGACTCTAGGTTTTCTAAGAAGTGTCCGCTTTCTGGAAAAGAAGCTCCGGTTATAGATTATAAAAATATAAAATTATTAAAAAGATATATATCTGATACTGATAAAATTATGCCCTCAAGAATTACTTCTGTATCACAAAATAAGCAGAGAAAGTTAACAAGTGAGATAAAAAAAGCTAAAATTTTAGGATTAATTTAATTATGCAAGTTATTCTTTTAGAAAATATTATGAAACTTGGAAAAATTGGAGACCAAGTTGAGGTTAAAAATGGTTTTGCTAGAAATTATTTACTAAGACAAGGCAAGGCATTGAGGGCAAGTAAAGATAATATTGAATTTGTAAGCAAGAAAAAGGTTGAGTTAAATAAAAAAAATGAAGAAGCTAAAAATCAGTTCAAAGAAATAGCCACAAAAATTTCAAATAAAACTCTAAAATTCAATAAAGAATCTAAAGAAAATGGTGAGCTTTATGGTTCAATTAAGCCTAAAGAAGTTTCTAGTGCGTTTAAAAAAGAATTAGGTGTTGAAATAAACCCTTCTCAAATTGATTTAAGACAAGAAATAACACTAATTGGTAAATATAAGATCAATATAAACCTTCATGCCGAAGTCACATCAAGTGTAAACTTAGTTGTTGATAAAATAGATTCTCTTTAAATTTAAATCCCATTTTTCCACAGGTGGTAAAAAAAGTGTGTAACTTTTAAGTTTCTATTAGTTTTTGTTGAATTATTATTTAGCTTATGGAAAAAGCCAAATTAAGCTTAACCTCGACAGAAGAGAATAAATTACCATCAAATATAGAGGCTGAACAATCTCTAATTGGATCCGTTTTAGTTAACAATGATATTATTGACGAAATATCAAATATTGTTAGCGCTGGAAAATTTTTTGATCCTATTCATAGAAAAATATATGAAGTCGTAGAGAACTTAAATAATAAAGGAATGATAGCAAATCCAATTACTCTAAAAAATTATTTTGAAAATGATGCGGGTTTAACTGAAGTTGGGGGAGTTGATTATTTAATAAAATTAACAAGATTTTCGTCGTCTATAAAACAAGCTATTGATTATTCAAAAATTATTCATGAAATGTACGTCAAAAGAGAACTAATATTTATTTCGGATGGAATTACGGATCAGGCTAAAGATGATCAGGCTGAAAAAACAGGTGAAAATATTATTGAAGATGCTGAGAAATCGTTGTTTGATTTAGCTGAAAGAGGAAATTTTTCTCAAACATTTCTAAAATTTAATCAAGCGCTTGACCAAACAATTGAAATGGCTACATTGGCTATGAAAAGTGATCAAGGTATCGTTGGGGTCCCTACTGGCTTAACAGACCTAGATGAAAAATTGGGTGGATTACATAAATCTGACCTTGTTATTATAGCTGGGAGACCTTCAATGGGTAAAACAGCTCTTGCAACTAACATTGCTTATTATGCTGCAAAAAATATGCAGGAAAACAATGAGAAAGGATCTGTAGCTTTCTTTTCTTTAGAAATGTCATCAGAACAACTATCAACCCGAATTTTATCAGAACAGGCAAGAATTTCATCTAGTGAGATAAGAAGAGGTAAAGCTTCTGAGGAAACCTTAAATCGATATATCGAAACATCAAGAAATATTTATGACCTGCCTTTATATATTGATGAGACGCCTGCCATTGCTATCTCAACGTTAAGTAATAGAGCTAGAAGAATAAAAAGACTGTTTGGGCTAAAATTAATTGTTGTAGACTATATTCAGCTTATGAGAACAAACACCAATAGAATGGATGGCAGAGTTCAAGAAATTTCAGAAATAACTCAAGGACTGAAGGCGCTAGCAAAAGAATTGAATGTTCCTGTAGTTGCTTTGTCTCAACTATCAAGAGCTGTGGAACAGAGAGATGATAAGATTCCTCAATTATCTGATCTCAGAGAGTCAGGATCAATTGAGCAGGATGCAGATGTTGTAGTATTTGTTTATAGAGAACAATATTACTTAGAAAAAAAAGAACCGAAGCAAGGTTCTATAGAACACGCAGAATGGCAATCTAAAATGAGTGATATTCATGGCCTAGCAAGTCTAATCGTTGGTAAACATAGGCATGGATCGACTGGTACAGTTCATGTAGAATTTGAGGGTATGTTTACAAAATTTAAAGATTTACCCAAAAATTAATACTTTAGTTATTTACAATTTAAGATATATCTCAATTAATTGATGTTTGCTAAAATTTACAGAACGCTAATTATTGATTTTTCAAAAATCTCTATAATAATTGTTTGTTCAGTTCTAGCTTATTTCCTCTATTTTGCAAAAGATTTTAAATTAGATGCGTCCTCCGACTCTCTACTACTAGAGAGTGATAAAGATCTAAAATATCTTAGAGAAGTTAACGAAAGATACGGATCAAAAGAGTATCTTGTATTAACCTACACACCTATTTCAAGTTTTACTGATGAAGAGACTATAATTAATCTTCAATTCCTTAAATCCAAAATAGAAAAATTAAATTGGGTAGATAGTGTCATAACTATAATAGATGTTCCGCTATTAAAAAGTAGTGATGAACCTTTGATGGAAAGATTAAAAAATTACAAAACTTTATCTTATCCTGAAATAGATAAAAAGAGAGGGTTTGAAGAGATTGTTAATAGCCCCATTTATAGAGATTACGTCATAAGTGCCGACGGTAAAACATCGGGAATAGTCGTTTATATAAAACAGGACACAAAATTAAATGAATTTATTAAAACTAAAAATAATTACTTTAATTTAGAGCTAGAGGGAAATTTAAATAGATCTCAGAAAAAAGAACAAGATATTTTTAATAACGATTACGATTCTTATAGAAATATTTATAATCAAAAAAATCATCAGAATATTAATGAGATTAGAGATGTTATAAAAAAGTATACTGTAAATGCCGAAGTTCATTTGGGAGGTTTGCCAATGATCACTGATGACATGATGTCTTTTATTCAAAATGATATTGTAATTTTTGGGGTTGGAGTTTTCATATTTATTATAATCACTCTGTGGCTAATTTTTAAAAAAATTAAATGGGTGGTTATTCCTTTGCTCGGTTGTGCTTTTTCTGTTGGGGCTATGGTGGGCATTCTAGGTTTGTTAGGATGGAAAGTTACTGTCATCTCTTCAAATTTTATTGCTCTCATGCTGATTCTCAATATGGCAATGAATATTCATATCACGGTAAGATTCTTACAAATTAAAAAAGAATTCGAAAATATAAGCATAAAAGATGCGGTTTATGAAGCAAGCAGTAAAATGTTTTTGCCAATTTTTTATACTGTCTTAACAACAATATGCGCTTTTTTATCTTTGGTATTTAGTGGGATCAAACCAATTATAGATTTTGGTTTAATGATGACGCTTGGTCTTATTGTTTCAATTACAGTTACGTTTACTTTAATTCCCGCTCTGCTTAATTTGTTCAGTAATTCTGACGATTCGATTAACCAAGGTGAAGAAAAATCTAAAATTACAAATGCACTTAGTAATTTTTCAAAGGGAAATACATATTTAATATTTAGCACAGCTATAATAGTTATATTTTTAAGTATTTTTGGAATATCTAAACTAGAAGTAGAAAATAGTTTTATTAATTATTTTGATCAAAAAACTGAAATCTATAAAGGGATGAAAAAAATTGATGACCAACTAGGAGGTACCACACCTCTTGATATAATTATAAAATTTCCAACAAAAGAAGGTAAGAAAGTAGAAGACGATGAATTTTCTGAATGGGATGAAGACACCAAAGATAGTGAAGATGATATTTCTAAGTATTGGTTTACAAGAAATAAAATTGATAAAATTTTAAAAGTTCATGATTATTTAGATTCTCTGCCAGAGATAGGGAAAGTTATTTCATTCGGTTCAATCGTTAGAGTGGCGGAAGATTTAACGGGCAATAAATTGGAAACACTAGAAACTGGAGTGCTGTATAGCAAAATACCGGAAGAAATTAAAAAAGAAATAATTTCTCCTTATATTTCTGTAAAAGATAATGAAGCAAGAATTAGTGTTAGAATAAAAGACTCTTTAAAAGATTTAAGAAGAAATGACTTAATTAATAAAATTAATTATGAATTAAAATCAAAATTAGGCTTAGCAGAAGAGGAATACAAACTTGCAGGTGTATTAATCTTATTTAATAATTTGTTACAAAGTCTTTTTAAGTCACAAATACTTACTTTAGGTGTAGTGATGCTAGGAATTTCATTTATGTTTTTAATTTTATTTAGAAACTTAACTTTATCTTTGATTGGAGTTGTTCCGAATTTTATAGCAGCTTTTTTTATTTTGGGTATTATTGGTCTCCTTGGAATCCCACTAGATATGATGACGATTACTATTGCGGCAATTACTATTGGTATAGCAGTAGATAATAGCATTCATTATATTTATAGATTTAAAGAAGAGTTTAAAAAAATAAAGAATTACAATGATACTGTTGATAGATGTCATAATACAGTTGGTGTGGCTATACTAAATACATCTATTACAATAGTTTTTGGTTTTTCTATTTTAGTTTTGTCTAACTTTATTCCAACAATATATTTTGGGGTATTTACAGGTATCGCAATGTTACTTGCTTTAATATCTGTTCTAACTCTGCTACCAAAACTCATACTGGTTTTGAAGCCTTTTGGTAATGAATAATTTTATAGATTTTTTAAGAAATGATATTTTATTGTTTGATATAATTTTTGGTATAATAATTTTATACAACGTAGTAAAGTGTTTGTCTCAAGGTTTTTCTTTAAGTTTTCTTTCTTCGCTTAAGTGGATAGTTTCTGCAATAGCTACGATAATTTTAGTTCCTAGGTTACAACCTTGGGTGAGCGATTATATCGAGTCTGAGTTTATAAACAACGTAGGCATAGGTGTTCTGGTTTTTGTTATTACACTATTTCTTAGTATTGTTTTGGGTAAATCACTTGGCAGAACTGTAAAATGGACTGGCCTTGGATCAGTAGATAAATCTTTTGGAATTCTTTTTGGTTTTTTTAAGGGGTACGTAGTTGCAGTTTGTTTTTTTTCTCTTCTAAATTGGTTTTATTCTTATGAAAAATGGGGTATATCAACAATAAATGCTTTTTCTTTTGAGGTTGTTAAAAAAGGAAGCGATCTCTTGATTGAAGAATTCCCAAATTACAAAGATATAATAAATACTAAAGAAGAAATTGAAAAAATTTAAATTAGATAAACCCAGAGAGGAATGTGGTGTTTTTGGTATTTCTGATTATGATGATGCTTCTGCATTAGTGGCGTTAGGTTTGCATGCTTTACAACATAGAGGTCAAGAAGGTTGCGGTATTGTTTCCTTTGACGATAAAAACTTTCATTCAGAGAAGAGACAGGGCTTAATTGGTGATCATTTTACAGATCCCGCAACTATAAAAAAATTACCCGGAAGACAAGCTATTGGTCATAATAGGTACTCAACTACAGGAGAGGTTTCTCTTAGAAATATACAACCTTTCTTTGCTGATTTATATGGTGGAGGAATTAGTTTAGCACATAATGGAAACCTAACTAATGCTTTGGAGCTAAGAAATAAACTTGTAAAAGATGGTGCTATTTTTAGAACTACAAGTGATACAGAAACAATTGTTCAATTAATTGCAAAGTCAAAAAGAATAAAAATGATAGATAAAATCATTGATACTCTTTTTCAAATCCAGGGTGGGTATGCTTTAGTTATGATGACAAATAAAAAACTTATTGGACTAAGAGATCCTTTTGGCATCAGGCCTCTTGTTTTAGGAAAATTAAATAATTCTTATGTTTTTGCCTCTGAAACCTGTGCCTTGGATATTATAGGTGCTAAATTTATAAGAGATGTTGAAAATGGTGAAATCATTGTTATTGAAAGTGGAAAATTGAGTAGCATCAAACCATTTCCATTAATAAAAGCTAGGCCTTGCGTTTTTGAATATATTTATTTTGCTAGACCAGACAGCTTATTAAATGGCCAATGTGCCTACGAATATAGAAAAAAAATGGGAGAAGAACTTGCGAAAGAGTCAGATTTTGATGCAGATTTAGTAGTTCCTGTGCCAGACTCTGGTGTGCCAGCTGCTCTTGGCTATAGTCAATATACTAAAAAAAGTTTTGAATTAGGTTTAATAAGAAACCATTATGTAGGAAGAACTTTTATTGAACCAACGCAAAGTATTAGAAGTTTAGGTGTAAAACTGAAACTAAATGCTACTCAGACACTGGTTCGAAACAAATCAATTATTTTAATTGATGATTCTTTAGTTAGAGGTACTACCTGTCATAAAATAGTAAAAATGCTTTACGATGCTGGTGCAAAAGAAGTACATGTGAGAATAGCCTGTCCAGAAATACTTTTTCCAGATTTCTATGGGGTTGATATGCCAACAAAAAAAGAATTACTGGCCTGTAATAAAACAAATCAAGAAATGTGTGACTATATAAATGCTAAATCTTTAAAGTTTTTAAGTTTAGAAGGCCTATATAAAGCAATGGGTTTTAAGAAGAGAGACAAACTATATCCTCAGTTAAGTGATCATTACTTTACGGGGGAGTACCCTGTAAAACCCACAGATTTGTTAGGTAAGGAAAAAGTTACTCAGCTTTCTTTATTAAGTGGAAAATCAAATAATTAATTAAATCGCAATAATCTGCTCTTACTATTAATAAGAACAATATTATTATTTAAATAGAATACTTCAGAGGCTATGCCGCTTTTGCTAAACTTGGTGATAGAGATAAATTTTCCACTTTTATGATTTAAAGCTAGCAAGTATCCATTGCTAGAATAAATATTGATTTCACCGTTAACTATTTTAAGATCAATAATATTGCCAAATTTTCTAATATCATTGTTAATAATGTAGGTAAAAATATTTTTTGACCAAAAAACTTTGCCGCTAATATTCTCCACGCTAATTATCAGGCCATTTTTTAAAATTGTATAAGTATAATTTGAAGTAATTACTGGTTTAAAAATTGGTTCTGATGGTAAAATCCAATTTCTTTCGGCCGTTAATATATTGTAACTTAATAAAGATTTTTCTGTACTTACAATTAAATTATTACCTTTGAGGGCTAAAGGGTGACTTAAAAATAATTCTGTATCTCCAGCTAACGAAGCATTTTTAAAATTCAGGACCCAATTAATATTTTGTGTTTGATAATTTATTGAATAAAGCTCACCACTTGTGTTTAAAAAGAATAAATTATTATTTATCAAGTCTAAAGCAAAATTATTTCTAAAGTCTGATTTTAAAAAAGTTAGACTTGTTGCAAATTGCCAATTTTTTTTTCCTGTATCTGAATTAATAGAATAAATAACATTGTCTTGATTGGCTAAAAAAATTTGATTATTTACTAATTTAAGATTCGATCTAAAAGGTATTCCATAATTTTTAGCCCACTTAATAGATTTGTTTTTGAGATTTAACGCATATAAATAACCTAGATTATCAGCAGCATATAAAATGTCTCCGTTAACTATTAAGTCTATTTTTTTATCTATATTTTTAAAATTTTTTTTATAAAAATTATATTTAAATATTTTTTTATTTAGTTCCAGTGAATAAATAAAGATTGTTCCCTTGTTATCATGAAAAATTAAATTATTTTTATAAAAGATAATTTTTTTACTTAAGTTATTTTTACTTGAAGAAAAATTATTTAATCTGGAGCTTTTTGAAAGTAATATTCTATTTCCGCTATAAGAAAAATTTGAAACATTGTTATTTGGTAAAGCGTATTGTTCAGGCCAATTTATTATTTTTATCGCTTCGTCAATTTTAAAATTAGAGGATTTGACTGGGTCTATCTCTTCATTGAAAATTTTATTTTGTGTTGAAATATTCTCATATCTTGTAGCTGTTGAATTTTGTGGAATTGATTTTAAAATACGATTATCTACAGAAATTTCTGATGCATCTTTCCATATTCCTGTTTTATTATCTAGTGAACAAGAATTTAGTGATAATGCAATGAAGACTATTAATAATTTTCTCATTGTAATTATTTTTTGATCTTGTTATTTAATAATTGAATATATTCATTTGCTTTTGTTGTTTGATCTTTAGACAAAAAATAATCTGACATTAATTTGATTGCCATATTTCTCCAAACTGAGTCAGAGTTAATAACTGGATTTAATAAATCTATTATTTTCTCTTCATCTGCCAAGTCGAATAAAAATATAGCTTTTTTAATTTTAATTAAATTCAAATTTTCTTTTTCGATTGACCTAATTGATAAAACGTTATCAAAATAATTCATTATTTTTAAAGGATCTGTTTCTAATTTTTTATCAATAATAAAATATAATGCTAAAGGTGAATAAAATTTGTGATCTTTGTTAATAATATTTTCTAAAAATTCTTTGGCTTGAGCTTTTTTATTTTCTTCAAATTTAATCGAGGCTTGAATATAGTTTTCTGAAATTTTTAATTCTTCTTTTTTTTGTAAATCTTTATAAAAAAAAAAGCCAAATAATATTAAAATTAATAAAGCTATAAAAACAATTAAATTTTTTAAATTTTTTTTTATGAATTGTTGAATCTTGTGTTGCATAGAGTTATTTAATATTTCATCAGACATTGCTAGAAATTATTTTTTTTACTAGGAAACTTTTTATTTACCACAGCCTTATTGTATTTTTGCACCCCTTTTTCAATAATATTATTCAATCTTACAAATTTTTTAACAAATCTTGGGTAAAAACCACTTAACCCAAGCATATCATCTGTAACTAAAATTTGCCCATCACAATTAATTGATGCCCCAATACCTATTGTTGGAATTTTTAGAGACTTAGTAACTTCTTTGGCCGCGTGAGAAGTGATACATTCTAACACTATGCTAAATACTCCAGCTTTTTCATTTTCTTTTGCCTCTTTAATTAATTTAAGTCGATCCTTTTCTACAAATCCTTTAGCTTTAAATTTTTTATGGTTCTGAGGCGTGAAACCTATATGTCCCATTACAGGAATTCCAATTTTAACTACACTTTCTATAATTTTAAAATTTTTGCCGTTGCATTCCATCTTAACTGCATCACACCTTGTTCTTTTTAGGATTAATTTCGCATTTTTTTTAGCTTCTTTAACGCTTCTATATGTGTTGTTTGGCATGTCTATGACGCATAATGCTTTGGATAGATTAGATTTAACGCTAATTCCATGTTGTATCATTGTTTCAAGAGTAATCTGGTGAGTATTTCTCATTCCGTACATTGCGGTAGCCAAGGAGTCTCCCACTAGAACAATATCACAATATTTATCTAAAATTTTTGCTATAGGTTTGGAATAAGCTGTAAGACAGACTAGTGGTCTTATATTCTTTGCTTTTATAATCTTTAAAATATTTTTTTTCATTTCTTACTCAAGCTCGATAGTACTTGGAGGTTTTGAAGTTATATCATAAACAACTCTATTTATACCTTTTACGTTGTTTATGATTTTATTTGAAATTTCATCTAAAAAACCCTTTGGGAAATTAAAATAATCAGCTGTCATACCATCTTCTGATGTTACTGCTCTGATTAAACAAATATATTCATAAGTTCTTGAGTCACCCATCACTCCTACTGTTTTTACGGGTAATAGTGCAGCATAAGCTTGCCAAATTTTATCGTATAACTTATTTTTAATAAGTTCTTGGATAAAAATATAATCAGCTTCTTGTAAGATTTGTACTTTTTCAGGGGTAATATTACCAACTATTCTTATAGCTAATCCAGGGCCTGGAAAAGGATGTTTGCTTGATATATTTTTAACTAGCCCAACTGAATTTCCCAACTCTCTTACTTCATCTTTAAAAAATTCTTTCAAAGGTTCTATCAATTTCAAATTCATTTTTTTTGGAAGGCCACCTACATTATGGTGTGACTTAATTTTAGAAGTTTTGCTTCCTGTGGCTGATCTACTTTCAATAATATCGGGATACAAAGTACCTTGTGCTAAGAATTTAACATTTTTAAGTGATCTAGCTTCCTTCTCAAAAAGTTTGATAAATAGATTACCTATAATTTTTCTTTTTTTCTCAGGGTCACTAACGTTATTAAGTTTTTTAAAATAAATTTTTGAAGCATCAATAATTTTAACATTTAGTTTATATTTATTTTTAAAAATTTTATAACTTGTTTTAAACTCATCTTTTCTCATAAGACCTGTATCAACCATAATGCACTTCAAATTTTTACCAATAGCTTTGTGAATTAATAGGGCAACAACACTACTGTCAACACCACCGGATAAAGCGCATATGACTTTTTTTTTTTTTACCACTTTTTTAATTTCTTTTATAATTCTTTTCTTTTCAGATGCTAATTTCCATTGTTTTTTTGCTTTACAAATATCAAAAATAAAATTTTTAAAAATAATATCTCCATTATTTGTATGAGTAACTTCAGGGTGAAATTGTATACCATATATTTTTTTTTCTTCATTTTCTATTATTGTCATTGCTGATTGTGAAGTTGAGGCAATTTTCAAAAAACCTTTAGGTAATTTATGTACAGAGTCTTCATGACTCATCCATACAACTGATTTATTATTGTTAAAAAAATTCTTAGTTAATAATGAATTTTTTTTTTTAATTAAAATAGCTCTACCAAATTCTCGTTTTTTTATTTGTGATTTAACTTTACCTTTAAAGTATTTTGCAATTAATTGGTGGCCATAACAAATCCCAAGTATTGGGATGTTTAAATTAAAAATTTCATTAATTATCTGAGGAACATAACTTTTTGTAACAGTTGAAGGTCCACCTGAGAAAACAATACCTTTAACATTAGAAAATATATTTTTTTTTTTTAAATCTTTTAAAGTTAAAACTTCAGATAATACATAATGTTCCCTTATTCTTCTTGCAATTAATTTTGTAACCTGAGAGCCAAAATCAATTACAACAATTTTATCTTTATTTAAACTTTCGTTCATTCACTTTTTAATGAGCTGTCTAGTTTTGTTTGTAACTCTAGTTTTGATGAACACATTTTTTTACAAACATTCTTTAATGTGTTTATAAGTTCCTTAGCTTTTGAAAAATTTGAATTCTTGATAGTGAGTAAGGTTAATAAATAAATTGCTTCTTCATTTTTTGGATTAAGCATTAATACAGTATTCAAATTATTTTCTTCTAAGCTGTTTTTATCCTCTACTTTAAAAATCTTTGCTAAATAAAGATAGGAATTTTCACTCTTAGGGTTAGAGACTATATCTTTTTCAAAGTAAAATTTTGAATCCTTAAAATTATTTTCGTTAAAAAGTTTTTTTCCTTCTTCAAAATATAAATTTTTTGCACTTACAAGTGAGCCATTTGATAAAAATAAAATTATAAAGGTAAAAATAATTAAGAAATTTTTTTTCATAATTTATAATTTGTTACTTCTTTGGTCATTTCTACGCTATGTACCATACTTTCATAAAATCCAGCTTTAGTGATTTTTACAAACCTTGCCTGCTTTTGAATTTTTTTTATCATTTTCGCTCCTATATAACCCATTGAAGACCTAAGACCTCCTTGTAATTGATATAAAATTTCATTTACAGAACCTTTATAAAGTACTCTTGCTTCAACACCCTCCGGTACAAACTTTGATTTATTTTTATAGTTTTTTTGAAAATACCTATTTGAAGAGCCCTCTGACATGGCTCCAATTGAACCCATTCCTCTATAAGATTTATAAATTTTTTTTTTATATTTAAATTTTTTTCCAGGGCTTTCGTCAGTGCCTGCAAAAATAGATCCCATCATTATAGCATCTGCTCCTGCAGCCAAGGCTTTGATAATGTCTCCTGAAAATTTAATCCCTCCATCAGAAATAATTTTAATTTTTTTATTCTTTAAAACTTTTTTAACTTCCATAATAGCAGTAATTTGTGGAACTCCTATACCTGCTATCATTCTAGTGGTGCAGATAGAACCAGGGCCAATTCCTACTTTTAAAATATCAGCACCTTCATTGTATAATTTAATTGCCGCCTCCCCTGAGGCAATATTCCCTACACAAATTGGAACTTTAGAGGAAATTTTTTTTATTTTACTTAAAATTTTAATAACTTTTTCGCTGTGGCCATGGGCAGTGTCTATAACTATAAGATCAGTACCTGCGTCTAAAATTGATTTAGCTCTTGTTAAGTCTCCAGTACTTGTGCCTACGGCAGCACCAATAATAAGTTTTTTACTTTTAACTTTTTTAATTTCTTTAACTTGCTCACTTACTGATAAGTTACGATGGATAATACCTAGACCACCTTTTTTAGCGATAGCTATAGCCATATCAGACTCAGTTATTGTGTCCATGGCAGAGGATAAAAAAGGAATTTTTAAACTTAAATTTTTTCCTAAATTTATGTTTAAATTTGTTTCTGAAGGAAGAACTGAAGAATATCTTGGAACAAGCAGAACGTCATCAAATGTTAAAGCTTCTTTGATTAGTTCCATATACACTTATATACAATTTTAGAAATTTATAAAGTCTTTAATGATGAACAAATTATGTAAGTTTCTTTTGACTCGCTTCTACTTGATTCCGGCTTAAAAAAATCAACTTTTTTGAAATTTTTTTTAGCTAAGTTCTTTACTTCTAGAAAATCTTCACCCATAAATAATTTACATATTAAAATTCCTTTTTTGTTTAATGTTTTTAACGAAAAATAGATAACTATACTACAAAGGTTATTAGTTCTTATAGAATCAGCAGTTTTGTTGCCAATAGTATTTTCAGCCATATCAGAAATAATTACATCAATTTTTGTGCCAAAAGTATTTAATATTTTCTCTTGA
>Ga0115003_10003107_pt1 | contig 13300 bp, 22 predicted proteins | sample ArcticOcean_MG_C_7_FD_88736 | JGI IMG/M metagenome (GOLD analysis project Ga0115003, IMG submission 88736) | Marine microbial communities from western Arctic Ocean - ArcticOcean_MG_CB11_88 | ecosystem: Environmental > Aquatic > Marine > Oceanic | place: Arctic Ocean: Canada Basin | collected... | reverse complement strand
TTATTTTTTTAAATTCGGCAATAACGCGTTTATCTTTTTTTTTTTTTATTATTTTTTTATAAAATTTATCGTTAAAAAAATATTTTTTAATACTTTCTTTTTTTTTTGAAATTATAAAGATGAATTGTTCAATTCCCGCTTCTATACATTCATCCATTATATATTCAATATTTGGCTTCCCATTGATTGGTAGAAGTTCCTTGGGCATAACACTGCTTAACGGCAACATTCTTGTGCCGAGTCCTGCTAGTGGAATAATTGCTTGTTTTATCATATGATTCTTATATTAGTTATTATCATTGCAATGAACAAATGAAAATATTTAAAAGTAAACATAAGCTAAAAAAAGAGATTTTAAATATTAAAAATATATCTTTTGTCCCAACTATGGGTGGGTTACACAAGGGTCATGTGTCATTAATTAAAAAAGCTAAAACATTAAGAAGTAAAATCTTAGTTTCTATCTATATAAATCCTAAGCAATTTAATAAGCAGCGAGATTTTATAAATTACCCTCGAAATATTAAAAAAGACTTAAAAATACTTAAAAAATTAAATGTTAACTATATTTATTTACCAAATTATAAAGATATCTATTCCTTTCAACCCACAAACAAGGTTTTTATAGATGAATTTTCAAATCAATTATGCGGCAAGAATAGAAAGGGTCATTTTAAAGGGGTTCTAAATGTGGTGAATAGATTATTAGAAATCATAAAACCTAAGTTTATGTTCCTGGGCATTAAAGACTTTCAACAATTATATTTAATAAACGCACATATTAAAAAAAAAAAAATTGATACCAAGATAATGCCCTGTCTAACTATTAGGGAAAAAAATGGGGTAGCCTGCTCAACTAGAAATAATACTCTTAATAAAATTCAACTTCAACTAGCGTCCAAAGTTTATAGATATTTAAAGGCTAAAAAAAATTTACTCAATATCAGCCTAAAAAATTTAAATTACATAAATTTTAATGAAGACTTAAATAATTTAGGTATAAAAAAAATTGATTATATTGAGTTACTTAATGTAGAAACTTTAAAAAAACCTATTAAAAAAAGAGAGAACTTTAAAATTTTTGTAGCTTATTATATAAAAAATACTCGACTGATAGATAATATTTAATTTAAAAAATAAAGCGATCCAAGACCTAAAAAAGACAGAAAACCAATTACATCCGTAATGGTTGTTACAAACACGCTTGACGCCAAGGCTGGGTCAATATTCATTTTATTTAAGGATACAGGAACTAAGATTCCAAATAAACCGGCTACCATCATGTTTAAAATCATTGATACGCCAATTAATAATGATAAATTAATTTCCTTAAACCACAATTGTACAATTACTGCGGTGATCAATGCAAAAATAATTCCATTTAAAATTCCGATAATAAATTCCTTGCCTACAACACGATTAAAATTACTAGATGATAGTTCTTTAGTCGCTATAGCTCTGATTGTTACTGCTAAAGTTTGCATACCAGCATTGCCACCCATAGAAGCAACAATCGGCATTAAGAAGGCTAAAGCAACCATTTGCTCTATTGAGGCACCAAAATTGCTAATTACCCAAGTAGCTAATAATGCAGTAAATAAATTAAGCAATAACCAATTAAATCTTCTTTTTGTTTTAACAATCACACTGTCAGTAATTTCTTCATCACCAACACCAGCTAATCTTAAAATATCTTCTTCTGCTTCTTCCTGAACAACCGTAACAACATCATCTGCCGTGATCATTCCTACTAATTTATTGTCCTTATTAACAACGCCAGCAGATACTAAACTATAACTTTCAAACGTATGACCAACTTCTTCTTTATCCATATTTACAGAAATCAAAACTGGCATTTCAATCATAATTGAATTCATTTTTGACTCTCTTGATGCTCTTAAAACTCTTGATGATGGAACTGTTCCAACAGGTTTAAAATCATTATTTACAACAAATATTTCTAAAAATTCTTTAGGTAAATCTTTATTTTCTCTTAAATAATCAATTGTTTGCCCGACGCTCCAGGTGCTAGGAACAGCGGTAAATTCTCGTTGCATAATTCTAGCCGCTGAATCCTCGGGATAACTTAATCCTTCTTCTAATAAAAATTTATCTTTAGGTGGAAGTTTTTCTAAAATTGTATTTTTTTTATCCTTTTCAAGATTTTCTAAAATTTTTATTGAGTCATCAGATTCAAGTCTTTTAATAATATTAATGATTGAATCTATAGAAAGCAGTTGAAGTACTTCACTTTGAATTGACTCGTTTAATTCAATAAAAATATCTGGATTAATATTAAATTCTTCAAGCTCAATAAGTTTAGTTCTAGTTTCGTTGGCTAAATTCTCAATTAAATTAGCCACGTCAGACTCATGTAGGTCTTTAAGAGTCTGATTTATAAACTGAAAATCACCAGCTTTAATTTTGTCACTAAATGTATTTATAAACTCTTTATTAAAATCAAGATTAACTCTCTTATCTCCAGTTGATTTGAGTAAAGTCATAAATACTTTTGATAGTTTTTTTGAGACTAATAGTGCATAAAATGATAAAATTCAATTTAAATGAGCATAGAAATAAAACTTAGTAAAAGACGTATTTCCTATAAAAAGGCTATGAACACCTTGGATAAGAGAGTTCAAGAAATTAAAGAAAATAAAAATAGGGAATTATTGTGGATTTTAGAACATCCAGTTAGTTATACAGCGGGTGTAAGATACAGCAATAGTGATATTTTGGATAAAAAAATTAAAATTATTAAAACTAATAGAGGTGGCAAAATTACTTTGCATAATCCTGGGCAAAAAATTATTTATTTTGTGCTAAATTTAAACAAAAGAAAAAAAGATATAAGAAAACTAATTACCGCTATTGAAATAAGTATTATTGAGTTTTTAAAAATTTACAAAATAAATGGAAAGAAAGATAAAGAGAACATCGGTATTTGGGTTAAAGGAAAAAAAATAGCGGCTATAGGATTGAGAGTTTCAAAATGGATAGCTTACCATGGCTGTTCAATAAATATGAATAATGACCTCAATGAATACCTTAAAATAATACCATGTGGTTTAGATAATCAACGAGTTACATCAATTTCTAATGAGGTTAAAAAATTAACTAAAAATACTGATAAAAAATTAATAGATATTTTTATTAAAAATATAAATAGTATCTAAAAATTTTTTTTTAAAAAATCTTCAAAATCTTTATTGTATTCTGCCTTAAAATTATATTGTAAATTATTTATCATAAATTTTATTTTATAAGCGTGTAGCATAAGATTTTTACTTTTTTTTTTAGTTTTGTCAGCTCTTCTATTAATAAAATATTTATCATCACCTAAAATTGGATTTCCAATATTATAGAGTTGTTTTCTTAATTGATGTTTTCTCCCGGTAATCGGATTTAATTCAACATAAGAATAGTCAGATGAAGATTTAAGTACACGTATGTGTGAAATCGCTTTTTGAATCATTTTTTTCTCATTGTCATAAGTTATTAAGTCATCTGTTAACGTATTGATTTTTGATGATACTTTTCCATATGTCAAAGCAATATATGTTTTATGTATTTTTCTTATTCTAAAAAGAGCAGTAAATAATTGAGCATATTCTCTCGTTTTTGCTACAATTAAAACTCCAGAAGTTTCCTTGTCTAGTCGATGCACAATGTAAGGTTTTGTATTTTCGAAATATTTCGTATCTTTTAATACATCTATTATGTTTTTAAAAGATCTAGTTCCGGATTGAACAGCTATTCCAGCAGGCTTATTTATAACAATAAAATTATCATTATTTTCTAAAATGTAGTCATCATAAATATCCACTTCTTTTCTGGATGGTTTGTATTTAAGAATTTTGGGTCTATCACTTATTTTAAATTTTGAGATGTCAAAAACTTCAATAATATCACCAGTTTGAATTCGATAAGATGATTTTGTTTTCTTTCTATTAATTTTAACTTTATTTAATCTTATAATTTTTTCAATTAATGACTGAGGAAGACTTATAATTTTAGCTTTAAACCATCTATCAAAACGAGAGTTATGGTAATCTTTTTCAACGGTATAGGTTTGTGGCATTTGGAGCTAAAACTATTTGCTAGCTTCTTTTTGATCAACAGCTTTTTCTTTGTCTTTAGTTTCAATTTTTTTAGGTTTATCAATCTTTTTTGCTTCAGGATTTCTGTCTACTAATTCAATAACTGCCATAGGTGCGTCATCACCGGTTCTAAATCCTGCTTTTAGAACTCTTGAATATCCGCCTTTTCTAGAACTATATCTTTTTGAAAGCTCCTCAAATACTTTGGTAACTGATTTTTTGTCCTGCAGTTTAGAAAAAAGTCTTTTTTTATTACTTAATAAATTTTTTTTTCCTATTGTTATTACTTTATCAATTTGCGGCTTTAATTCTTTAGCTTTTGGTAAGGTGGTAATTATTTGTTCATACTTTATTAGTGAATTAAGCATATTTTTAAACAAAGCTTTTCTGTGTTCACCAGTTTTATTTAGTTTTCTATAACCAATTCCGTGTCTCATTAATAGTTGTTTTCCTCAAGTTTTTTTGACATTTCTGCGATATTGTCAGGCGGCCAATTAGGTATTTCCATCCCAAGATACAGTGACATAGTATTTAACACTTCTTTAATTTCATTAAGAGATTTTCTACCAAAATTAGGTGTTCTTAGCATTTCTGGTTCAGTTTTTTGCACTAAATCCCCTATGTAAATTATATTATCATTTTTAAGACAGTTCATTGACCTTACAGAAAGTTCTAATTCCTCTACTCTTTTTAATAAATTTCTATTAAATTCTGGTTCTGAAGTTATTACTTCTTTAACAATTTCTTGAGGGTCTTCAAAATTAACAAACATTGCTAGTTGATCTTGAAAAATTCTCGCTGAATATGCTATTGCGTCTTCTGCAGCGATAGTACCATTAGTTTCAACTGTCATAACTAATTTGTCATAATCGAGTGCGCTACCTGCTCTTGCGTTTTCTATTGAAAATGAAACTTTTTTTACAGGGCTAAATAAAGAATCTATCGAAATTAAACCTAATGGACTGTCTTCAGATCTATTTTTTGGAGCCGCTACATATCCTTTTCCTATACCAACCATTAACTCCATATGAAAATTAGTTTTTTCATCTAAATTACAAATAGTTTGTTCTGGGTTCAATATTTCTATCTCTGGAACAAGAGTGATGTCTTTAGCTTTAACTTCCTTCGGGCCTTTAATGTCTAGAATAATTTTTTTTGAACTTGTTGAAGATGATTTAATAGCTAAATTTTTTACATTTAAAACAATATCAGTAACATCTTCTCTTACACCTTTAATTGATGAGAACTCATGCAGCACTCCATCAATTTGTATTGCTGTAACAGCTGAACCCTGTATTGATGAAAGTAATATTCTTCTTAAAGAGTTACCAATTGTTTGTCCAAATCCTTTTTCTAATGGTTCTGCAATAACTTTAGCTATAGTCTTATCGTCATTACTAGTTATCTCCAATTTGTTTGGTTTAATTAAAGCTTTCCAATTTTTATCTATAATGTTTGTTGTAGTTTGCATTTATACTCTCCTTCTTTTAGGTGGTCTAGCGCCATTGTGTGGCATTGGCGTTGTGTCTTTTATTGAAATAATTTTAAAACCTTTCGACTGCAAAGATCTTAGAGCAGTTTCGCGGCCAGAACCCGGTCCTTTTACTTGAACAGTTAAAGTTCTTAGTCCTTGTTCATACGCTTTACTTCCAGCGTCATCTGCAGCAACTTGTGCCGCGTATGGCGTAGATTTTCTTGAACCTTTAAAACCTTTTGCGCCTGCAGAAGACCATGAAATAACGTTGCCACTTTCATCGGCTATAGAAATTATAGTATTATTAAATGTTGAGTAAACATAAGCTATACCCGAAGTTATGTTCCTTTTAATTTTTTTTTTTTTTTTAAAAGTACTTTCTTTTTTAACAATCTCTGTTTTTTTTACTTCTACTTTTTTTTCTACTTTTTTATTCATTTAATCTACAAAATTATTTTTTAAGTGGTGTTAGTTTTTTACCTGCAATTGCTATAGCTTTTCCTTTTCGAGTTCTTGCGTTGCATTGAGTTCGCTGTCCACGAACGGGTAATTTTTTTTTATGTCTTGATCCCCTGTAGCAAGCTAAATCAACTAAACGTTTAATATTTACTGAAACTTCTCTTCTGAGATCACCCTCTACTTTATGATTTGCATCAATAAATTCTCTAATTTTTAAAACTTGTTCTTCTGTTAATTCGTTAACTCTTTTAGCAGATGGAATATCTAATTTTTCACAAATCTTCTTTGATGAATGAGGTCCAATGCCATGAATGTAGGTAAGGGCTATACTTACAACTTTATTTTGTGGAATATTTATTCCTGCTATACGAGCCATATATTAATGAGTTAAAGTTTTCAAAAGCGTATTTATATTGCCTAAATATTTAAAGTCAACCCTCGATAGTGTCAATTAAACGACTAATTTCTTCATTAATAGCGGGTATTGGACTTTCTCCATTCACAACCTTGAGTAAATTTAATTTTTTATAAAATTCCAATAATGGTTCGGTACATTTTTGGTAAGTTTGATATCTTTTTACTGCAATTTCAAGGGTGTCATCTGACCTTTTTTGTAAAAATTTAGAAGCACAACAATCACTGTTAATTGGAGCTGGTTTAAAATATTCGTTATAAATTTTTCCACATATAGAACATACCGATCTTCCTGCAATTCTTTTTTTTATTAGATCCAGCGACACAGACAATGATAAAACTAAATCAATTTTTTGATTATATTTAGTAAGTAGAATTTTTAGATTATTAGCTTGTACAAGATTTCTAGGATATCCATCAAAAATAAAGCTGTTTTTATATTGATCAATAGAAATTATTTTTTCAATTAAATCACTTACAATTTTATCAGACACTAATGATCCGGAGTTCATTATGGATGATATTTTTATTCCTAATTCAGTTTTATTTTTGATTTCTTTTCTTAAGATTTCTCCAGTAGATAGCTGAAACATATTATATTTGTGAACAATAAAATTAGATTGAGTGCCTTTTCCAGCTCCCGGGGGACCAAATATAATTAGGTTCATTTTACTAATTATCTTCCGAATTTTGTTTTCTTTATTAGTGATTCATACTGTGAGCTCATTAATCTAGTTTGAACTTGTGTTACTGTATCCATCGCAACTACAACAACAATCAAAATTGAAGTACCACCTAAATAAAAAGGTATCGGGTATTTTGCTATTAAAAATTCTGGCATTAAACAAACAAACGTTAAATAAAGAGAACCGACTGTAGTTAATCTAATTAATATGCTTTCTATATATTCCGCAGATCTTTCACCTGGTCTTATACCGGGAATATATCCTCCATATTTTCTTAAATTTTCAGCAGTTTCTTTTGGGTTAAATACAATTGATGTATAAAAAAAAGAAAAGAATATTATTCCTGAGGCATACAATAACATGTATAAGGGCTGGCCTTGTGTAAACATCGATGAAATTTTCATAAATGAATCTGAGTCAGCAAAACCAAAATTAGCAAGCGTTACAGGTAATAGAAGTAAAGCTGATGCAAAAATTGCTGGTATAACGCCCGCTGTATTAATTTTTAGAGGAAGATGTGAAGATTCACCACCATACATCTTGTTGCCTACTTGTCTCTTTGGATAGTTTATTAAAATTTTTCTCATTGCTCTTTCAAAAAATACTATAAATAAAACTGTAAAAATTATAAGTACAAATATCCCCACAATCATTAAAGCAGATAATGCACCTGTTCTTCCTAATTCAAAGGTAGAAGCTAGTGCCCTAGGTATTTCCGCTACAATACCCGAAAAAATTATTAATGAGATACCATTGCCAACTCCTCTAAGTGTTATTTGTTCTCCCAACCACATTAAAAAAGTTGTTCCAGCAACAAGTGAAATTGTGGTAATTATTCTAAAACTCATTCCAGGATCTATAACTAAGTTACCAGCATTTTCTAAACCAACGGATACACCGTATCCTTGCAAACAAGCGATTAGTACTGTTCCATATCTTGTAATTTGGGTAATTTTCTTTCTACCAATTTCACCTTGTTCTTTTAAATTTTTAAAATAATCTGATACTCCTGTTAATAACTGAACTATAATTGAAGAAGAAATATAAGGCATAATTCCTAGTGCAAAAATAGCCATTCTAGTAACAGCACCTCCGGAGAACATATTAAACATTCCAAGTAATCCTTTTTGACTTGAAGCCATTATTTCTTTTAATGCTTGAGGGTCAATTCCTGAGAGAGGGACGTATGTGCCCAGTCTATAAACAATTAATAGTAAAACTGTAAATAAAATTCTATTTTTAAGATCTTTTGCCTGACTAAGAGCACCTGTTGAATTTATATTTTCACTAGACATTTTAAATTATTTTTTAGTAATATTGATTTTGCCACCAGCTTTTTCAATTTTTTCTAAAGCTTGTTTGGACGCATAATGAGCAGTAATATCAATTTTAACCTTTAATTCACCGGTTCCTAAAATTTTAAGTTTCATATACTTTTTGCTAATTAATTTTTTTTCTTTTAATAATTTTAAATCTAAAATATTTTTTAAACCATTGTCACTTTTTTCACACATTTTCTGTATTTTTGATAAATTTAAAATTCCAATATTTTTTTTATTTAAACTTTTAAAACCTCTTTTAGGTAGACGTCTGTATAAAGGCATTTGGCCTCCTTCAAAACTCTTAATAGCTACTCCAGATCTTGATTTTTGTCCTTTATGACCTCTTGTAGAAGTTTTTCCCCTACCTGAACCTATACCTCTGCCAACTCTAATTTTTTTTTTATTGTTTTTAACAAGATTGTTCAATTCCATTATTTGTTTTCTCTCTTTAATACTATATCTGATATTTTCTTTCCTCTAATTGCAGACAGCATTTTTGGTGAGCTTTGAGACTTTAATCCGTTAACACAAGCTTTTAATACATTGTGGGGATTTGCTGAACCAAGTGACTTAGCGACTATATCTTGAATTCCTAAGACCTCACATACAGATCTAATAGGTCCACCCGCTATGATTCCTGTACCAGCTGGAGCAGCTCTCATAAAAACTTTTCCTGAGCCATTTTTACCTTTTACATCGTGATGTAATGTTCTTCCTTCTTTAAGAGGAATTTGAATTAGATTTCTTTTTGCTACCTCTGTAGCCTTCTTTATTGCATCTGGTACTTGTTTAGATTTACCTTGACCAATGCCAACAGAACCTTTTTGGTTGCCCACAACTACTAATGCTGCAAATCCAAATCTACGACCACCTTTTACAACTTTGGTAATTCTATTAATGGCCACTAGTTTTTCTTTTATATCACTTTCAACTTTTCTATAATTAGACATATTAAAACTTTAACCCATTCTTTCTTAGTGTGTCAGCAAAGATTTTTATTCTTCCATGATATCGGTTTTCACCTCTATCAAAAAAAACTTCAGTTATATTTTTTTCTTTAGCTCTTTTAGCTAATATTTCACCTATCAGACTAGATTTTTCAATTTTTTTTATTTTATTTTTCCTAATTTCTTTTTCAATAGACGATGCTGATACTAAAGTTTTTTTATTTACATCATCAATGATTTGTGCAGAAAGATTATTCAATGACTTAGATACGGAAACTCTAAATCTATTATTACTAACTTTTTTAAGTTTTTTTCTATTTCTTAATTTTCTTTTACTTTTATTATCAATTTTTTTCATAATTATTTTTTCTTACCTTCTTTTCTTAAAACAAATTCACCCTTTTCAATAATTCCTTTACCTTTATAAGGCTCTACTGGCTTAAGGTTTTTTATATCTGCGGCAGTTTTAGAGACTAACTCTTTATCAACGCCGATTATTTTAATTGTAGTCTGCTTTTCTACAGTTATTTTAATTTCTTTCGGTATCTTAAAGTCAACATCATGACTAAATCCAATTTGTAAATTTAAGTTTTCACCTTTTATATTCGCTCTAAAACCTACCCCACTTAATAGTAAGATTTTTTCATGCCCCTGTGAAACTCCCATTACAGCATTATTTATAAGGCTTCTGTACGTACCCCACATAATACTTGTTTTCTTATCTATTTTTTTATTTAAAGGTAATATTTGAAATTCATTTTTGTCATTAAGTTTAGATGAAAATATTTTATCATTAACGGTTAAGGATTTTGATCCTTTAGGACCTGTTATCAATAAATTTGAACCTTCAATTTTTACAGAAGACTCATTCGGAATGGTTATATTTTTTTTACCAATTTTAGACATTAAAAAATCCTACAAATTATTTCGCCACCTAAATTATTTTTTCTAGCTTCAGTATCAGTCATTACACCTTTAGGAGTTGAAACTATTGCTAAACCTAGGCCATTCATAACTCTAGGTATACTAGTAGCTCTTGAGTACACTCTTCTCCCAGGTTTTGAAATTCTTTTTATTTCTTTAATAACAGGATTACCTTCATAATATTTAAGATTAATTTTTAAATTTATTTTATTATTTTCTGACTTTTCTATATAAAAATCTTTTATAAAACCTTCATTTTTTAAAATCTCTAGTATATTTCTTCTAAAATTAGATGAAGGTATGTCAACAGAATTTAATGATCTCATTTGACCATTCCGAATTCTTGAAAACATATCTCCTATTGGGTCTGTTAATGTCATAATTCTCCTACCAGCTTGATTTAGTCATTCCAGGAATTTTACCAGCAGATGCTAGGTCTCTTAACGCTATTCTGGAAATTCTTAATTTTCTATACACACCATGAGGTCTACCTGATATCTCACAACGATTTCTTATTCTTGCTTTTGCAGAATTTTTGGGCAATTTATTTAATTTAAGTTGCGCTGCAAATCTTTCAGAAAGTTCTAATTTTTTATCTTTAATTATTTTTTTTAATGCTGCTCTTTTATTGGCATACTTTTTTACAAGTTTTATTCTTTTTAAATTTTTTTGTATTGCGCTTGTTTTAGCCATTTTTACCTCAGTTTTTTTTGTTATCTAATGGAAAATTAAATTCTTTAAGTAACTCTATCGTACCTTCTTTAGATTTACTACTTGTTACAATAGTTATGTCTAAACCTCTTATTTTATCAACTTTATCAAAATTAACCTCAGGAAATATAATATGTTCTTTAATTCCAAATGAATAATTAAAAGAACTATCTATACCTTTAGTTGTTAAACCTCTAAAATCCTTAATACGTGGTAAAGCAATATTTACCAATCTATCGATAAATTCATACATTTTATTAGCTCTTAAAGTTACTTTGATACCAGCATTAGATCCTTTTCTAGTTTTAAAATTGGAAATGGATTTTTTAAATTTTGTGATAATAGGTTTTTGACCTGCGATTAGTCCTATATCCTCGATACAAGATTTCAATTTTTTTCCATCTGAAGCTTCTTCTCCTAAACCCATGTTTAAAATAACTTTATTAATTTTAGGCACCTCATGTTTGTTCTTTACATTAAGTTTATTCATTAATTTAATAATAATTTCTTTATCGTAAGATACTTTCAATCTTGGGATCATTTTTTAACTTTTCCTGTATTATCTTTCTTTTTTTCATCTAAATTTTTTACATTCGACCAATGTATAAAGCTTTCTTTGGAAACTATTCCACCTTTATTATCTTTTGTTGGTTTCAAATGTTTTTTAATCATATTTATTGACTTAACTTTAATTTTATTTAATTTTCTATCGATCTCTAAAATCTCACCAGTTTTTCCTTTGTCTTTACCTGTTATAATTTTTACTTGAGTTCCTTTTTTTAAAATCATTTTAAAGTACCTCGGGGGCAAGTGATATAATTTTGGTATGCCCTTTTGTACGTAGTTCTCTTGTTACTGGCCCAAAAATTCTTGTACCAATTGGTTCACCTTTTTCGTCTGTAAGAACAACTGCATTAGTATCAAATCTGACTTTAGATCCATCATCTCTATGGATACCTTTTTTTGTTCTAACAACAACAGCTTTATGTACAGCACCTTTTTTGACTTTACCTTTTGGAATTGCATCTTTAATACTTACAACTATAAGATCGCCTACAGAGGCATATCTTCTTTTTGAACCGCCTAAAACTTTTATACACTCAACTCTTTTAGCGCCCGTGTTATCTGCAACCAATAATTCTGTATGATTTTGAATCATTATTCAACCACCTGCCAAGTTTTTTTCTTTGAAATTGGTCTGCATTCTATAATTGAAACTTTTTCACCTTCTTTGAACTTATTAGATTCGTCGTGGGCATGATATTTTTTAGATCTTTTGATTACCTTTTCGTAAAAAGGATGTTTAAATTTTCTTGTTACTTCAACAACAACAGTTTTATTGTTTTTTGCACTAGTAATTATTCCTTTTAAAACTTTTTTTGTCATTTTGAGCTTTTAATTGTTGTATATAGTCTGGCTATATTTTTTTTAATTATATTGTATTGAGCAGGGTTTTCTATTTGGTTGTTTATTTTTTTAAACCTAATATTAAATAAATCTTTTTTTAAAGTAAGTATTTTTTTTTCTGCCTGGTCTTTAGTTAATTTTAGATCTTCTTTTTTCTTAGCCATATAATTATCTTTTTATAAATTTAGTTTTAATTGGTAGTTTTGCAGATGCTTTATAAAGAGCTATTCTAGCGACTTCTTCAGTTACTCCATCTACTTCAAATATTATTCTTCCTGGTTTAACTCTACATGCGTAATACTCAGGGGCTCCTTTACCTTTACCCATTCTCACTTCAGTGGGTTTTTTAGATACCGGTATATTGGGGAAAATTCTAGTCCAAACTTTTCCAGTTCTTTTCATATACCTTGTTAATGCAACTCTAGCTGCTTCTATTTGTTTACCGATAATTCTTTCTGGTTCCATAGCCTTAAGACCAAATTGCCCATAATTTAACTTAACAGCTCTCACTGCTTTTCCGTGAATTCTGCCTTTAAATGCTTTTCTATATTTAGTTCTTACTGGCTGTAGCACTTTTTACCCTTTCTTTTTTTTCTTTTTCAACATCTTTGGCCATTAATTCACCTTTATAAATCCAAACTTTAATACCGATAATTCCATACGTTGTTAAGGCTTCAGCAACCCCATAGTCAATTGCAGCTCTTAATGTGTGTGAGGGGATACTTCCTTCTCTAAGCCATTCTGTTCTAGCAATTTCATTTCCCGCTAATCTTCCGCTTAACATCACTTTAATTCCTTTGGCGTTTAGTCTCATTGCTGATTGCATAGCTCTTTTCATTGCTCTTCTATAAGCTAT
>Ga0115003_10003105_pt1 | contig 13302 bp, 12 predicted proteins | sample ArcticOcean_MG_C_7_FD_88736 | JGI IMG/M metagenome (GOLD analysis project Ga0115003, IMG submission 88736) | Marine microbial communities from western Arctic Ocean - ArcticOcean_MG_CB11_88 | ecosystem: Environmental > Aquatic > Marine > Oceanic | place: Arctic Ocean: Canada Basin | collected... | reverse complement strand
GACTCGTCTGCTTCACTCCTCGCCCATGCAAAGCAGAGCTACGCCGATCTCACCTGGGCCGAATTTCGCGAACACGATGTGCTCGAACTGGCTTCCGAAACTCCGAGCAACTTCGGCCCATTTGACCTGATCGTGGCGTTTGGCGTACTTCACCACGTCCCCGGCTCGGAAGCCCGGCGCGGTTTTTTGCACGACCTTGTCTCCCTGTTGAGTACACGCGGGGTGTTGGTCGTGACGGCCTGGCAGTTCGGAGCCGTCGAACACTTCACGTCGCGCGCCATCGCCTGGTCTGACTACAACCGAGGCGCCGAGCAATCGATCGACCAAGCCGAGCTCGAAGAAGGTGACTACCTGCTCGGGTTTGGGGCGTCACCGCATCCGCGCTATTGCCACTTCACGTCTGCAGCCGAGTTACACGAACTGTTTCGAGACGCCCCCGTCACCTGGGTCGACGAATATTGCGACGACGGCAAAACGCAAGATCTCAACCGATACGCCGTGGTGAGCCGCACTGGAAGTTCGTCGAACTAGAAGAGTGCCAGCGGTGGCGCAGCCTCGCGTATGCCTTCACATGCAAATGCTCAAGAACACGCAACTTCCGTTCGCACCAGAACATTGTGCGCCTGCCGCAACGCAGAGATAATCGGTTCGCGTGCGGCCAGTTTTTGCCCCGACCGTACAGTACGGGCTCTAACCGATTCGCCCCAGGCATTCACCCGACCCGACATCCCTCTAAAAATACCCATTGAGGAACTTTGTGCCCTAAATCACATTGAGCAAAAAACCGATGTATGGAGAGCCTCTATGCGACATTTCAAAACCAAAGAAGCTCTCGCTCTTCTGTTCGCAACTTCTTTTGTTGCGTCGACCGCCACTGCCTCGCAAGACCTCACGGAACCGGTTGCCGTTGAAACAACGAACGTCGAGGCTGTCGAATCTCAAACGCTCACTTCGAAAGACATTTTCCCGACGTTCGATGACATCGTTGGCTCGGATGTCGCTGTCATTGAAGACAGCCAAAGCATTGACGACAGCGAAGGAAGCGAAGCCCGCGACATCGCGAAACGAGTTGATGCGAACGAGGTCAACACACTCGCTCCCTCCAATCTTCTCACGGACGCCGCGGCCCGCGATGAATTGATCTCGCTTCACCGCCCAAGCGCGATTACAACTTCGCATCAGTCTGTGGTTCCACCGATCGTTCGCGTCAAGCTTCTACGCTTGCGCGCGATTGCATTTGAAGCCGTCGGTGACTACGAGGCCGCCCGCGCGAACCTCGAAATTTGTGTCGGACTCGGGGACGAAACGATCGACAACTGGCAACGGCTTGGACGCGCCCGCTTGCGCACCGGAGATTTCGACGGTTCCCACGCCGCATTCCTAGCCGCGTTCCAACTGAGCCTTTCACGAGATCAGTCGCAGACCGACGAACGCGCGAGCATTCTGCTCCAGTTGGGTGAACTCCACATTTTGATGGGGCAAGACGACGAAGCGGCGCGCGTGCTGGCCGCAGCCCATGAACTCGCCCCGTCACTGGCACGCGTCAACGATCTGGCCAACCGAATTGAGCGTAAATCCCAGGGTGTGGCCGATTCGAAGAAACGTGTGCTGATGCCTTTCTGGCCGGAGACACCGAGCCAAGCCGTACGGGCCCGTATCGAAAGCTGGCTCGAACGCGCCCACGTAGCGCTACCTGCAGCCATGCGTCCGGCGCTCGAGCGAGTGGGACAATTTGCGATCAGCCCGAGTGGCCGCGACATCTGCATGTCGGTCATCGTGGGTCTGGCGATCTTGATCGCCGTAGTGCGCCGACTTCGGGGACACGGCGATCTCGTCATTGCAATCGAATACCCGCTCGAACTGCAGGGTTCCTTCACGGTTCGCATTTCCGAACAACCCGGTCAGCACAAACGTGCGAAGTCGAGCGAAGCGTCTAGTTCGGTTGTGCGCGAAGGATTTAGCAAGCGAACACTGCGCCAGAACGTTGGACGAGAGACCCAGTTCCAAGGTCTGATCCCGAAGATCTATTACGTCGCGGTCGACGGGGTTTTGATGGACCCGGACAACGGCGAAGTTTTGCTTCGTCCCTTCGATGAGCATGCCGTCGTCGTAAGCAATGGCAAAACCGTCCGCTTCGAATTCGACATGCAGCCCCGGGAATGCCCGGTCGACGTCCAGGTCTTCTGGGACAAGCAGCCCACCAAAGACGCCGGCGTTTCCGTCCGGGCAATCCGAAATTCACTTCGTTACACCCGCGATGGCGCGGCGCGGCTCCGTCTCTGCATGGGAAGCCACACGATTGTCGTCGGCAGCGGCGACCGCGTTGCCGAGCGCCAGATTGAGGTCACTTCGTATTCACCGACTACCGTTTCCATCGACTTGGCGGGTTCGGAAGGCGTTATTTTTAAAGGCTGCCCGCCCGCGGTGAAGCCCTACCTGCACGGCGACCACAACGCCGCAGCCCGAGCGCTGTCGCGAGACGGACACACACGCATCGCCAACACACTGCTCGCGCGATTGCATTGCGACCTGGGTCAGAACGACAGAGCGGCAGACCACTTCAAGGCCGCGGGCCAACCCCTCGAAGCCGCCGAACTTCGGGCGCGGCTTCATGACTACGCCGGGGCGGCGCTGCTCTTCGAAGAAGCCGGAAAGACAAAGCGTGCCGCAGAAATGCATCGCGAAGGCGGCGAATGGCTCAAGGCCGGTGTCGCGTTCGAATTGATCGACGATTTCCGTACGGCGGCCGACTGCTACAAGCGAGCCGAAGAAGTGGGGCGCTGGCTTGGTGCGCTCGAAAGCAATGGCGACTACTTCGAGGCCGCGGCAATCGCACTCGACCGCTCAGACCGGGCGCGGGCAATTCGCCTGTTGCAGCTCGTACCGCTCGATTCTCCACACTACCCCGAGGCTTGCGAGTTGCTCGCCGACGCGTTCGAGCACGAAGGTCATGCGGACCTCGCAGCGCAGAAGATCGAAAAGCGCATCGAAGCAGGTGCAGGCACTCCCGATCTCCTCTCGCGCCTCGGAGCACTGCTCGAAACGTGTGGCGACACGTCACGTGCCCTCGAAGTGCTGGAATCGTTGCGCGATGACGAGCCCACGTATCCCAACATCGCGTCACGCATCGAGAGCCTGCGAAAGAAAATTACGCTCCAGAGTCTTTCACAAGCGTCCAGCGGTCCCAGCCACCCAACCGCAGTGGCACCAACGGCCTTCCTTTCTGAAAAACGATATGAGATCGTGAGCCAACTCGGACGCGGTGGGATGGGGATCGTATTCAAAGCCAGGGACCTCCGGCTCAACCGCGAAGTCGCGCTGAAGCAGCTGCCTGAAAACCTGCGCGATCACCCGAAGGCGATCCAACTCTTTTTGCGTGAAGCCCAAGCCTGCGCACGACTGAACCACCGCAATATCGTCACGATTTTCGACACAGATCAGGACGACGTCAATTTCTTCATCACGATGGAACTCCTGCACGGCTACCCGCTCAATGTGATTCGCAGGAAGCGCGGTCGCATCGCAGTGCGTGATGCGGCCCGCCTTGGTGTCCAGGTTTCGGAAGGTCTGCACTACGCTCACAACCAAGGCATCGTGCACCGCGACATCAAGACCGCGAACCTCTTCTTCACGACTGACAAAATTGTCAAGATCATGGACTTCGGTCTCGCCAAGATGATGGAAGAAGTGCGTCGCGGCACCACGATGCTCGGTGGCACCCCGTACTACATGTCCCCGGAGCAGGCACAGGGCGGCACCGTGGACCAACGCGCAGACATCTATTCGTTTGGCGTCACGCTCTATGAACTCGTGACAGGCGGTGTTCCATTCTCAGAGGGCGACGTGTCGTATCACCACAGCCACACGCCCGTCACCGACCCCCGCGAACGCGCACCGGACATCAGTGACGACATGGCCGAACTCATTCTTCACATGATGGAGAAGAACCCGAACCAGCGTTGTTCGAGTGCAGAGGAAGTACGGCGACGTTTGCAAGAGATCGCGGACTCGCCCGGTTAAGGCTCGAACGTTCCGATTGCCGTCGGAGGAACTTGACGGCGATGGCGTCCCTGGGTTCTGGCGACCCGCTGCTAGGAGCTCGCCCCAGCCTCGCGACCTTCATTGCTGTCGAGGGCCGCCGCGCCAGAATCTTGGGGGGAGTCGTCTGGGATCGGCCGTGCTCGCAATTCGGCTAACTCGAAGGCTGCGCGCTGATGTCCTTGTAACGCCGCGCGCTCGAGCCAACCGAGTGCTTCCTCTCGCGTCATGTCGTTTGCCAAGCGGCGCGAGAACATGCCGCCCAAGTTGTACTGGGCCGGCGCATAGTCTTGCTCTGCTGCCACACCCCACCATCGCTGCGCCTCGGCTAAGTTCTGCGATGCACCCTGACCGGTGAGATACACCGAACCAAGCATATTTTGCGCACCCGCGTGTCCCAGGTCAGCAGCCTTGCGATACCAGCCCAGCGCTTGGTCATAGTCCTGTCCGACACCAAACCCCTTCAGGAACAACACTGCGAGGTTGTTGCAACCATCGGGATCGCCCTGTTCCGCGGCGGCCCGGGACCATTTGGCGGCGTCTTCGTAGCGAACCGGCACTCCGTCACCGACGGCATAGACGTATCCCAATTGGGCTTCGGCTGGCGCGTAGCCCTGCTCGGCTGCGAGTCGGTACCACGTGACTGCCTCCGCCGGATTGCGCGGCACCTTTGTCCCGCTCCGATACATCTCGCCAAGGGTGTACTGCGCAATGGCGAAGCCTTGTGCCGCTGCTGCCTGATACCAAGCCACGGCTTCGGTGATGTCGACATCAACCCCAGCCCCGGTTTCGTATGCGCGGCCGAGTGAATATTCCGCGTTCAACAGGCCCGCACTCGCAGCCGTACGAAACAGTTCGACCGCCTTGGCGGGGTCCGCCTCGACGCCCAACCCGAGTTCGTAAATTTTGCCTAAATTGAAATACGCCGACGCATCACCTTGCTCAATCGCGAGCTCTAACCAACGATGACTCGCCGGGTAGTCGGGCGCCGCAACGCCAATGCCGTTCGCGAGCATTCGTCCAAGCGCGCTCTGAGAAGGCGCATGGCCCGCCTCCGCCGCGCGCGTAAACCATTCTAAGGCAATTGCGCCGTTGCGCATGCCACCTTCGGCATTCAGCCAAATACTGGCGAGACCATGCTGTGCGTCGGAGTCTCCGGCCTCGGCACTTTCGGTCAAGCCCGGTTCGACAATGCCGCCGGGTAGCGAGGCCCGCACATCTTGTGGCGAATAGTCGATGCGGTTACAGGCAAAGGCGGTGGCCAGTAGCCCAACGAATGCGATCCTCGCACCCAAGTTTAAAAATTGTCGCTTCGCGGCGCGCATACATATCCTCCGATCGAAATCTCAGTCGAGAAGTCGTGTATACGTTTCGGACCACGGCCGAACCCGGTTTAGAACACACCCGTATTGGAGTTCACCGAACAAACCACACGTGTCGAATTGCGAACGCCAATTCGGGCAATGGTGTGCCCAGATACCTCGCTTCGATGCGCACCGGTGATGCGTGGCGCACGTGGCGTCAGCTGGTGGTTCCCAACCCGGCAACACGTCGGCAGCTTTCGAGCACAGGAGCCGCGATAGCGCGCGCCCTTTCCGCACCGCTTGCGAGGATGTCACGAACGTCATCGGGTCGCTTTTCGAATGCGGCTCGGCGCTCACGCATCGGCTCGAAGTAGTCGAGGACCAGTCCCAGCAATTCCTGCTTGATGTGGCCATAGCCGAGCCCGCCAGCGCGGGCGCGACTCGCGAGATCCTCGCACTGCGCTTCGTCGGCGAACAACTTGTAGAGATCGAACAGCGTCCCAACCGGCTCCTTCGGGTCTTCCATCGGCGTCGAGTCGGTGACGATTCCCATGACGGCCTTCTGGGTCTTCTTCGGCGTTGCGAGCATGGGGATCGTGTTGCCGTAGGACTTGCTCATCTTTTTACCGTCGGTTCCCGGCACGACCGCGGCCCCCTCGAGAATGTAAGCCTCGGGGAGTTTGAAAATTTCTTCGCCGTAACTGCGGTTGAAACTCATGGCCATGTCGCGGGTCATTTCGACGTGTTGCTTTTGATCTTGCCCGACCGGTACGAGATCGCTGTGGTAGAGGAGAATGTCGGCCGCCATCAATACCGGATACGAGAAAAGACCGTGGTTGGGCGTGTCCCCCTTCGACAAAGCGTCCTTGTACGCGTGGGCGCGCTCGAGCAGCCCCATCGGGGTCACGGTCGACAAGATCCAGGTCAGCTCCGTCACTTCGGGGATGTCGCTCTGCACGAAGAAAATCGCACGTTCCGGGTCGACGCCAGCGCCTAGGTAGTCGAGCGCAACATCGTGGGTGTTGGCGCGGCGCTGTTTGCCATCGCGAACCGTGGTCATCGAGTGGTAGTCGGCAATAAAGTAGAGCGTTTCGGGATGCTCATCCTGCAGCGCGACAAATTGGCGCAAGGCTCCGAAATAGTTTCCGAGATGAAGAGCATCGTTGGTGGGCTTGATCCCGGCGAATACGCGCATGGGGCAGAACCTTTCGAGGGAGGAGTGTCGTAGGTGGACGCTCTAGATCGTTGACGCTCTGATAAGAGACGCTCTGATATAGAGACGAAGTACGATAGAAACGAATGATCGATGCGGCTATACGAACTGAAGCCAGTGGGCAAAAGCTGGATCGCGCCCGCCAATGACCGTTTCAAACCGCTCTTGTAGAAGCGTGGCAACCGGCCCGACTTCACCCGTGCCAACTGCCCCGCCATCGATTGAAACGACTGGCCAGACTCCCGCTGTGGTTCCAGTCAAAAAGACTTCGCTCGCCCGGAGCAGCTCGTCGGGAAGAATTGGGGCTTCGCGAACTTCGACGCCGCTGGCCGCTGCGAGTTCGAGAATGGTCGAACGCGTGACCCCCAAAAGCACGCGATTAACCGGTGGCGTAACAAGCACACCCTCGCCGTCGACCATGAACAAGTTCGCGGTCGGGGTCTCGGCCACTTGTCCGAATTCGTCTACTAGCAAAATTTCGTCATACCCCGCTGAGCGCGCGCGCGCCTTGGCGCCCATCGTCGACACATAGTTCGCCGACACCTTCGCTTGCGGGGACACGATGTCTTCCCGTCGATTGTGGATCTCTTTTTCAATCCAAAGTTTGCAAGTGGCAGTACGAGCGGGCGTTGTTTTCGACTTACGATCAAGCACGTCGGCCTTTGGATCGTAGGCCACGATGGCGACATGAACTTCGTCGTCGACCGGCACCACGTCGATCTCAATAGACGCGATAAACGCATTGAGTTTGATCGCTCGCACGCCTGGGTTCTGGCGAACGGTTTCAATGACCGCGGCCGTCAGCTCTGCAGGGTCGTAGTCGAGGTGAAGATCAATCAACTCGCACGATCGATAGAAACGTTCGAGGTGTTCCGGCAGGCGAAAAATTGCTGCCCCTTGGGGGTTTTGATAGACGCTCATATAGTCGAATACGAGAGACCCGCGCTGGGCAGCGTGGGATAGCACGTGGAGCGTCGCATCTTGCCACGCGACCCAGTCGCCATTGAGCCAAACACGTCGGTCGACATTCGTCTTTTTAGGGTTTTTCGGCACGGCACGGACTGTATCACGAGACCCGCCGGCGGAAAAATTCACAATCTGCTTTCACCCGCAAGTTTTTCGCAACGCGACTGCCCTTCAGGTCCACTTCCCCGACAGCGCACCATGCAGTTGAACTTGCGCGCAGGAGAATTCCCGTGAAACTCGCCATCCAATTCATGACCGCAGCCGCGCAATCCGGGGCTCACCTCTACCGAGAACTCGCCGTTTCGGCCTTCCAACTGATCCCGGCTTTGAGCAGTGGCGCCCGGGCTAAGGCCCAGCCCCGTCCGTAGTCGCGGGTTCGCGAGTCCCGTGTAGCGAATCCGACCGGTGTGGCTCTAAATAACGGTAGTCCGCAGACTCTCTAGCCATAGAGTGCATGGTTGAGACTCGCCGCTGCTTGACGAGGATCTCGGGCTCATTGGCCTTGACCCAGGTTCGCGCGGCCAACGACAGCGCAAACAACAAGCATATCCCCGAAAGTGCAAAGAATTCAAACGGCCCGAGCGTCAGAACCTCTGGGCGGTACGACGTGGTGATCGCGACAGCCTTCAGGACCCCACCCAGCGTGAGGCTGGTCCATCCCATCAGGATCAACAGATCGATCATCGGTAGAACCGGCATCGGTGGCACCTCCTGCGATCCGCCGAGTATAACGCCCAAAGAGAACACCTCTCCAACTGTTTCAACAATTAGAGTCCTCGGCACTGCCAACCGGGCGGTAAAATCGGCGCATTCCCATCGCCAGCCTCACGATCGACCCTTGAAAAGCCGAACAAAGATTTCGGTTGCAGGATGCCGAGTTACACCCCGCGGGCTAGTATGCGCCGCCGGGAAAACAGATCCCGCAGATTCAATGCTGATGTAGCTCAGTTGGTAGAGCAGCTCACTCGTAATGAGCAGGTCGTCCGTTCAAATCGGATCATCAGCTCCACATATATCGCGTACTTGCAGAGGCCAGCGTTTCGACGCTGGCCTCTCTTGTATGGGATTCATACGGCCGAGCGGTCGCGCCTGAGAGTCGGCTCCGCGGCGGCCCCAAGATCACCGCTGACGCCTGAACGGAGCCCACCTTGCCTAGGCGTTCGTGATTTTTTCCGCAGGAACGGGTCGCAAGATTCTGCGAAAGGGGTCCAACAGCGCGACCAGCATGTTGGGATGATAGTTCGGCTGTTGGATATCGATACCCAGGACAAGACCATGTCTTTCGTGGTTTTCAGGGACGTACAACGTTCCGAACATCCAATCCCAGATCGAAAGCATTCTTCCGTTATTCTTGTCTCGGTGCTCAGGCGCGCAACTGTGATGAATCAGATGTTGCGCGGGACTCATGAAGATCTTGCTCCAAAAAGGCCCGAATGGAATCCATACATGGCTGTGACGAAAATTGCCCAACAGGTTGAAGACGTAAATCGAAACTTTCACTTTCGCCAGGAAGAACACGCTCAGATTGTCGATCGTGAAATAGGCCAGAACACCAACAACCCCGCTCATCCAGAAAACGAAGATCATGTTCTCGAAGATCAAGTCCACTGGGTGGGCGCGCATTGCAGTTAGCGGATTCAACACTGCTGCAGAGTGATGCACGCTGTGGAATTCCCAGAGCCATGGGACCTTGTGACGCAGGTAGTGATGAAGGAAATTCGAAAAATCGTTGAGTAGAAAGAATACGACGATGAAGCACGATGCCACGATCGGACTCGTCTCAACGTTCAACCGATCCCACGTGGGGGGGTAAACCTGGTTGAGCGCTTGAAATACAATCGCTCCGAGGACCGGAGTCACGACGAAGGCAACAATCCTAACTGGGTTCAACACGATGTTGAGTAGGAAAAATTGATAATCCAACAAAGCCGAACGGCTCAGGTACTCACGCTTCGGGAAGAGGAACTTCAAATACTCGAAGACGTTGAATTTGGTGTCCTGCGTCTTGTGGTAGACGAAATAAGGCACCAGCCCCAATAGCGGTATTAACAGCAGGTATCTCCACTGCAGCCGGCTCGTGGGATTGGTGAACTTGGCGAACGCGATTTCCCATGTCGTATTCAGAAACGAAATCGCTTCTTCCATTTACCCGGCTCCCAACTCAGCGTTCGCGAAAAATAGCAATCTCCAGGCCGTGAGACCGCAGTCATCTTCCCGTCGTGAGAATCGGCAGATCGCGATATCGACAAGCCTTAGCCGGCTCCACAACCGCTCGTCCATATTCCTCTCCGTGGCCGCGCAGTAGCCTTGGGTTACTTACGCGCGCCTGTCCGATACGATAGCGACCGAAACTCCGAGCACAGACGTGGAGAAAGTGCACGCGAGGCGCATCGGTAACGCAACGTGCGTGATCATATCGGCGCACCCTCGACGCATCCTCACTTGAAGCTACGAGCTTCTCAACCCGGAGGACTCATCTACATCCATGTGCCGAACGAGCGCCATTGCGAAATGTGGCCGTTCGACGAGCAAATCGACTACACGCCGAACGTCTCCATCGTGAACAACAGCCCGGACAACGTCCGGGACCTGCGCGGGCGCATCGGCTTTTCGAGTTGCAAAATCGTCGTGCCCCGTTTTAAGAGTCCGGGAACCTCAAAGAGAAAGGTGCTGCTGCAGGTACCCGAAGCCTTCAATACGATCGCTGGAGCCATCGGCAAAGGTTTCTCGCCAACGACGCAGGTGATGCCGGGAAAGGAGGCCGGTGTGGAGCATTCTGCGCGACTCGCTTGAAGGACCGTCGTCCGTGATTGAGTCGGATCTGCGTGAGGGAAAAATCACGCAGCGCGGCCGAACAGGACAGAATTCCCTCAACGTTCCCGAGTAAGTTGGAGGCGGCGGCCGGATTCGAACCGGCGATCGGGGCTTTGCAGGCCCGTGCCTTACCACTTGGCTACGCCGCCATCCGACTACTCGCTGCCGGGACCTCCGGTTCGACGTGGGGTCGAAGTGGGGAGGCCGGCAACCGGATAACCGGGAGCTAGGAGTTACCTCGCCTGCGTCTTGGCGTCAATTTTTTGGGGCAAAATCAGATCTTACGGTGAACGGGCCTCCGACGACGATGATTGCTAGCAATGGCATCGCGAAGCGATGTGCCATGCGAGCGATGGGCCCAAAAATCGAGGTAGCAAATGAAATGGTTGGCACTGATGGCGGGGGGCGGAGTCGGTTCAATTCTTCGCTACGCGCTGTCGATCTCGGTCGATCAGCGCATGACGGCGAGCTTCCCGTTGGGGACACTCGCGGTCAATGTTCTCGGCTGTTTCGTCATGGGCATGGTTGCGACGTGGCTCGATCAGCGCGGCATCAGTTCGCCAACGGTACGCCTGTTTTGGGTGACGGGTTTACTCGGTGCGTTTACGACGTTTTCCACGTTCAGCTTTGAAACCATGAAGCTGATCGAAAGCGGAAAGATGTTGCACGCGACCGCAAATGCCGCCGGCAGCGTTGTGGCATGCGTATTCGCGGTGATGGCGGGCATTGCCGTCGCACGTGCGCTTTAGTCGCCGCGCTCACAACAGCTTCAAAACCTTCAACAACAACAACAACAACTACTACTACAACTACAACAACTACTACAACTACTACAACTACAACGCCGGCAAGGCGACTTGCTTGCCCGCGACTTCGATCGTTTCGCCGGAGTCCTCAACCGCGTTCATAAACTCGGACTGCGCGCGGTGAGTGAAGCGCGCCAAGACACCTTTCGGTTCAAGGTCGTGTTTGACACGACAAAGCAGCGCACCGTCGATCGGCGACGTGGTCAGCGATGCAATGTCCATCGTGTCTTCGCCTAAGTCGGACAACTTCACTTTTCCGCGAGCGAGGTCGATGTCCTCTACGAAAAACCCTGCCTCTTCAACGTCGACGAGTCCGCGAAAGCGACCGATCTGCACGACATGCACACCGCCCTCTTCCGGGAGGTAGCGCACGGAGACATCGAACTTGTCTCGCAGACGTTGGTTGCGAAACGACTGCCCTTCGTGGGTCCACGAGCCGTCGTGATGAAGCACTAAATCAAACGACGAAAGCGGCGGAGGCCCCTTCGCGAACGGGGGCTGGTTCGCTTCTTCGATCGCGTGGTCGAGATTGGCAGGCTTGGTTTGCGGGTCACTCATGCAAGCAGTGTCCTGAGATCAGGAGCCCGGTGCAATGACTGCCGTGTCCGCATTCGAAAAGGCACGACCAAACGCGGATGCAACCGCTTCGCGCGCCCGGGAAGCGAGAGGACCATCCCCGCCCTGCTCTGCGAGAGACGTCATCGTGACGTCCGCGAGACCACACGGCACGATGGCATCGAACCCACTCAGATCGACGTCAACGTTCAGTGCAAAACCGTGATACGTGATCCAGTGACGAACCCCGACACCAATCGATGCAATCTTCTGGGTTGGGCGGCCGATCTCCGGCGCGACGAACACTCCGGTTCGTCCGGGAACGGTCGTGGTCTTCACCCCCAATGAGGCCGTTGCGGTGATCAGCGCAGTTTCGAGATCTCGTACAAATCGGTGCACGTCAACCGCTCCGCGAAGGCGCAAGTTTAAAATTAAGTAACCGACGAGCTGGCCAGGACCGTGATACGTCACATCGCCACCTCGTCGTACTTCTTCGACGGCAACCCCGCGAGCCGCAAGCGCAACTTCATCTTCAAGCAAGTGCGCGCGGTCCGTGCTGCGCCCCAGCGTGATCACTGGCGGATGTTCGAGCAGGAGCAGTCGGTCGGCGCCGCCGACGCGCACGTCAGCCATCGCAGCTTCCTGCCGCGCGAGTCCGTCGCGATACGGAACGCTACCGAGCCAGTCGACGCGAAGCGGTTGCCCAGGGGGCGAGCTCAGCTCCTTTGTGCGCGGCTCGGCCGGCATGACTAGAGATCGAAGTCCGCGCTTTCGAGCAGCTCGCGGACGCGGAAGAGGAACGCGTTCGCGGGCGATCCGTCGACGGCGCGATGATCGTAAGACAGCGCCAAGTGCATCATGGCACGAATCACGATCGCGTCTTCACCGTTCACGGTTCTCACCACGGGGCGCTTTATCATTTCGCCCATGCGCAAAATGCCAACCTGGGGCTGGTTGATGATCGCGAAGCCGTAAAGATTTCCTTTGCGACCTGGGTTCGAGATGGTGAACGTACCCCCGCGCAAGTCGTCGGCAGAGAGCTTCTTCGTTCGAGCCCGCGTCGAAAGATCTTCGATCGCCGCCGCCACCCCGGCGAGGGAAAGACGGTCTGCGTTGCGGATGACAGGGACCATGAGCCCTTTTTCGGTCTCAACGGCGATCCCAATGTTGACCGCGCGCCGCTCGACGATCGAGTCTTCGATCACCGAAGCATTCAAAGCCGGGTTCTCGCGCAGCGCACGCACGACCGCGTGCACAATGAACGGAAGGAAGGTGAGCCCGATCCCTTGGGTCTTTTCGAAGTCCGCTTTGTTGGCTTTGCGTAAATTCGACACCGCGCTCATGTCGATCTCAGCGACAGCGCCGACATGGGGACTTGTGCGCTTCGAATACACCATGTGGTCGGCAACGAGTTTGCGCAGCCGCGTCATGGGAACAACGCGATCCCCTTCTTCGACACCGGTCCCAAAACTCTGCGCACTTGCGCGCGGGGCCGCGGGTGCGGCGGATCGAACGGGGGCAACAAGGTCAGGTGGACTCGGCACTGGAGCTTGTGCGGGGGGTGCGGCGGGTGGGGCGGGTGCGGCGGGTGCGGGGGAGGCTGATG
>Ga0115003_10003104_pt1 | contig 13308 bp, 7 predicted proteins | sample ArcticOcean_MG_C_7_FD_88736 | JGI IMG/M metagenome (GOLD analysis project Ga0115003, IMG submission 88736) | Marine microbial communities from western Arctic Ocean - ArcticOcean_MG_CB11_88 | ecosystem: Environmental > Aquatic > Marine > Oceanic | place: Arctic Ocean: Canada Basin | collected... | reverse complement strand
GTTCAACGCCCGGCGCGCGCAGGCTTGGCGTCTTGAAACGGACGGCAAAGTTGCCCCCCGACTCCTCGCGCATTTCCAACAGCGATGGCGCGAGTGGATGGGCGAGTGCGTTGCTCGACAAGCCACAGCTCACGATCGCGACCAGCGTGGCGATGAGGCTTCGAACTCGCGGCACCGAGTACGGTGAAATTTGGGCTGACCGGATTTCCATCGGAGGCGAGCTTACTCGATCAACGTCTCAATGGGGCGACGGGATGGCAATTCGCCCCTGGCCAAAACATCGCTCGTCGACAGCACCAAACCCGCCATCGTCAAATGCGCTCGCGTGCCCTTGCGACCTGCTCTAGAAGTTCCCGCGAATCCCCAACACCGCAGATAAATTGCCGCGTGACGGGTACTTATCGCCATTCGCTTTAATTTCGGCCTGTGCGGGAGATAAACCGCCGGCCAAATCAAGGGTCAACAACCAAACCTTTAGGCCAAGCCCCCCGGTCAGCACGAACGCATGGTCTGCACCGCTCGCCGCATTCATATAACCGCCGGCACGGAGCGCAATAGACACCACCGGAATCGGAATTTTGTATTCAGCACCGAGCGACCAGAGGCGAGACTTATATCCCTCGAGCAGGTCAGATTCGTTCGCGGTGAGATCGAGGTCGGTTGCGATCACGAGGATGTCATTCGAAAACGGGAAGAACGCGGCGCCCATGCGAACTTGTGCATCCATCGTGAAGTTCTTCCGACTGTTCGGGTCCGACGGATCACGGCCGGTCTTGAACTTCGGGCTGTTCACGTTGCGTGCAACGAGTCCGACCTGAAGGAAGTCGAACGGTTTGGACATCAAGCCAAGGTCCAAACCAAAGTTGCCGCTCTCTTCTCGCAGATTTGAATCTCCGAAGTCCAACTCGGCGTCTTCAATCGTTTGGTAGCCGGCGAATTTCGAGTAGGTGATGCCGTGCATATACTTCAAGTTGGCGCCGACGCTGAGCAAGCCGTCAAAGAAGGAATGTCCGTACCCGACACCCGATTCAATCACGCCGAGTCCGCGGACCCGGGCTCCGGACTCATTATCCAGGATGCTCGGGTCCTCCACTGTGATTCCCTGGTTATTTTTGTCGTATGTCGGGTCGATCGCAAATTCGGTGTGGGCGCGGCTGAAGACCGCGTACTTCTTCCAGCGCATGTTGAGACCGGCGGAACCCGTTCCTATAACGCCGGTTCCGTCCTCCCCAAGCTTTGCAAGTTGAACCAACAGCTCGTCGAGCGTGGCCTGATCCTCAGCATTCGGTACGCCTCCCAACCCGAGGCGGTCGATCGCCGCGTCAACTTCGGCCTGGCTGTCTTCGAGCTTGTCGATGACTCCGAGGACGTCCCCTTCGATCGAGGCCATGATGTCCATATTGAGGACGCCGTCGTAGGACTGCGCCATCCCGAGCGCCGCAGGGTTCCAATACGGTGAGAGCGAATCGTTCACGGTTGCGACACCCGCGCCACCCATGCCCTGGTAGCGAGCTCCAACAAACGTCCATTCACCCGCGCTCGCCGAGCCCGCGATCAGACATCCGAGAGACGACGCCAACGCGATAATATTTTGGAACGTACGTGAATCTTTCATATTGGCTTCCTCTTGGCACCCAGCGAACTCGCATGTGCAACTGGCTTTCAATCCTTCTCTACTGAATTCTCTTGGGCTTTTGATGAAACATGTCATCGTGTCGACAGATTTGATCAAAACTTGAGATGGAAGAGAGCCTAGACAACATCGCTTTGGTTCGTGTGATCGCAGTCACGATTTCAACATAAAATCAATGAGCAATCGACAAAACGCAACTCGGAAAATACAAACATCCTACACATTAATATGATTCTGGTTGTTCCAAATGTAAGTAATAAAAATCATGGCGACACAAGATCAACGCTGAAGTCAGAAACAGCTGTTGACGTCGATCGGATCTGGTGGAAAACAACCTCCCATCGCGACGAGGGTTTGCCCTGCCTCCGATGTGGGAGCCAGGGACGAAGCTCTTTTTCGACGCAGCGATAAGGGTCGTGTTCGCATTGGCGTAATCAACTCCCCTTTGTCAACGACCGCGGCGTCTTCGGCTCCGAGTTTGAGACGAGCCGCTTTGCTGGCCGGCACGGTAGCCTTTTTGGGGGACCGCGCTCCGCGCGCAACGCTCGAGACCACACGCTCTAATCCATCGCGACGCAAAGCTGCTCCCTGCTCGGAGGATCAACTCAAAGTGGCGACCTTTTTCCGATTCTCGATCGCCCTCCCGGTCACGAAAGACACATTCGAGAAGTTGCGCGAATGGAACGGCCGCGCGATTTCCGTGGTGTAAAGTCCGAGGCATATGCGGGGGGCCCAAATCGGATTGTTAGCGGCATACATCACGGCCATCGCGGCCTTCGTTGTGCTTCCTGCATCGGCAGAAAATCAATTCGATACGGAAGCGCCAGCGGCGATTGAAGAGCCCGCGAATCAAGAAGAGAAAGCCACACCGAAGAAGCCCGTCGTCAAATCCATCACCTGGATTGGTAACGAGACCATTTCACACCGCACGTTGCGTGCGCACATCCTCACCCAATCGACGACCTTTCCCCTCTTTTGGGTGGCGCACAAATTTCGCGAAGACGATCTCGCGGGCGACATGGACCGCATCACCGCGCTCTACCGGTTGCGCGGCTATTACCAAGCCAAGGCGAGTTACAGCGTGGCTCGCGAAGAAGGCAGCCGCACCGTTGCGATCGAGATTCGCATCGAAGAAGGCGCGCCCGTGCACACGTACCAGGTAGGGATACGCCTCGCAAATGGGCACCCGATTTCGTCGCATCCCCTAATCGAGGGCGTCGAGTGGGACGACTTTCTCGAATCGATGCCTCTCCAGCAGGGCCAAATCTTCAAGTTGAATGACTACCGCGAAGCGAGAGAGAAGATCCTGGCCTTCGTTGCCGAACGCGGTCTGCCAGAAGCGAGTTTAGTGGGCGGTGCAGAAGTTGACCTTCGTTTGCATCGGGCGACTGTGGACTGGCAGCTCGTACCTGGGCGACATATTCGACTCGGCGAAGTCCGCATTTCGGGACTGCACGCCGTCGACGAAAAAATCATACGTCGCGAGATCAGGGTCAAACCGGGTGAAACGTATTCCGTGAGTCGCCTGAACAGAGACCGGCGGCGGCTGCAGAACCTGAGCCTGTTTCGTTGGACCGTTGTCGAAGCAGTCGCGCCAATCGTCCCAGAAGAAGGAGCCGACGAAACGGCCGAACGATCAACCCAGACCCTCGACGCAAACTCTCCGACAGGCGAAGCCACATGGCCCGTTGACGTTCGAGTTGCCGAACGCCCTCCCAGAAGGATCCGCATGGGTGGCGGTTGGGGAACCGACACCTCATTTCGCGGGGAACTGTCCTGGCACCATCGGAATTTCTACGGAGGTGCACGCCATGCAGACGTGTCAGTTCGCTATTCTGGGATCGGCGCTCTGGTCAGGCCAACCTTCACGGAGCCCTACTTCCTCGGCAGCCAGGCGCAGCTACGAATTTCGCCCGCCTATTTGCTCGAAAAACAAGAAGGCTACGACGCGCGGCGCATCCTGTTCGACGTTCGGCTCAAGCGCAGGCTGACTAAACACTGGAAGATTAGGCTCGGTTATCGATTTGATCGGGATGACGTTTACTCAGTCGCACAAGAAGCCTCTGGCGCAGATGATTTGCCCGAAGGTATCGCGATCACCACCGGTCCTCTGATCGGGCTAATCAGGTCGACCGTCGACAACCGGCTGAATGCACGCAGCGGAACGATCCTCGACCTTCGCGCCGAAACGTCTGTGTCTGCTCTCGGATCTGCCGAAGATTTTATCCGCTACACCGTGAATGCGCGCAGCTACTTCGAATTCTTTTCTACCGTGATCGCGAGCCGCGTCTTGCTTGGCACCATTCAACCTATTGCAAATACCCAATCCGACGACGTTCCCCTCGTAGAACGGTTCTTTTCCGGCGGCAGTAGTTCAATGAGAGGCGTTGGCTACCGCGAACTTGGCCCGAAAGACATCGACGGAAATGCGATCGGCGGCGCGAGCCTCGTCGAATCGAGCATCGAATGGCGCATCACGGTTTTTCGCGACCTCGGAATTGTCGGTTTTATCGACGCCGCCTTTCTCGGCCCCGATGCTTTGAGCTGGAGACTCGACAAGCTCCGCTACGCAGCCGGCCCTGGGCTCCGCTATAAAACACCCGCCGGCCCGATTCGAGTTGACTTTGCCTGGCGACTCAACCCGGACGGCAGCCGCGGCGACTTCCGGATCAGCGCATCTTTGGGACATATGTTTTGACTTTGGGACCCGCCATTCGCGCTGTCATGCTGTCGATCGCGGTGCTCCTGGGCACCACGTGGCTGTTGGCCTTTGGCCTGCTCAACGGTTGGTATCCCGAACTTCAACGTTGGCTCATCATTGAAACACTGGACCGTACGATGGGGGTCGACGCAGAGATTCAGAGTGCCGACGGGTCCCTTGTTGAAGGCCTCAAACTGAAGGGCATCGTGATTAAGGCCGGCTCCGAGGCAACCGGTACAGCCATGGGCTTGACCGGGGACACTCCCTTTGTTGCTGAGTTCGTGGAAGTCGCTGTCGACTTGTCTCAGGCGTTCGACGAACGACTCGTAATTGTAAAATCGCTCACCGTCGATGGGATCGCGTTTCGCTTACAACAAGACGAAGACCGAGGATGGCGCCTACTGGGCTTGTCGCAATCCGAGCCGACAAACCAAAGTGAGCCGAAGGACCCAGATGAAGACAACGCGTCATGGCGCGTCAAGTTCCAAGAAGTGGTCATTCGTAACGTTGAACTCACCGCGCGCTGGTTTGACGTGCAAGGGCCGGGATACCTGACGGCGAACGGATCACTCACGACACGCGACCTTTCGTGGCCAAATGAAAGCGACCACCTCTTGCCTTCAGTGCTCGGGGGTGACTTTCGCGTCACCGAAGGCGAACTCGGCCCACTGAAGCTCAGCGCTGGGCGATTTCGCGTCAACGGCACCCAGGACCGTGTGCAGTTGCGGCTTGAACGCACGACGGCAGCTGACGCCGATTTGGGTCGGTTTCATCTAAGCGCGGAAGCAACCGTCGACATCGCCAAGACGACACCGAGCGTGAGCGCATTTACTGCACAGCTCGCCTTCACGCGTTTGAATGTCAAAGCCATCGCCGCACAAACGTCAAGCACACTGCAGCTGCCGGCGACCGACCTCAGCGGACAAGTGCGCCTAGTGCTCGCCGACCCTAAAGCAGAGATCATCGAACTCGACCTCACGTTCGACCCCAGCAAGATCGACGAACGGGCCTTCGACTCGGCCACCGGCCGGTTGCGTTACCGCATTCCGAGCGAACAATGGACCTTCTCTGATCTCGTCGTCAGTTCAGAACGCAGCAGACTCGAAGGATCAGGGTCGGGCACACGCGATGCCATTGACTCCCTCGTGATCGATGCCTCGAACATCCCGATCGCGGGGTTGGCCGAAGCCCTCGACCTAGATCTCCCACTTGCCGGCCGAATTGACCTTTCCACGCGGTTTTCCGGCATCGCCGACGATCCGAAAGGGGATCTCCTCATCGAAGGTGAAGTCGAGTTTGACGGACGAATCCCGCTAGACGTTGCAATGGCTGTCACCGCTCATGGGCAGCGGACATACGAAATTGTTCGCTTCAACGTCGCAACTCATGACCCGTCAGACATCCAACTCGAATCGAGTGGCGCCGCATTCCTAAAACAAACGGATCAAGGATGGGCACTGACCGACCTGCAACTTGTGGGTGGGGCGGGCGACGTTCAGATCGTCAAAGCCGTCACCAGCCCCGGCAAGCAGAACGTTGAACTCAACATTGACGCGCTAGACCTCGCGCGTTTTGCCGCGTACATAGACCCTGAGATTGAAGTTGGAGGTCTACTCACGGGCCCGATCGCGTTCACCGTCAAAGCGAACCGCCTACAACTCGATGCGGACACAAAATGGCAAGCCGCGAGATTCGCGAACATCTCGGCCAAGACGATCGAGGTCCGAGCAACGACCGAAGAAAACACCATTCACCTCGATGGCAATGTCGACTGGGGCTCGACGAGCTATCTCGAAGTGATGGCCAACCTTCCCAACAACAAACTGACTTCCGGGCTGCAGGGGTTAGCAGCAGACCCAGCGTTCGAGGTCATGCTCTCTCTTGAAAACTTGCCCGCAAGCGACCTCGCCACCTTCTTGCCGCCAGATCAGCGCACGGATCAGGCCCTCGAAGGCCACCTTACAGGCTCATTTCAGGTAAACGGGTCGCGTGCTGGCCCCGAAGCCGATTGTTCGGCGACCTGGACCGGCGCACGATTCGGAACTGCCGTGGCGGACGACGTCCAGCTCACCTGTCAAACCGAAGGGCGCGAGCTGCGCATTGATCTCGGCATATCGAACGCAAACAAGAATGGCTTCGTCGCCGAAGCGTCGCTCGACATTGACAGCCTCCTTGAGGACCCACGGAGCCTGTTTTTGAACCCCAGAAACCAAGCGAAGCTTACCGCTCAGGACGTCGACCTCGCATGGCTGGTCCCACCCGCGTCCGCACGTCGGCTCGGCCGGATCAAGCGAGTGAGCGGTCACGCAACCGGCGAACTTACCTTCAACGCAAGCGAAGCCGGCCCGCAACTGAACGGCGAGCTCAACGTCGATAACGCAAAGCTCTCCCTCGCCTTGGTGAAAGAAAAGATCGGACCCATCGTGGGTCGCCTGGTCTTTTCAAATGACGAGGTCCGTGCCGAACGAATCGAAATTGGTTCGAGTAAGGGCCCCGCTGTGGTAGAGGCGCGCTACCGCTTTGGAACACGCGGACAAGATGAACTTACTGTGCGCGCTCAATTCAAAAAATTTGCACTGACGCACTTCCCTCTTCTGGACGCCCGGGTGAGTGGAGATCTCAGGCTCAGTGGAAGTTTGAACGCGATCGAGGCTGAAGGAGATCTCGCGTTTTCGAGAGTCGAGATCACCCTACCGACTCCCGACGACCCACTCCTTCGCGAAGTTCGCATCCTGGGGCTCGAAGGCGATGATGCTGAAGCGCAAGATCGACTTAGCAACTCGACCCCGTCCGCGTATCAATTGATGCGCGCCAATATCGACATCGATGTACGACCCGGGGCCAAGATCAAAGAACGTGGCGCCGACATTGTCGCCGAGGGACAGTTCCGGCTGAGAAAAAAGCGACTCTCCCCGACGCTGCTGCAGGGCAATCTGCAAACCACTGGAGGCACATATACTTTCCTTGGGCGAACCTTTGATGTGACGAGTGGGAGCGCGACCTTCGAGGAGCAAATCCCCCCCGACCCGGAGATTCAGGTTTCTGCATCTCGAAATATTGGCGATGTCACGGTGGGCGTCGAACTGACCGGGCACTGGTCGGACCGTCACTCAAGACTCACCAGCGTGCCCGCAATGGACGAAAATCAAATTTTGTCCTACCTCGTCTTCGACAAACCGGTCGGCGCGATCGGGGACCGTGACGATCAGCGACTCAACGCGGTCGCAGCACAACTGGCGAGCAACCTGGCATTGTCCGAGATCACCAAGGCCATTTCAGATCAGCTGCCGATCGACGAAATCAGTATTGACGTCGGCGAGGGCTTGAATGTTTCGAGCGTCGGCGTCGAGACAAGTGTCGGGGACGACATCATTGTGCGCTACGACCGATCGCTACAGACCGGCTTGGGCGACCGCGTTACGGTCGAGTGGCAGTTCTACAAAAACTTAAGCCTGCGAAGCGAATATGTGGACGGCGACACTTCGGGATTTGATCTCTTTTGGTCATACCAGTACTGAGTATCTTCCCACGTCTCCTACGTTCCCCACACTCCAACGCGGCACGTGGAGTCGCACAAATCCCGACAGCACCGCAAAATCGACTTGTTCAACGCGATGTAGCCAATGAACGTTCGAAGTCCATCGCGGGCATGTTGCCCCTTCTTGACGACAATCAATTCATGGTGCGCGGAGCGTTAACGCTGATCCCGTCAGCCGGCGTCTTAACGGTGGCCGTGGGCGCTTACCGACCTCATCACAGAGTGTGACGCGGTTGCCCATCGACCGAGGTCACCACTGAGGCCGACAGTGAAGCGGACCCAGACAAGCATCCATTTCGCGACTCCGGACTTCTCGTGATCGGCATCGTCGTTTTATTGATCGAAGTTGTACTCACCGTCGACGGAAGCGTTTCTATTGGGCACGCGATGGTAAGGTTGCGATTGCAGTGAAGGCATTGTCGGCGGTCATACACGCCATACATGTGTCCAAGCTGGGGCGAACCGGTTTCGAATTTACTGCCGCCCTGCCCCTGCGTCTCATGCTCACAGATTCAGTCTCCGGTGCAGTGCTCTTTTGGGATCGCTAGAGTGGGCCGTAATTCAGAGCTTCGCATGTGTCGTGGGCAAACAGCCTACAGTGCCAACTACAGAATCGATTCAAGGAATGCTCGATCATGCATATGTCGCTCATCGTGGCGATCGCGTTCGCCTCCACCTGTTTTTGGGGGGCCACAGCCCGGGCTGACAATCATGCGGAAGAGAAGCCCGGGTTGTTCGGAACTACGTTTCTCGAGGGCTGGACCAAGAACATTGGCGCCGGGATCAGTGGATCCGACGGCACCACCAGCGAAGTCAAGGTTACGGCAAATGCCACGGGCGAATACGACGACGAAAGGCACCGCCGAAAATTTCAAGCCAATCTTTACATTTCGAAGCCGGACTCTCCAAACGGAACGACTGACCGTAAGGCGTTCGTCGAATACGAGGAGAACTACAAGCCGTTCGGCAACTCAATCTATTTGATCGGCACAGCTCGCTATGACTACGATCGTTTATTGAGCGCGAACAGTCGTATCGCGCCCTCAGCGGGTGTTGGTATGGACCTTCACCAGTCGGAGAAACTCACGATTCGCGCCAGTATCGGTGCGGGTCTGAGTCACACCTGGGACCGAAACGGAGGCACCGTCCCTGAAGGCGTTCTCCGTGCCAGCGCCGACTACAACGTAACCAAGGGTATGACCTTCGCGATGACTCACACCTACTATCCGAACATCGACGACCCCGACGAGCTTCGCGTAATTTCCAATGCCGAACTCAAGGCAGACATCGGAGAAGAAGGCGGGCTCGCTGCAAGCGTCGGGTTGAACAACGAATACGATACGACGGCCGAGGGCAGGACGGAAGACAACGAGAAGAACGACCTCACTTACTTCTTGCGACTCGGTTACGACTTCTAGTGTCCCGGCAGCGGTCGTATTTACCGAGATCACCTGGCCAGGAGACAAGACGTCTTATGAACTCGGAACACGCCCCTCACACGAGATCGTGCGGGGCGTGTTCTCTTTGTTGCACCGTCCTGCGGGTAGACGAGCTCAAGAAGCTCGGCGGCGTGTCGTGCGAGCACCAGTACGACGCCGGTGGCTGCGCGATCCATGCGACGCGGCCCAGTATTTGTCGTGCCTACAAATGCCTCTGGCTCTCAGGTGGGCTGACTGACGACGACCGACCCGATTCACTCGGCGCGATCGTAGATATTCTGACCGTTGGCGCCGAAACACGGATATCCATTCAAGAAGCGACTCCCAACGCGTTCGACAGATCACCGCGCCTGCAGGAGATCGCGGCGCAGTACCGAGACGCGATGCCCGTTCGCATCGTCGAACACGGAAATTTCCTAGACCCGGACCGGCCCTACCGGGTGTTGCTCGGAGACAGCGAAGAACATCGTGTTCGGGGGGAATGGACCACCGTTCTACGACCGGGGGCTGAACCTGAACGCCGGCGACTGTCCAGCTTCGAACGACTCGCCCGACGCATCGCAGTCTGGATTCGGAGCCGGAAGATTTCTGGGATGCAGCGCCCTGAAGACAGGAGCTAAGGCGAAAGCTTCGTAGAAATCCGCGGCTCCGATCCCCAGATCCAGATAATTCGCTATCTCCTCGTCGCTTTGTTGTCGTTGATATTTCATTCTGCAACAAAAACTCGATATAATCGCAGCGAAATTTTCCCCGGTGGTCGTTGCTTCTTCGGCCCGAAAATTGGACGGGGTTCTTTCAACGCCCCACCCGATCACGTCATACGATCGGTCACCCTGGAGAAATAAATGGATCTCATCACAACCATGTCCGGTTGGGAATTCCTCGCTCGATACGCCCACTTCTTGGCAGGCGTCTGCTGGATCGGCGTACTCTGGTACTTCAACTTCATTCAGACTCCCTTCTTCGGCAGCGAACTCGGCGGTCAGGCCAAAAGTGCCATGACCCGCGGCCTCGTCCCCAATGCTCTGTGGTGGTTCCGCTGGGGGGCGATGTTCACCTTCCTGTCCGGCATCTTACTCATCGGTTTCAAAATGGGCGCCGGCATCGGCGTTGGCGACGGTTACATGACCCGCATCTTTACCGGCGCACTGATGGGCACCTTCATGTTTGCAAACGTTTGGTTCGTCATTTGGCCTGCACAGCAAGTCGTGATCGCAAACGCCGAAACGGTCGCAGGCGGTGGCGAAGCCAACCCCGCAGCAGCCGCGGCAGCTGGCCGCGCTGGCATGGCGTCGCGCACCAACACCCTGTTTTCGATCCCAATGCTGTTCTTCATGGGCTCAGCAAGCCACTTGCCCACGTTCAACAACGGCACGAACGACGCAGCCTACTGGCTCGTTGCAGGCGCGCTGATCCTGTTCACTGAAGCACAGGCGTTGATCGGCCCCGGCGCTCCGACCCAGAAGCCGCTCACGAGTGTTTCCGGCACGATCCATGCCGGCCTCGGGCTTACGGTTCTGCTCTACATCGCAGGCGTGGCGATCAACTCGTGACCGTTATAAGCGATTGCAGCAGAGACCAATAAGAGAAAGACAGTGTGATTCAGAGAGGCCCGGTGGATTTCCGCCGGGCCTCTTTTATGTTGAGACGTTTGGCGAACTGCTACGCCCTGTTCTGACACTTGCGATTGCCCTTCGCGATCAAATCATCCCGCGTTCGGCGAAGACTCTGCGCAAGAAACTGACCGGCATGTTGCCCGCGTGGAGATAGACCTCGTGAAACTTGCGGTCCAGGTCGAGCCCGGAGAGCGTGCCCTCGTGCGCGCGTTCGACGTCTCGTTTCAACTCCCACACGAGTCGGTTCCCAGTTAGGTACGACAAGGGATACCCGCGCTCCTGGGAATACCAATTGAGTTCGGCTTCGACGCGGCCCGAAGCGAACCCCGTAACCGCCTGCAGCAGCCTCCCCGCCGCCACAAACGGATCGTCCACCCCAGTGTCGCAATCGATACCGACATTCAGGTAGCCGCGATCGCCGGTCATGAAAAACAGATCGATGGCGACTCGGGCGCCAATGCGATTGGTGTCACGCTTGGCAATGAAGCGAGCTTCGTCAGTCAATTCGCCCATATAGCCAATATCAAGCATGTAATCTTCCAGCATTGTGGTCCAGCCTTCGGCTTGGTCCATGGCACTCACGTGTCGACGGATGACCGATGGATGCGCGCTCGCAGTGGCGAGCTGCAGGTGATGTCCCGGGATGCCCTCGTGAATCATCATGCCCGGCACGTCGAGTTCTGAAAAGTGGGCCACCAGTTCGTCACTCAGAGTGAGGTAGATCAAACTTGTTCGAATGCCGTCGCGAAACGGGGCCGGTGAAACCATCGCACCGGCTGGGATCGACGGGGTCATGAAGCTCGGTGTCTGCAAGATCTTCATGTCTTGCCCTTCGAGCACCGGGAATAGCCGATGCTCGTGGATGTACTCAAGAACGCGCTCACGCTCCTCCTGGTAGCGAGCCAGAATCTTTGGGGCGTTTCGATCGCCTGGCCCGGGAGCAAAGTGTTTTCGAAGTGCGCCTTCAACTTCTTCGACCGTCGCATTGCCGGTGAGCCCGTACTTCTGGGCCAAGCGACCACGGAGTTCGTCCAGCACTGCGGCGTTCTCCGCCAGGTAATCCCGAGCGATCCCGTGAAGTTCTTCGAGAGACTTTTCGATCCCGCGAAGCGCGACGATCTCGCGGGCGTCGGCCTCATCGAGATGAAGCTCGGTATGAGTGGGGGCCGCTTCCAAGAACGTGACATATCGCGCGATCGCGGCTTCCGCTTCGCTGCGCGCAGCTTTCAGTGCTGTGTGACTCTCCCACCCTTCTTCTGCGGACCAACCCTCAACCGTGGCAAAGAGCCCAGGCACTTCTTTGACCTTTTCAAGGTCCATTGCGCGCCAACGCTCGAGCGGGGTATCGAGACGACCCTGCAGCGCATCGAGATATTCCGGCACGGCCTGTATTCGCGACAAGATGTCAGCAAGACGTTCCGGCGCTGGACGCGGGTCATTGATGAACAGCATAAATATACCGTCGCTGATGTCGTCAGCCCCGGTCGGGGTTTGTTCGAGGCGTCGCTGCCCAGCAAAGCTGTAGCTGTCGGAATGGATCTGCGCGCGCAGCCCAAGCGAAGCCAGTTCGAGATCGAGGCGAGAGTCGAAGTCGTGGGATTCGACGAGCAACGATTCCGCTTCGCCGAGGAGCTTGCGCGCCGCGTTGAGCCCGTCTTCACGCGCCTCGAGGCTCGGGTCGGGAAGCGATCCCAAGCTTCGATCGACGCCCAAGTTCACGCACGCATTCGGGTTTCGAGTTTGGTGGCGGTGATAGCGTTCGACAAACGCGTCTAGCGTCATATCAAGGTTTCCTTTGTAAACTTCATTGGACGAAGACGATACGAAGTCGTGCATACGTGCGACCCCCATCACGATCACGACACCCCATGGGCTTCGTGTTCCGCACGGAGATCCGCCACGGTCGCGCCACTTCCATCGGAGCGCCAGCCGGTCGCGTAAAAAACAGACCCAGCGCTCCCGGAAGCGATCCCACGCCGCGCAGATCGCACACAATCGCGAGCCGTTCCTGAAACGAAACCGTCACGAAGTTGAAGCGATTGAGCTACTTCGTAAGACCATAATCAACCGGGCCCAGGCGCCCAACCCGTTCCGTGTGGAGCCCGAACGGGTAGATCAGGCTGATCTCCTGTGCGGTGGCAATTCTCCGGTGCGAATCCCAGTCGCGCGAGCGGCGCCCCGAACAGCACACTGGTGAGTGGCGTCGTGAGCCACTGACGAAGAGCAGTCGAAAAGTTGCAATGGGTGCTTGAATGGCGGGGGTCGCGTGGGCGGCAACGATCACGTTCCCGATCCCTCAGATCCAGCAGATTACGACCAATCTGCGCCCAACAATTGGGAGCCGGGCGGCTGAGCCTCGATACGACCGCGCCCAACCCAAG
>Ga0115003_10003103_pt1 | contig 13310 bp, 10 predicted proteins | sample ArcticOcean_MG_C_7_FD_88736 | JGI IMG/M metagenome (GOLD analysis project Ga0115003, IMG submission 88736) | Marine microbial communities from western Arctic Ocean - ArcticOcean_MG_CB11_88 | ecosystem: Environmental > Aquatic > Marine > Oceanic | place: Arctic Ocean: Canada Basin | collected... | reverse complement strand
TTCCATTGAACGAGATAAATAAAAAAGGTAGAAGATAATGAGTATTAAACAAACAGCCTTAGTTGTTTTTGTCGGAATATTTGTATTGTTAGTTTTTAATACTTTTTTTTCAGTCCATGAAACGCGTCAAGCAATAGTTCTTCAGTTTGGTAGACCAGTTGGTGCGCCAATAACAGAGCCTGGCTTGAAAGTAAAAATGCCTTTCATTCAACAGGTTAAATATTTAGACAAAAGAATTTTAGCTCTAGACTCTCCTGCGGAAGAAGTAATTGCTGCCGATCAAAAAAGATTAGTTGTTGATTCCTTTACTCGTTGGAAAATAGTTGACCCTCTTCAATTTTACATAAGTGTAAGAGATGAAAGAATAGCAAGATCTAGGTTACAAGCTATTGTTTCATCAAGCTTAAGATCCATTCTTGGCGCAGAAGAGTTTGTTACGGTTGTAAGGGATAATAGAGACGATCTTATGAAGCAAATTACCGAAAGAGCAAATGAAGAATCTCTTGGTCTTGGTATTAACATTGTTGATGTAAAAATTAAAAGAGCTGATTTACCTGATGCAAATAGTCAGGCTATTTATAGAAGAATGCAAACAGAAAGACAGCAAGAAGCTGCGGAGTTTAGAGGAAAGGGTCAAGAGATATCAAGGGGAATTAGAGCAGAGGCTGAAAAAACAGTTACTGTTTTACTTTCAGAAGCCACTCGTGATGCTGAAATTAACCGAGGTATTGGTGATGCATGTAGGAATAGAATATTTGCATCTGCATACGGTTTGGATAAAGACTTTTTTGCTTTTTATAGGTCCATGATGTCTTATGAAAATGCTTTAGATGATGAAACAACAATTGTCCTATCTCCTGATAGCGAGTTTTTTAAATTTCTTAATAATCCCAACGCCTCCTCTATTGTCACTAATTCAACTGAAAAGTTGAGTGAGAATAGTAAAAAGCTTATTAAGCTTATCAATAATAATAACAGATTAAGAGATGCTTTGTGTCCTGATTTATCTAGCGAAAAGTAATAGAGAATATGAAAAAACTTAAATCTATTGCCCTTGTATCTTTTCTACATGTGTTTTTATTCATAAGTACTCCTGCACTTGGGTTATTACCTGATTTTACAGATCTTGCCGAAGAGAATTCATCTTCAGTTGTTAATGTTGCAGTTGTAAAGAAGGTTAAAGAAAAAGAAGACTCCAATAGAGCTAGACCAAATAAAGATCAGGATGAGTTTTTTGAAAGATTTAGAGATATGTTTCCTCAGCAGCCTCGAAAGAGAGCTCCTCAAAGAACTGGTGGATCAGGTTTTATAATTTCAAGCGATGGATTCATTGTTACAAATAATCATGTTGTCGAAGATGCTGATACCATAAAAGTGACCTTGAGTAATGATGAGGTTTATGATGCTGAAGTAATTGGGCTGGACCCAAGAATGGATTTAGCGTTATTAAAAATAGATTCTAAACAGGAATTCCCTTTTGTTAAGTTTGGAAACAGTAAAGAATCAAGGGTCGGTGAATGGGTAGTGGCAATAGGAAATCCTTTTGGTTTAGGAGGAACTGTTACAGCAGGAATTATATCTGCTTTAGGACGAGATATTCGTTCCGGTCCATATGATCGCTTTATTCAAACAGACGCGCCTATCAATAAAGGTAATTCTGGTGGTCCATTATTTAATATGGATGGAGAAGTCATAGGCGTTAACACAATGATATATTCCCAGTCCGGAGGTTCAGTCGGTATAGGTTTTTCAATACCTTCAGAACTTGTTGTGCCTGTAATTGAGCAACTAAAAGATTATGGTGAAACAAGAAGGGGATGGCTTGGTGTAATGATTCAGAATGTAACTGAGGAATTAGCAAAAGACATGGACCTCGAAGAAGCCAGAGGTGCGTTAATTCAGAAAGTTGCAGAAAATGGACCAGCTGATAAAGCTGGTATTGAAGAAGGTGATGTTATTATCTCTTATAATAAAGAAGATATTAACGATATGAGAGACCTAACAACAAAAGTAGCCAATACTGATATTGGAAAAAATATTAAAATTAAAGTTATTCGTTTTGGTAAAATAATTGATTTAAAGGTTAAGATAGGAAGACTTGAAGGAAATGAGAGCTCATTAGAATCAAAGCCTTCTGGTAACATTAAAAAAATATTAGGCTTAGGGTTAAGTGATTTAACTGATGATTTTAAAAGAGAAAATCGAATACCACAATCTCTTAAAGGTGTTGCAGTTTTAGAAGTTGATGAAGAATCAGAAGCTTTTTCAAAGAAAATCACTAAAGGAAGCGTCATTGTTAGTTTGACCCATCAAAGGATTTCTGGAAATGTAACCCTTCAATCCACTGTTAAAGCCAAAGACTCAAATCAAGTTTATGAACTTCTTATGGAAAGAAAAAAGGCTGGCGATGAGAGAATATTACTCAGAGTTTGGCGCCCTGAGCTTGGGTTGGTTTCTTTAGTTGCTTTATCATTTGATCTAGAAAAATCAAACTAAAAGCTCTAGATTTTATGTGATAAAAGACCGTCTAATAATTTTGGTTCGAACCAAGTAGATTTTGGTGGCATAACTTTATTAGCATTTGCAACATCTATGAGAGCCTCTATTGGAGTTGGGAAAAGAGAGAATGCAATTTCAAAGTTTCCATCGTTAACTCTTTTTTCAAGCTCGCCCAGACCTCTTGCCCCACCAACAAAATCTATTCTTTGATCTGTTCTCTCATCTTCGATTCCTAAAAAAGGTTCAATTAAGAAATCATGAAGGATTGATACATCTAGGGACTTAACGGGATCGTTAGTATCAATTTTCTCACCTTTAATCTTTAGGCTATACCATTCCTTTTCTAGGTACATACCAAACTGACCTTTTTGAGTTGGCTTATATTGACCTTGATGTTTATCTATCTCAAAATTTGATTCAATGAGCGCGATTAAATCAATTTTTGAATGTTTGTTTAATTCTTTAATTATTCGATTGTAATCGAGAATAGTCATTTCTGAATGTGGAAAGGCAACCGAGAGAAAAAAATTATAATCTTCTTCACCAGTATGATTTTGATTATCTTTTGACATTTTTTCTTGAACTCTAGCTGCGGCCGCTGACCTGTGATGCCCATCAGCAATAAATAGAGACTCCATTGAATTAATTTCTTTTAAAATTGGATCAATTATATGCTCTTCATTAACTAACCATATTTTATGTTTTGAACCATCTGGAGCATCAACACTGTAAAGAGATTTTCTTTCTTTAGTTTTATTCAAAAGGGCTGAAATTATTGAGGTATTTTGATATGCTAAAAGAACTGGTCCAGTTTGAGCTTTTAGCTCAGTTATATTTTTTACTCTATCATCCTCTTTTACAGGCTTAGTAAATTCATGTTTTTTGATTTTATTTTTCTGATAAGCCTCAACTGAAGCCACGCATGCAATTCCAGTTTGCGTTGTTCCATTAAGTGTAATTTCATATATATATATTGCGTTAGTTTCTTCTTGAATTAAGGTTTTGTCATTTATCATTTTTAATAAATTTTCGGAACCTTTTTTGTAAACCTCTTGGCTATCTAGCTTAACCTCTGGATCTAAGTCGATTTCTGGCTTTGAAATATGTAAAAAACTATAAGGTTTATTTAAGGACATTTTTCTGGCTTCTTCAGAGTTTAAAACATCATAGGGTGGAGCAATAACTTGACTTGCTTTTTCTGAAGAAGGTCTTAGGGCTTTGAATGGCTTAATAAGTTGCATTAGAGGTCCTATTTTTAAATTTAATTTATTTTAATTAACATATTTAATTATTAATGTTGGATAATAAATTTATAATATTTTAATTATGTAAAAATAAAAGTTTGTGAATTTAAACCTTATGAAAAGTAAAATTATTTTAATATCTGGTCCAACTGCTAGTGGAAAATCTTCACTAGCATCAGGGATTGCGGAAAAAATAAGCTCCGAGATTATTAATGCAGATTCTATTCAACTATATAAAGATTTAAGAATTTTAACAGCAAGGCCTCTTGTTGAAAAAGAAAAAGCTAAGCACCATTTCTATGGATTATTAAGTGGAGATGCTAAATGGTCGGTTGGAAAGTGGGTCGAGGAAACGACAACACTGTGTAAAAATATTATCAAAAAAAATAAAACTCCAATAATCGTAGGTGGAACAGGTTTTTATTTTAAGGCAATTACAGATGGTTTATCACCAATACCCGATATTGATTATTCGATAAGAGAAGATTTAAATGCATTAGCCTCAGAAGAAGGCCTTGATTTTCTTTATAAGGATTTACAAAAAATAGATTTCCCTGCATCTGAGAAAATTAATCCCAATGATAAGCAGAGAATTATTAGAGCTCTTGAGGTCTTTAGAGGTACAAAAAAAAGAATTTCTGATTACTGGGAGATGAAAAGAGAAAAGCATCTGGAAGGACAAACAGTAAATTTCAGAATCGAGGCTGATAGAGAATGGATATATAATCGATGTGATTTAAGAATCGATAAGATGTTTGACGATGGGGTTATTGATGAGGTTGATGAATTAAGAAAAAAAAATTACTTGAAAGACTCACCCATAATGAAAGCCATTGGTGTTGACGAAATACTTTCTTTAATAAAGGGGGAATCTTTAATTGAGGAAGCTTCCAAGCTTATCAAATTTAAAACTCACCAATATGCTAAACGCCAATCGACATGGATAAATAATCAGATGATTACGTGGAATAAGGTAAATGCGCAATATTCAGATAAAAATATAGATGATATTATAAAAAAATTATAAAAAAATATTGACCTTTTCAATAGAAGTGGCTAATTTTCAGCATATTTTAATATTTTTGTTAATCTATTGTTAATTTTTTTAGTTTTAAGGAATTCAAATGACCAAAATGACTGGTGCTGAAGTAATTGTTAAGGCGTTGAAGGAGCATGGTGTTGATCATATCTTTGGATACCCTGGTGGAGCAGTTTTGCCATTATATGACGAATTATTTAAGAGCGATGACTCTCCTGAGCATATATTAGTTCGACATGAGCAAGGGGCTGTTCACGCAGCTGAGGGTTATGCTCGTTCTTCAGGAAAGCCCGGTGTTGTTTTGGTTACTTCAGGTCCTGGTGCAACTAATGCTGTGACAGGCCTAACAGATGCACTTATGGATTCGATTCCTCTTGTTTGTATTTCCGGTCAAGTGCCAAGTCACCTTATTGGAACTGACGCCTTTCAAGAGAGTGATACTGTCGGAATAACGAGGCCTTGCACTAAACATAATTGGTTAGTTAGGCGCCCAGAAGATCTTGCAAAAACAATACATTTGGCTTTTTTAGTTGCAACAACTGGAAGACCAGGTCCTGTTTTAATAGATGTTCCTAAAGATGTTCAGTTTGCAGATGCTGAATACTGTTCAAAGGATGAGGTTGAGCACCCTAGCTATAAGCCGGTTGTTAAACCTGAGATTTCTGAAATTGAGGAAGCTGTTGAGTTAATGTCTAAAGCTAAAAATCCAGTTTTTTATACTGGAGGAGGTGTTATTAATTCTGGTCCAGAAGCAAGTCACCTTCTTAGGGAGCTTGTTTCTGCAACTGGCTTTCCAATTACCTCAACATTAATGGGGTTAGGCGCTTTTCCCGCAGATGATGAAAAGTGGCTAGGTATGCTTGGGATGCACGGGACATACGAAGCAAATATGGCTATGCATGGCTGTGATCTAATAATTAACGTTGGAGCAAGATTTGACGATAGGGTGACTGGTCGGCTAGATGCTTTTTCTCCTAATTCAAAAAAAATTCATATTGATATTGATCCTACATCAATTAACAAAACAATTGATGTTGATGTTTCTGTAATAGGAGATTGTGCTCATGTCTTAGAGAATATTCTTATTCTTTGGAAATCAAAAGGGTTGAAAATTAATACACTGAAGTGGTGGGATCAAATTAATGAATGGCGAAAGAAGAAATCCCTAAGCTACTCTAAATCTAAGAAGACTATTAAACCTCAGTATGCAATTGAGCGCTTATACGAATTAACAAAAAATAAAGACACTTATATATCCACTGAGGTTGGACAACATCAAATGTGGGCAGCCCAACACTATCATTTTGTTGAACCAAACAGATGGATGACCTCTGGTGGCTTAGGTACAATGGGTTATGGATTACCTGCGGCTATTGGAACTCAAGTAGCTTTTCCAAAAGCAACTGTTATTGATATTGCCGGTGAAGCGTCAATCCTTATGAATATGCAGGAGCTTTCTACTGCAGTACAACACAAACTTCCCGTTAAAGTTTTTATAATAAATAATCAGTATATGGGAATGGTAAGGCAATGGCAGGAACTTCTTCATGGTGGAAGATATTCACATTCATATAGCGAATCCCTTCCTGATTTCGTTAAATTAGCTGAGGCTTATGGGGCTCATGGTGTGAGGGCTCAAACTCCCGATGAATTAGACGCTAAAATAAATGAAATGCTCGATTCAGATTTACCTGTTTTATTTGATTGCGTAGTTGATAAGGATGAAAATTGTTATCCAATGATTCCTTCTGGAGCTGCACATAACGAGATGTTATTTAATGATGATGGTATTGATATGGAAGTTGGTGATGAAGGTAAGGTATTAATATGATTGCGATTAAAGAGGGTGCTCAAGAAACACATACTTTTTCTGTTCTCGTAGATAATGAAGCGGGTGTTTTGGCAAGAGTAATAGGACTTTTTGCGGGACGTGGATATAATATTGAAAGTTTAACTGTTGCCGAAATTGATAAAGATTCTCACACTTCAAGAATTACAATAGTTTCATCTGGTAGTCCGAAAACAATTGCTCAAATGAAAAGCCAATTAGAGAGGCTTGTTCCTGTTCACAAAGTTACCGACCTTACGATTGAAGGCCCATCTGTTGAAAGAGAGATGGCTTTAATAAAAGTTTTATATTCAATGGAAACTAAAGAAGAAATATTAAGGCTTTGCGAGATTTATAGAGCTAAGGTTGTTGATACAACAGAAAATTCATTTATTTTTGAATTAACGGGAGCAATGGATAAAATAAATTCATTTATTGACCTTTTGCGTCCATTAGGGTTGAACGATATATCTAGAACTGGTCTTGCTGCTATTTTAAGAGGATCAAAAGAATAAATTCTTTTTATGGAGATGATTAATGAAAGTTTATTATGATAAAGATGCTGACTTAGAAATAATTCAATCTAAAAAAGTTGCTGTTATTGGTTACGGAAGCCAAGGTCACGCACATGCGCTAAATTTAAAAGATAGCGGAGTTTCTGAAGTTTGTGTTGCGCTAAGGGATGATTCATCCTCTGTGGAAAAAGCTAAAAATGCAGGTTTTAATGTTATGAGTGTTGCAGATGCAGCTAAGTGGGCAGACGTAATGATGATGTTAACTCCAGATGAGCTCCAGGCTGATATTTACAATGCAGATATTAAGGACAATTTAAAAGATGGATCTGCTTTATTGTTTGCACATGGTTTAAATATTCATTTTGACTTAATTGACCCTAGAGAAGATCTAGATATTCTTATGGTTGCTCCGAAGGGACCAGGACATACAGTTCGGTCTGAGTATGAAAGGAATGCCGGTGTTCCATGTCTAATAGCTGTTGATCAAGATTCAACAGGTAATGCTACAAATCTAGGATTATCCTATGCATCTGCAATTGGTGGAGGAAGAGCTGCAATAATTGAGACTACTTTCAAGGAAGAGTGTGAAACCGATTTATTTGGCGAGCAAGCCGTTCTTTGTGGAGGTGTCGTGGAGTTAATTCGAAATGGTTTTGAGACCCTTGTTGAAGGAGGGTATGCTCCTGAGATGGCCTATTTTGAGTGCCTTCATGAAATGAAGCTTATAGTTGATTTAATGTATGAGGGTGGAATTAATAACATGAATTACTCGATATCAAATACAGCTGAATATGGTGGCTATGTATCTGGACCAGCTGTTGTTGGAAATCAATCAAAGGAAGCTATGAAAAAAGTCCTTGAAAACATTCAATCTGGAAAATTCGTTAAGGACTGGATGAATGAAAATAAATCAGGATCAAATAAAGAATTTCATTCCATGAGAAAAGAATCAAGTGATCACCAAATTGAAAAAGTAGGTGGTGAATTGAGAAATATGATGTCTTGGTTAGGTGAAAATAAATTAGTTGATAAAGATAAAAACTAATTTTTACTTGATCCTTGATGATAATTAAGGCATCTAACATATATTATGTATAAAAACAGTTCAAATATCATGTTCTTTGAAGGCAATAATTATTTGCTTAATACTGTTTTTTTGACTTTAACTCTTTTATCACTGCTGCTTATTAGCCTCTAAGATTGTCTTTTGGCGATATGTCTTAGGGGAGAACTTTTAAGCCAAAAATAATTAATTTTTTGGAGATAGTGATGAGTAAAAACAATAATTACGTTAAAATTTTTGATACGACATTGAGAGATGGTGAACAATCACCAGGTGCCTCGATGTCTTTAAGTGAAAAAATTCAAATAGCAGAAATTTTTGATACAATGGGAATTGATATCATTGAGGCTGGGTTTCCTATTGCGTCCGAAGGTGATTTTGAGGCTGTTTCAGAAATTTCTAAGATTGTTAAAAATGTTCAAGTATGTGGCTTAGCTAGGGCAGGACAAAAAGACGTTGATCGAGCTGGTGCAGCAGTCAAAAATGCTGTTCACCCAAGGATACATACTTTCATAGCAACCAGCCCAATTCATATGAAATTTAAACTTCAAATGGATGAGGAGCAAGTTTTAGAGGCTATTAGTGACTCTGTTTCTAGAGCTAGAAATTTAGTTGAGGATGTTCAATGGTCTGCTGAGGATGCAACCAGAACTGATCGTGAGTTTTTATTTCGTTGTGTTGAAACAGCCATATCTTCTGGTGCCTCAACTATTAATATTCCCGACACTGTAGGTTATACAACACCTGAAGAATATTATGAGATTATAGAGTCTTTAATTAAGAATATTCCTTCATCAGATAAAGTAACTTTTTCTACGCATTGCCATAATGATCTAGGTTTAGCTGTTGCAAATTCCTTGTCTGGCGTTAGAGCAGGGGCTAGACAAGTTGAATGTACAATGAATGGCATAGGAGAAAGAGCGGGTAATGCAGCTCTAGAAGAATTAGTTATGTCAATGAAGGTTAGGAAAGATATTTTAAATTATGAGTCCAATGTAGACACCAAGTTATTTACTAGAGCTTCAAAGTTGGTTTCATCCGTCACATCTTTTCCTGTTCAGTTTAACAAGGCTATTGTTGGGAAAAATGCTTTTGCTCATGAATCTGGAATCCATCAAGACGGAATGCTTAAAAATAATGAAACATATGAAATTATGACACCTGAAAGTATTGGCTTAAGTGAATCGACTCTTGTGATGGGCAAACACTCTGGTCGGCATGCTTTTAAAGAAAAAGCCCGTGAGCTAGGGTTTGAATTGGCTGACAATCAGTTGAATGATTCATTTTATAGATTTAAAGATCTTGCGGATAAAAAGAAAGAAATCTTTGATGACGACATAATCGCTATTATCGATAATGAGTTCTCATCAGGTGTTGACCAAATAAAGCTTGTTTCTCTTAAAATTCAAGCAGGTACATCAGGTCCTCAAATCTCTGAACTTGTTTTGAATATTGATGGTGAAGAAAAAAAATCTATCTGTGAAGGATCTGGTCCTGTAGATGCTATTTTTAATTCTATCCGAGAGTTGTTTCCTCATACAGCCGATCTTCAACTTTATCAGGTTCATGCAGTTACTCAGGGAACAGATGCTCAGGCTGAGGTAAGCGTTCGCCTTCATGAAGACGGAAAGACAGTTGTTGGAAGAGGTGCTGATACTGATACGCTCGTAGCCTCTGCCAGAGCTTATATAGGAGCTCTTAATCGATTAATTATTAAAAGAGAGAGAGCAAACCCGGACTTAATTAATAATTAGATTTAATGGAAAACTATGCATCCAATTGATGAAATCATGGAAGAAAGATGCCCTAATCTTATGAAAAATAAAATTTTTTGGTCTTTCCTAAGTCCTTCGATTTATAAAATTTTTAAATATAAGGATGCCAAGAAAATTGTTGACGATATAGAAGGTAAATCTGGTTTTGATTGTTTTACTTATCTTACTGAATTTTTAAAGTCAGATAATCAAGTTAAGAATCTCTCTAATGTTCCTAAAGAAGGGCCTATTATTTTGGCGGGAAATCATCCCACCGGCTTAACAGATGGTATTGTAATGTTTGATGTTCTCAAGGAGCATAGGCCTGATTATACTCTTTATGCTAACTCCGATATGATTAAAATTGCCAAAGGATTTCAAGATATAATTATACCAGTTGATTGGAATCAAAATAATAAAACATCTGAAAAAAGTCGGATGATACTAAAGTTAACCAGAGAAGCTCTAGAAGGGAGTAAGGCTCTCCTTGTTTTTCCTTCTTCTCGGCTCTCAAAAAGAAAAGGTATTAAATTATACGAAAGACCATGGCTAACAACAGTTATAAAGCTTTCTAAAAAATTTAATATTCCTATAGTGCCCTTTCATATGGATGGTTCAAACTCTCTACTTTTTTATTTTTTAGAGATTGTTAATAAAGAATTAAAGGATGTAAGTCTTTTTAGAGAGTTAATTAACAAAAAAAATTTTCAATACAAAATTAATTTTGGAAAAGCAATTAATCCCTCTGATTTAAGTAGCAGTATTGAAAGTGATACTCAATATCTCCAAAACCTTGTGGAGTTCGATTTGGGACAACCACCATCTATTGTATAATAAATTATTTTACTTTATCTATGATCAAAATGACTATAATTTACTTATAATTTTGGAGAAAAATATGCGCATAGCCGTTATAGCTTTAAGTCTTTTTTTATCAGTGCAATCGCTAGCCCAAGAAGACGATTGGTCTTCTTATGGCAAGGATTCTGGTGGAGGTCATTACTCTAAGGCTAGTGAAATAAATCCAAAAAATGTTAAAAATTTAGAAAATATTTGGACTCATCGATCTGGTGATTATAAGGGCGGAGGAAATGCTGTCGGAAGAAAGGGTGATGGTTTGCAAACATCATTTCAGGCAACACCTCTTTTAATTGATGAGACCCTTTTTTATTGCACCTCATACAACAGAGTTTTTGCTTTAAATCCTGAAACAGGAGAAGAAAAATGGGTTTTTGATCCAAAACTTAAGAAGGAAGGTAGAGCTATTTTAACCTGCAGAGGATTGAGTAGCTGGAAAGATTTAGAAAAGTCTCCTAATGAAAAGTGCTATCACCATATTATAGGTGTGACTGTAGACGCTGAATTATTTTCTATTGATGCAAATGATGGAAAGCTATGTGAGGATTTTGGGAAAAAAGGTAGGGTTGATCTTAGAGACGGTCTTGGAGAACATCCAGATTTGTATTATTGGAGCACATCTCCGCCAGCTATAATTAATGAAAAAATTGTTGTTGGGGGTAGTGTTATCGACAATTTATCAACTGACATACCGGGTGGTGTAGTAAGAGCTTTTGATGTTAGAACGGGAGAACTAAAGTGGTACTGGGACCCAATTCCTCCTGAGGAAGCAACGGTAATAGATGATAATGGTAATCCTTTGTATAGAAGGGGTACAGCAAATGTCTGGTCTATTATATCTGCAGACCCTGAACTTAATATGGTTTATCTACCTACTGGTAATGCATCGCCTGATTATTACGGTGGTCACAGAGAAGGCTTGGAAGAATACTCCAGTTCTGTTGTTGCTTTAAATGCGGATACAGGAAAATTAAAGTGGAGCTTCCAAACTGTCCATCATGATATTTGGGATTATGACGTTCCATCTCAACCAACATTTTATGAATTTAAGCGTGATGGTAAATTGATTAAGGCGTTAGCCCAAACAACAAAAACAGGTCTTGTTTTTTTATTAAACAGAGAAACAGGCGAACCTATTTTTCCAGTGGAAGAAAGGGAGGTTCCTCAAGGTGCAATTGAGGGTGATTATGTTTCTAAAACTCAACCTTTTCCAACTAAACCAGCTCCTCTCAACCCAACTTATTTTGACCCTGATAAGGCATTTGGATTTACTTTTTGGGATCGAGGTCATTGCAAAAGAACTGCTAAAAAATTAAGAAACGAAGGTCTTTTTACCCCACCATCACTTGAAGGAAGCATTCATTATCCAAGTGGTGTTGGTGGAAACAACTGGGGTGGGCCGGCGATTGATCCTGAAAGAAATATTATGATTGTTAATACGAATAATATGGCAAGCCTTATCGTTATGGTTCCTCGTGAGGACTGTAATAAACCTCTTAAGGAACTATCGATTAATAAAACCCAAGAAAGATTTACAAATATAGAACCAAATGAGGGTGCACCATATTGCAATTTACGCTCTATGGGTTTTTTCTCTCCTTTGGGAGTACCTTGTACCGAGCCTCCTTGGGGTACTTTAACAGCAATTGATTTGAACACAGGAGAGCATTTATGGAATGTTCCCTTGGGAACATCAAAAGATCTTGCTCCTTTTCCATTTCATTGGATTAAGGGTGCTCCAAATATTGGAGGTCCAACAGTCACGGCATCCGGGTTAGTGTTTATCGCAGCGACAAGTGATCATTATCTAAGGGCATTTAGTACGGAGACTGGTGATGAGTTAGCAAAATTTAGACTTCCGACAGGTGGTCACGCAACACCCATGACATATAAAAATAAAAATGGTCGTCAATTTGTTATAATTGCAGCCGGCGGGCATTGGGCTATTGGCACACCTGCCTCTGATCACCTTATGGCATTTGCCCTTCCTGATGAATAAAACTGTACTAATAACAGGCGCTTCTTCTGGCTTAGGTAAGGATTTTGCAAATCTTTATGCCGAGAAAGGCTACAATTTAGTCTTAACGGCAAGAAGAGAGGTTAATTTAAAGTTAATTGCAGCCGACCTTACTGAACAATACAAAGTAGATATTTTAATTATTTCCGCTGACCTTGGTGAACAGGATGCTCCGTCTAAAATTTTTAATTTCTGTAATAAAAATAATGTGAAAATTGACATTTTAATAAATAATGCAGGTTATGGACTGGTTGGAGAATTTGATAAATTATCCTGGGAAAAACATAATGCTTTTATTAACGTTTTATCAACTTCAGTCATAGCTCTAACAAGACTATTCTTACCCAATATGCTTGCAGAAAAGTATGGAAGGATTATTAATATTTCATCTGTTGCCGCATTTGCTCCTTATACAAATTCAGGAGGAATGTATATTGCAACTAAACTGATGATTCTTAAGTTTTCAGAGATGATACATAATGAATATAAATCT
>Ga0115003_10003102_pt1 | contig 13312 bp, 15 predicted proteins | sample ArcticOcean_MG_C_7_FD_88736 | JGI IMG/M metagenome (GOLD analysis project Ga0115003, IMG submission 88736) | Marine microbial communities from western Arctic Ocean - ArcticOcean_MG_CB11_88 | ecosystem: Environmental > Aquatic > Marine > Oceanic | place: Arctic Ocean: Canada Basin | collected... | reverse complement strand
TGGTTTAGTTTAGTTAATGGATATAAACATAGTAATTACTCTTTTCTCGAGCATTTCATTTATTACCTATGGTATAGGTTCATTTACTTCTAAGAAAATGATGTCTGAGTTTGAACGATGGGGGTACAAGAACCAGCGTCAACTTATAGGATCATTTCAACTTATTGGAGGAGCTGGATTATTAGCTGGTTTAAACTACTCAATATTAATACCTATTGCTTCTTTTTTATTATCCGTCTTAATGATAGGTGCAATTTTAGTAAGAATCCAAATCAAAGATAAATTTGTTAATGTTTTACCAGCAACTTTTTATGCAATACTGAATATTATAATATTTTATACTTCAGTTACCTAATAATAACATTCAAAAAAATAAGACAGCTAATGAGTGAAGAACAACCTAATAATCCTATGCATGGGATTAAACTGACAACTATATTAGAGCAATTACAGCAAAAATATGGCTGGGAGGAATTAGGGACTATTCTCAACCTAAATGCATTTAAAAATAATCCAAGTCTCAAATCAAGTTTGAAGTTTTTGAGAACAACTCCGTGGGCTAGAGAAAAAGTTGAAAAACTTTATGAAAAAAAAATGCTGAAATAAATAGAAGTTTTTAATAGATCAATCATTAGATGAATAAGAAAGAAAGACCAATACTACAAGACCTGGTGAATGCTGGAACTTCAAAGACTGAAAGGTTTCAAAATGAAGTTATTCGACCTATTATAAAAATGCAACATAATCTATTAATAGTATTCTTTCAAGATTATACAAAACAAAGAAAAATTGATTTTGTTAATCTGAATAAAGAAAAACAGATAGAAAAACTTAATTCAATTTTAATAAAAGATACAAACTTTAAAAATATCCTTTTGGGTACTATTCTTGGTCAATTTTCTGTAGATGAATTAACATTTTTTACAAAAAATTCCTCAGAACTAAAAAGAAGAATTATTCAAATAATTAAACAAAGAATAGAAGAGAGTCTTATTCTTTAATTAGAGGAAGTGTCGTAATAGTCATCAATATCTCTTCTGTCTTTTTTAGTGGGTCTTCCTTCTCCTTTTTTTCTGTAATAATCTTTAGAATATTTTAACATTTCTGTTTTTTCAAATTCCTCTTTTGGAGTTATGTCCTTTCTGTACAAATCCACTATTTTTGCACCAACTCTACTTTCGGGGACATCAAGTACTTGGATTTTATAATTTATCTGGTTTTTTCTCACGGAAAACACCTCATTTATATAGACTTCCTTTGACGGCTTACAACTTTTATCATCCATCTTAACATGTCCTTTTCTACAAAATTCAGTAGCAATACTTCTAGTTTTAAAAAGCCTGACAGACCACAGGTATTTATCAATTCTCATATGAAAAGTTAAAAAAAATTAATATTAAAGAAAAAACTAAATTTACGAACTTGATTCTTTAAATATAAGAAATCGAAGAAATAAAATAAGAGCAAATAACGATGCTTTAATAATAGACAAGTACTGTTATAAACTATTTTATTACCTTTAAAAAAATAAAATATTTATGAACTTATTTTCTAATTACCCTGCGGAAGTTTTAATTCTATTATTTTTAATTGTAACTTTTTTACAATCAGGCATTGATAAATTAACTGATTGGCAAGGAAATTTATCATTTATAAAAGGTCATTTTAAAAATTCTCCATTAAAAAACACAGTTCCTCTTTTATTAGCGGTTATTTTAATACTTGAAATTGTTGCTAGTTTATTAATGATTACTGGAGTTTATCAATTATACACATCTGAGTTAAAAGAAATAGCGACTTTAGGGATAGAGCTTTCTGCACTAAGTTTGATTTTTTTACTAATCGGACAGCGTCTTGCTAAAGATTATGCAGGCGCAATGACTCTAGCGGTATATTTTATAATTTCAATAATTGGGCTACACTTACTTGTTGGTAATTAGGTGATGTATACTTCCAAAAAAATATTTGATCGCACAATAGGGTACCTCCCTTTTATAGCATGCTTCATTACTCTTTATTTCAGCGAAACATTTAATACAATAGCTTCTATTAATGGCATTTCACAATTAATACTTTTTATAATTGTAGTCTGTATTCCTGCATTCATAACAAAGAGAATGTCCTATGTAGATATTGGGTGGCCTTGGGGACTTGTTTGTATTGGTGTTTTAGTATTAATAAATGGGGAAGGTTATTGGATTAGAAAGTATATTGTTGCTGGGATGTATATTATTGCTGGATTAAGGATGGGTATCGGAGCAATCATATTACTTAAAAAAGGGCATTTAAATAAAGAACTTTCAAGATATGAGTATCAAAGATTGCGTTGGAAAAAATCAGGGTATTCTAATATTGATATTTCTTTACAATATGAAATCCTGATTCAATGTTTTGCAAATGTGACTTTTTTAGCTCTACCGGCAATAATACAAAGTTATAATCCTGAAAACTTCATATCACCAATAGAGATTTCAGGCTACTTACTCTGGCTAGTTTTTTTCATCGTTGAGCACCTGGCAGATCTTCAAAAGAAAAATTTTTTAAAGAAAGCTTTCTTGAAAAATAAAAAGAGGCAAGTTTGTAATGTTGGGTTTTGGAAGTACTCACGTCATCCAAATTATTTTGCAGAATGGATGGTATGGAATTGTCTAATTATTTCCTCTTTGCCTTCATTGTATTATTTCTACTCCATTGAGGAATCAAAAATAATTTGGCTTGGATTATTTATATCTCTTATTTATATTTCTAAAATTATGTACACTACACTTGTATATTATACTGGTGCAGTACCATCTGAATATTACTCAAAAATAAGAAGGCCTGACTATTCAAAAATCCAAAAAAATACTAATATGTTTTTTCCAAGGATATCCAAAAAAAATAAAGATTAACTTATTTACAAGCTTTGGAGAAAGCATAATTAAAAGACGAAATGAATCTATGGATTAGTTATCTCCTTACATAACCTCCGATAGATTCTCTATATTCAATTTGGAATCCATTTTCTTTAGTAAACTTTTTAAATTCTTCTGTGGCATTACCAATTGTTAAAAATGATTCTATTTCAAAGATTTCAAAAAATTTATTAAAATTCGGACCATTGATAAAATCTATTCCGTGTTGGATACCGTCTTGGCTATTGTTGTATCTTTCAATTAAAGTTACTTTTTGCCCGTCTTCTGAAATATAATATCCATACACAGATGATGGCTCTCTTTCAACAATAAAATTAGAAATTTCTTGAGTAAATGTTTCTACCTCAGCTCTTGAGTTTTCTTTGGTGTTTAATTCTAAAATAAAAGTAAGCTCTTCAGAGTCAGAATTGTCCAAAACGTTAATTTCAGATAATTTCACATCAGTACTACAAGCGATCAAGATCATTGAAAATAAAAGAAAATATAATGTGTTTTTCATTTTTATATAATTTAGTTAAACACTAATATAAAAAATTCAATTATATAATATTAGTAAGGCTTTAGACATTAAAATGTCTCACAGTAATTGTGGTGGTTTAAATTATTTTTTTTAAATTAAAGAATTATTTAAAGAATTTATGAAAAAATTACTGTTTTCGCTCGCTCTATTAATTTCATTTGGTTGTTTTGCTCAAAAAATAAACAAACAAAATGACGGGTATACGCAAGTTGTTAATATTGAGTCAACTAAAAAAGAAATACATGAAAAGTTAAATGAATGGATTATTGCAAACTATAAAGCAGAAGAAGAAGTTGTTCAATTAAATACTGAAGATAAAATAGAATTAACACATGATTTTAATATTCCTTTAAAAGTAAACACTTTTTTATATGATTATATGGTTCAATCTAAATTAACTATTTCAATCAGAGACAATAAATATAAAATCGATTTAACTCCTTTAAATGTCACCCATCTTTCTGGTAATTATGATGCGGGTCTTGTAGTGATTAGGGAATTTCTTTTTAATGATGTTCTTTCAAAAGATGAGTATTTACCTATTTCTGTGAATAACTTAAAAGAAGCGTTAATAAATAATGGGCAGTCTGAAGAGAAAGCAAGAAGGTATGTTCAAAAAACAGCTGCTAAGCTCCTTGAAAAGTCATATGCAAACCATAAGGACAATAAGCCTATCTGGGATAAAAAAATTACATCTACATTTCAAAACATAAAAGATTATGTAAGTCAATCTATCAATGATGATGATTGGTAATACTGTATCACTTTTTCAATTTTCCTGAATAAAAGAATTAGGTTTGATTAATTAATATCTTATGAAAAGAATACTACTACTATTTATTTTAGCTCCGTTGTTTATTTTTCCTCAATCTCCTAAAAATAAAAATAAATTGAATGCCGAGGTTGTGCTAAACGATAAATGGCAAGAATACAGCAAAGCCTTTGAATACTCAGACTATGAAAAAGTGTCTTCATTTTTCACATATCCAGTAATAATGAATTTCATTGATAAACCAATAGTGATTGATAACAAAGAAGAGTTAGTTAAAGCATATAAAGAAATAAGATCTAATGTTCAAGATGGTTATTTGTATAGCCTAATGGATAAATCAAGAATACTTTGGATTTCTAAATCATTAGTAATGATTGATGCGACCTATTCAAGATATAACTCTAACTACGAAAAGATTTTTAAAGGAAGGGGTGTTTATATGTATAAAAAAGTTGACGACGTGTGGAAAATATTTTCTATTTCAGGAATTCCATTGTATAAGAAGCGCAAAGATTGACTTAAGCCAAAATTATGACCAAAAAATATCTAATAATAATTTTAATGATTCTTGGGTTTCAATCAAACACTATTGCCCAAGTAAGCAACGAAATATTTACTATATACTTAGTTAGACATTCAGAAAAAGATTTAACATCTAATAATTATTCAGACCCTCCACTTACTGAATGTGGTGAGCAAAGGTCAGAAAATCTAAGCCTTTTTCTAAAAGATGTGGATATTGACGTTATATATAGCACTGACTATAATAGAACTAAAAATACCGCTCTACCAACTGCGATATTTAAAGGGCTTGAGGTTGAGAAATACAATGCTCTAGAGCTTAATGATTTCTCAAAATTATTAATGGACCGTAAACAAGATGCTCTTGTTGTGGGTCATAGCAATACAACTGGGGTTTTAGCGGGAATTTTGACTGAAGAAGAGATTGGAGAGTTTGATTTAGATATTTATGATCGAATTTATCAGGTAGTAATTTATAAAAATAGTGGTCGACTTCATTTATTACATACAGTTTTTAATTGTAGTGATTAAAGTTGTGGATGGCAATTAAACTAAATAGCGCCTGTTTTATATTTTACTGTAATTTATTTCTAGATAATTAGACCCATACTTTATCCTTTGTTCTTATAATAATTAGAGTAGACTTTAATATTAGGAAAATTGTTAGAGGTTCTTAGCAATTAATTAATCAAATATATTATAATCAAAGGGCAAACATTTGTATATTTAAACAGAAAAAATTATTTAAACAAAGCCTTTTGCAATGACAAAAAGAATTTTTTTAACCCTTCATTGTTTAATTTCTTTTTGTGCTTTTTCTTTCGCTCAAACTGTAGCAATTGATAACTACTCTGTAAACAGTATTGGCCAAGTACAATTATCTATTCAGGGCCAAGCAGACAAATATTACGTACTACATGCGGATCATAGCCCTACATACAATTGGGCTACTTCAATGACAATGGGCGTTAGTGGAACCATGGTCATTTCTGAGCCCGCAGCAGCTTATCCAATTGAGAACTATTCAATAACAGAACATGATATTTCATCCCCTGATGATTATGACGGTGATGGTATAGATGATATTACAGAATTTAATAACATGCCTACTGATGCCCCTATCAACTTTGCAGAACCTATTACGTTTATTAATGGAGCAACATCTGTACCAGATACTGAAACCTTTTTGGGTTTAGCAACAATAAATAATGTTAGTTGGGCTCCTTTTCTAGACGGGCAATTGTACGTTAAGTTTGGAATACTTGATAGAGATACAGCTGAACCAAAGATATATTTTATTAATAGTAACACTTATAGTATTCACGCAAGCTTTTGGAGTGGGATAGGTGCGTCTGTGACTGGAGATGACAGCTCTGGAGAAATAGTTTTTAATCCCAACACTATTCATCCAAATGGAGTGATCGGAAGCTATTCATTCAATTTTTCTTTTGGAGATGCATATGATTTTGAAGCAAGTCAAAGAACCTATGAATTATTGATTGCTAACATGCCTTTTGTTCAAAACAATATGAATCATTTTATTGGACAATCTAGTGAAAATAACCATATCAATAATTACGCTGAAGGTTTTGTAGACTCTAGAATAGATGTAGTTTTAGAAACTGATGTTTTTGCTGAAATTGATTATATACCTTTTCATGAAGCAGAAGGTTATGGTTTCTTTAGACATATGCAAGATCTTAGTGAAACGCCAGGAAGTAGAGATATAGTTCTTTACGATGCATTACCTAATTCTTTGCCAAGAGTTGGAGGAATAATTACTTCTGTTATACAAACTCCATTATCACACGTTAATCTAAGAGCTATTCAAGACAATGTTCCAAACGCATATATAGCAGATCCTTTATCTAATAACTTAATATCAAGTTTGTTAGGAAACTATATTTATTACAAAGTAGAAAACGAACAATACGAAATAAGAGAAGCGACTTTGACTGAAGTAAATGACTGGTATGAGGACCTTAGACCAACAGAGCCACAAATTCCAATTCGGGATTTAAGTATCACGGAAATCGTTCCATTAGATGATATTGAGTTTGAAATGTCTGCTTCTTTTGGAGCAAAGTGTGCAAATGTTGCAACCATGAGGTCGTTTGGGTTTCCTGAGGGAACAATTCCTGATGGATTTGGAATTCCATTTTACTACTATGATGAGTTTATGCAGTTCAATAATTTTTATCAAGAGGCGCAAGTACTAATAGATAATCCTGTTTTTCAAAATGATATAAACTTTAGAATTGAGCGTCTAAAAGATTTTAGAAGAGATATTAAAGATGCTCCAATGCCACAGTGGATGCTTGATGATTTACAAGAAATGCATGATGATTTTCCAGAGGGTACAGCCGTTAGGTGCAGATCTAGCACTAATAATGAAGATTTGCCTGGGTTTAGTGGTGCAGGACTATATACGTCTAAAACACAATACCTAGATGAGGGACACATCTCTAAATCCATTAAACAAGTTTATGCTAGTATGTGGAATTTTAGAGCATATGAAGAAAGAGATTTTTATCGTATTGATCACTTTGTGGCTGCTATGGGAGTGCTATGTCATCCCAATTTTCAAGATGAACAATCGAATGGTGTAGGTATTAGTATTGACCCTATTTATGATACAGAGGAGACTTTTTATCTTAACACACAAGTAGGTGAGTCGTTAATCACAAACCCTGACCCAAACTCAGTACCAGAAGAGATTTTATTGTATCGTGATCCTACTCAAGGTGGAGGGTATCTTGTGTTAAGATTGTCTAATTTAGTTAGCCCAGGTGAGCTGGTAATGGATCAGATCTATCTGGACCAAATGAGAGATTACCTTACTGTTATTCATGATGAATTTGCAATATTATATGATGTTGTAGGTGCGGAAGGTTTTGGAATGGATATTGAATATAAGGTAACGGCTCAAGATCAATTAGCCATTAAACAAGCAAGGCCATGGGTTTCGTTTTGGGCAGATATTACAGCTGATAATGATTTGGGTGTTTCGGCAATTTTTGAACCTCAGTCTTCATCAAGCCTAGGAAGTGAAGAGCTTGTAACAGCAACGATTTCCAACAATGGTTTAAACGATATGAGTGATTTTGATATCGAATTAATAGTAGATGGTCAATCAATTGAGACGATTTCGATTGCTCAAACAGTAGAGCCTTTTAGCGAAGCTAATTTTCAATTTTCATCACCGCAAGACTTTTCGTCGATTGGTAATTACGATGTCACAGCAATTGTTAGTCAAATTGATGACCAATATGAAAATAATGATACTTTAAGTGTTGTTTTAAGTAAGGTGCATGTGTTTAATGGAGAACTTTCGTTTGGAGAAGTTCAGGTTGTTTGTGATGATGTTATTGAAGTCGGCGCTATTATTACGAACCAAGGAGAAACTACCATAACCGAAGTAACGATTGAAGTCTTGGTTAATGATTTAGCGGTAGACGTTATTAATGCCTCAGTTGAAATTCCGTTCCAGGAACAAGGCACGATAGCAATAAATATTGATCAAAACTTACAAGAAGAAAATAATAATATTACACTAAACTTATTAGACGTTAATGGGCAAACGGATGAAGATTTATCAAACAATTCGGCCTCCACAACTACAAGCCTTGATTCTGATTATGACAAAATAACGCTGATTATCAACGCGGATGATTACCCTTCAGAAACGTCTTGGGAAATATATGATGAAGGAACGAATCAAACTATCGCTAGTGGTTCTTTAGAGTCTGGAGATGATCAGTTAGTTGAGGAGATTTGTTTAAATTATAATTCTTGCTTTTCTCTTTATGTTTACGATTCGTATGGAGACGGAATTTGCTGTGGTTATGGAGAGGGAGAGTTTTTAGTCCTAGACGCATCAGGCGATACAATTGTATACAATAGTGGAGAGTTTGATTATGAAGCACAAGAAGTATTTTGTCTTGATGATGCAGGGTGTGAGTTTACAGCAGCTATAAATGTGTCTAATGCAACTTATGTTTCAGCTAATGACGGCGCTATCACAATCAACACTAGTTCTGGAGTGAGTCCATTTCAATATAGTATTGACGGAGGACAAACATTTTTTGATTCTAATTCGTTTGACAATCTAACTCCAGGTGATTATGACATATTTGTTCAGGGGGCTACAGGACTTTGCTCACTTCAAGAAACTGTTTCAGTTGAGGCCTGTGCATTTACTACTGTAGATATCTCAACTACCTCTGTCACTTCTGTTGTTTCAACAGACGGTTCAATTGTCATCAATCCGACTTCTGGAGAAGGCCCATATCTTTACAGCATTGATGGTGGACAAAGTTTCGTTACAACTAATGTGTTTCTTAGCTTAGCTGTAGGTACATATAATATAATTGTGCAAGACGCATCGGAAGTATGCTCATATGTGGAGAGTGTTCCTGTTAGAGTTGAGGCGCTAGTAATTAATGAAATTAACTTCAGCTCAAGTGACACATTTAACCCTGGCGACTGGATTGAGTTGTATAACCCAGAACCACTATCAATGGATATTTCAAATTGGCAAATTAAAGATGATAATGATACCCATGTTTTTGTAATTCCGGAGGGAACTCAAATTGAAGGAAATGGATATTTGGTATTTGTCAAAGATGAGTCGGATTTCGCTAGTGTGTTCCCAGACGTTCCATATATAGGTGAATTAGGCTTTGGGTTTGGAGGATCTGATGCTGTTAGATTGTACACCTATGAAAATAAACTCGTGGATGAAGTCTATTATGAGTCTGAGGCGCCTTGGCCAACTTGTGCAAACGAGACCGGAAACACATTGGAATTAATTACACCAGATTTAGATAATTTATTACCAGAAAACTGGGATTGTATGAACGAAAATGGAAGTCCAAATGCTGTCAATAGTAATGGTCTTTCTAATGAGAATATTACTTTTAGTTCGATAAGGGTACATCCAAACCCTGTCAGAAATACGCTTTATATTGCGGGTAATTCTGCGAATTATAATATTAAAGTTTATTCACTTCTAGGTCAGATTGTGATGACTGCTTCCAATACCAACGAGATTGATGTTAGCTTGTTTCCCGAAGGAATTTACTTGATTAAAATAAGCGCTGAGAATACGACTACTACAAAACGCTTTATCAAGTTTTGATATAAAGCTTGATAAGTGTGTTTAAAATAGCAGAATTAAAGACCGTATTGATAAACTAATCTAAAGATAACATAACTTATAGTTGCTATCAGGATTTTTTTTCTGTGTTTAAGATACCATTGCATATGTTGCTTGTTTAATTTTAAGTTACCACAATTTACAAAAATTTAGTTTTTACTTAAACTGTCTGAATTATAAAAAAAATATGCCTAATCTGAATTACAATTAGTAAAATTAGGTTTTTTTGATTCTGGCCAATTAGTTATTCCTCCAAAAAAACTGTTACAATCAGAGACATTTGAAACATCCCATCCGCTTAAGTCCATTCCCTCAATATATTTCTCGCCAATATTACCAAAAAAAAATAACCCCATAGTTGTCACATTACTTACGTCCCAGTTGTTAATATTAGGATTTACAGTCCCTAGTCCAAAGCCAGCTGAAATATTTGTGACGTTACTTACATCCCAGCTACTTAAGTCCGACTCAACGGGCTTAGACGAGTAAAACAAGCCCATAAAACTAGTCCAATTACTAACGTCCCAACCTTCAATACCTTCAATGTCTATAAAACCATAGCCATCTCTATTAAAAAGCACAGCAACTTCTGACCCGTTTGCTGAAGTATTTACTTTAGTTGTAACTACCTTACTTAAGTCATTTCCGGCGTTAATCCACTCTTTCAAGGAAGGTAAATCAACAGCAGTATACGTTAATCCGTTAAGGTCTGCAGTGGTACCAACGGAAACCCAATCCCTTGCTTTAATAGTTACTCCATTTTCTGCAACATAAAATGGTAATTCCTCGTCATCAGAGGAACAAGAAACAATAAGTAGGGCTATAATTAGCAGCGTATGTATTTTCATAACCACAATTTACAAAATTTAGTTTTTAATCAAGCTATCTAAATTAAAGGAAGCAGGTAATAAAAAAACGAAATAGAGATGAAAAATTATCCGTTTACAGAAAACGTATTCTAATGTAATTTTTAGTATTGAATTTTACGTCGAAGTATAAGCCATCCAGTGTTAACAAAGTGCACTTATAGAGAAATCTGTTCCACATAAATCAGTCTTTGATCTTCTTTTTCTTTTTCTTTTTCTTTTTCTTTTTCTTTTTCTTTTTCTTTTTCTTTTTCTTATAAATTATGTAAAAAAAAGATGATATGCCTATGCTTTAATTACAGTCGGAGCTTAATCTCCAAAGTTTATAACTATTTTCATTTAGCATTATGCCGCCATCACATTCAAATGAAACTGCCCGTGAGAATTCATCCCATATTAAAGTGTTTCCATCAAATGAGTACGTATCAACACCTGGAATTCTATCTGTAGCATCTAATGCATTAAAATCTGCATCAGTACAGGGGTTGGTATTAGTACAGTTTGCATAAGATGTGTACACATTACCATCTGCGAATTCAAACATTGTATTAGCATATGTTCTGTCTTCAGGGTCTGGAGACCATAACCATTTACCTTCAACTGTGTAAGCTGGTAATGGATTCTCGTCAGAATCATTATTACAAGAGGTAAACATCATAGACACAACGGCAATTAAAAAAAAATTCTTCATAATATTATATCATTTATTTTTATTAAAATTCAAATCTAATGTTTTAGTTTTAATAAATACTTAATTAATAGTCTAACCTACTTAAGAGGTTTAAAAATAGCTGAATTAAAGGAAGAGGATATACCTAAGGTTTGAGTATAAAAAATTAATCATCAATCTCTATCTTGTAAGTCCATAAAACATTCTGATAATTATAATTAATTGTATTGTCGTCTGGGTAAGTGATGTATATATCAGACTCTGATAAATCTTGAGACCCACCGAATTCGTAAAGCATTTCATAATACCCATCCTGTACAGAAAAAGTACCGAACATTGGGTCTTGTGGACAGTCTGGGTTTGGGTTTGCTGAATAATCTGCGTAAAAGTAGTCTGTAAAAGTCCCGTCTTCTCTGAATTCCATATATAGTTCAGGACAATATATTTCATTGTCATAATACAGTATTTCGCCTGATTGATCGGCAGAATAGTAATTCCAGTAGTTTACTATTCTACTTTCGTCATCGGTACTTGACCTTCCTTGAAAATCTCCATCTCTACTATTGACAGAATAAGAGCCAGAACCTAAATTATTGTTTAAATTACCAACAAAACTTCCCACAACATTTTCTAAAGTTATAGATGCTAGAATTTCTCCATTTTCATCTACAGAACCTGAAAAAGAATAAATCTCATTATAATCTTTAGAAGTAAAACTTCCCACCACTATTCCTGTATTTTGTACGGTGAATGTCAAGGCTCCATTATCTTCTCCAGAAAAAGTCCCCGACCATAAGCCCTTAAATTCTGATTCCGCAGAATTAGGGTCTGAGTCAGTTGCATTAGTTACAGGATCATCACTACACCCAAACATTAAACTTAATCCTAAAAATATATATAAGAACTTTTTCATACCCACCCAATTTACAACATTTAATTTTTACTTAAACTATCGAAAGAATATATGCCTATGGCTTAAATAAGGCAATTCAAAATGACACCTATTATTTTTAAAACTATTCTTGTAACTTTGCAAGAAAATTAAGTATGTTGCTTTCGGCTTTTAAACAAACGCTTCGCGCTTTAGATACGCTAAAGTTTCAACTGCCTAATGGGCAGTTTGTACCTGCGCATTTTCATATCACAGAAGTAGGAAATGTAACGCGTAACTATATAGATTGTGGAGGTGTGCAGCGGCAAGAAAACAAACTTAACCTTCAGCTTTGGGTGGCTTCTGACTCCGACCATCGCCTAAAACCTAATAATATATTGAATATACTGCAATTGGCAGAAAAACAGTTAGGCTATTCTAATATGGAAGTAGAAGTCGAATACCAACAAAGTACCATTGGGCGTTATGAATTGGCTTTTGACGGAGCTGCATTTCAACTTATCAACACCCAAACGGCTTGCTTAGCACCCGATCAATGCGGCATAACACAAGAAAAACCTCGTGTACGTCTTACAGCAAATGGTTTAAGCTGTAATCCTGATTCGGGTTGTTGTTAGTAGTATTATATATGGATGTTTCATATGCCAGATAGCTAAATTTAAAAAAGAAGATATGCCTATGGTTTGACTTTATCCAAAAATTAAACCACCACCAATTAAGGCTACAAGAACAACAACAATGATAATAAGAGTCGTTTTGCCTTGTTTAGGAGTTGTGTTGGGTAAGTTTCCGTTACTGTTATGCTGATTAAAATTATCCATACCTCCAATTTACAACATTTAGTTTTTACTTAAACTAGCTGAAGAAGATATATCTATGGTTTAGAGTTGTGATTTAAATGTCGGGTATAATACAAGTTGTTTTACTTTATCTTAACGTAATTATCATTAAAATTGTAGAGGAATTTAATTTCACAAATTATGAAACAGCCATTATT
>Ga0115003_10003099_pt1 | contig 13318 bp, 10 predicted proteins | sample ArcticOcean_MG_C_7_FD_88736 | JGI IMG/M metagenome (GOLD analysis project Ga0115003, IMG submission 88736) | Marine microbial communities from western Arctic Ocean - ArcticOcean_MG_CB11_88 | ecosystem: Environmental > Aquatic > Marine > Oceanic | place: Arctic Ocean: Canada Basin | collected... | reverse complement strand
TACCGAGGTTATCGATGCAGTGGGCCAATATGTGATGCCAGGTGGCATTGACCCACACACCCATATGCAACTGCCGTTTATGGGGACTGTGGCCAGTGAAGATTTTTACTCAGGCACTGCTGCTGGACTTGCCGGTGGCACAACCTGCATTATTGATTTTGTTATCCCAGCCCCAGGGACTTCGCTCATGTCAGCGTTTCACCAATGGCGCGAGTGGGCCGAAAAGTCGGTGTCTGATTATGCTTTTCATGTGGCTGTAACTTGGTGGGACGAAAGTGTTGCGAAAGACATGGAGACCTTAGTAAAAGAGCATGGTGTTAATAGCTTTAAGCATTTCATGGCCTACAAAGGCGCCATCATGGCTGATGATGAGATTTTAGTGAACAGCTTTAGCAAAGCTTGGGAATTGGGAGCCTTGCCTACTGTACATGCTGAAAATGGAGAGCTCGTGTACCAGCTGCAGAAAAAGCTGTTGGCTATGGGCATCACTGGCCCAGAAGGTCATCCACAATCGCGGCCTCCAGAAGTAGAGGGAGAGGCGGCTAATAGAGCAATCCGTATTGCCCAAGCCTTAAAGACCCCTGTTTATCTAGTGCATGTATCCACAGAAGAGGCCCTAGATTCGGTCACTCGAGCACGAAATGAAGGTCAACGAGTGTTTGGTGAAGTATTAGCTGGCCACCTTTTGATCGATGATTCGGTATACAAAAATAAAGATTTTGATGTGGCTGCTGCCCATGTCATGAGCCCTCCTTTTAGGCCTAAGAAAGCCCAAGATGCCCTATGGAAAGGACTGCAGTCGGGTAACTTGCAAACCACTGCCACAGATCATTGCTGCTTCTGTGCAGATCAAAAAGCGGCGGGTAAAGATGATTTCACTAAAATCCCTAACGGCACAGGTGGGGTGGAAAACCGTATGGAGGTGTTGTGGAACGCTGGGGTTAATACTGGGCGTTTAACCATGAATGAATTTGTCAAAGTAACTTCCACCAATGCAGCGCAAATTTTCAACATGTACCCACGTAAGGGTGCTATTGCCGAGGGTTCTGACGCCGACATAGTTGTGTGGGATCCTAAAGGCAAAAAAACAATTTCAGCCAAAACTCACCATCAAAATGTGGATTACAACATTTTTGAAGGTATGGAAGTTACTGGCATACCTTCTCACACCATTAGTCAGGGCAAGCTTGTGTATTGCAACGGCAAGCTCAATGTTGAACGCGGGGCAGGTAATTACATTAAACGGCCACCGTTCGCGCCTTATTTTGATGCGATAGGCAAAATGCGCGACCTAGACCCCCCATTTTCTGTTGACCGTAATAGTTAAAGAAAAATTGTACAACGGATTACTATAAGGGCTTCCATTGGGCTGCCCATTGGCAACACTTTGGCTGATTTTTTGCCCAAGTGTTAAAAATAATAAAATTGAGGATCACTATTGTGACTGTATTTAGTTCCAACAGCTCTGGCCAATCTGTGCCTGCAGGCCGACGCCTAAGCGAAGCAGATTATCAGGCTAATTTCGCTGATATACATACCCCCCTCGATGCCCGTAGTGCTGTAGTTGAAGCGGACAGGTGTTATTACTGTTACGGAGCACCTTGTCAGACTGCATGCCCAACAGGCATTGATGTGCCTAGCTTCATTCGCATGATTGGTCAAAAAAATGAGGTAGGTGCAGCAGGAGTAATTTTATCTGAGAATATTATGGGTGGCACATGTGCCAGAGCCTGTCCTGTGGAAACATTGTGTGAAGATGCGTGTGTTAGGAATACCGAAGACGACCGACCGATTCAAATTGGCCTATTACAAAGGTTTGCTACTGATCGGGCGAGTGAATTGGGTGCCAAGTTCTTTACCCGAGAGCCTGAAACTGGCCATAGAGTGGCGATTGTTGGCGCTGGTCCAGCAGGATTATCTTGTGCACACCGCTTAGCCACTTTGGGGCATGAAGTGGTTGTTTATGAAGCCCAAGAGAAATCTGGAGGCCTCAATGAATATGGTCTTGCAGCCTATAAAATGGCTGGGGATTATGCGCAAAAAGAAGTCGAAGACATCCTTTCCATTGGTGGCATTATCATAAAGCATGGTGTCAAAGTGGGAGAAGACGTTAGCTTCGCAGAACTACAAACTAATTATGATGCCGTGTTTATGGGAGTGGGCTTAGGCACTAGCAAAGCCATGCAGCTAGATGGTGAGCAAGCCTCTGGGGTCATTAATGCGGTGGATTATATTCATCAACTGCGGCAAGCTGAAGATTTAGGCAAACTATCTGTAGGCCAAAATATAGTGGTCATCGGGGGTGGCATGACTGCCATCGACATCGCCATACAAATTAAACGCCTTGGCGCAGCCAATGTCACCATGGCATACCGGCGTGGCAAAGAACATATGAATGCTAGCCTTGAAGAGCAAGAATTTGCTCTCAATGAAGGGGTGCATATAGCTCACTGGGCTCAACCTGTTAGCTTGCACACTGAGCAGGGAACAATCACTGGCGTTGAGTTTAAGAAGGCAAACAGCGAAGGTGGTGAAACATACATTATGCCAACTGATATGTTATTTAAAGCCATTGGACAGAGTTTAACTCCTATCAATATGGCAACCATTGAGTTTGTCAAAAGTTATGGTAAGTATGAAGTAGATGACGAACTACGCACCTCACTACCAGGGGTATGGGCAGGTGGAGATTGTGTTGCGGGGAGTGATGATTTGGCCGTAAGTGCTGTGCAAGATGGCAAGCTCGCTGCCCTGTCAATTCATAATACATTAACCCAAAGCCAAGCATAAAGGAGCCAGCCATGATTGACTTAACATCTAATTTTATCGGTATTCAAACACCCAATCCTTTTTGGCTGGCATCAGCGCCGCCAACAGATAAGGCTTATAACGTAAACCGTGCTTTCGAAGCAGGTTGGGGTGGGGTTATGTGGAAAACCCTAGGCGAAGCAGGCCTCCCGTTAGTGAACGTGAGTGGCCCTCGCTATGGTGCATGGCACGGTAAGGATCGTACCCTTATGGGCCTAAATAACATTGAGCTGATTACCGACCGAGACCTAGAAATAAACTTATCCGAAATCATTCAAGTAAAGAAAGACTGGCCTGATCGTGGGGTTGTGGTCTCTCTTATGGTGCCTTGTGAAGAGCAAGCTTGGATAGATATTTTGAGGCGAGTGGAAGACACTGGTGCTGACGGTATTGAACTGAATTTTGGCTGCCCTCATGGCATGTCTGAACGGGGCATGGGTGCAGCTGTTGGCCAAGTGCCTGAATATGTGGAAATGGTAGCTGCCTGGTGCAAACAATATTCTGATCTACCAACTATAGTAAAGCTCACTCCTAACATTACTGATATTCGCACTGCTGCAAGGGGTGCGGTGAACGGTGGTGCTGATGCAGTGTCGCTTATCAACACCATCAACTCGGTTATGGGTGTTGATCTAGATCAGATGAAAATGTCTCCATCGGTGGGCCAGCAAGGCTCCCATGGTGGTTATTGTGGCCCAGCGGTAAAACCTATTGCCTTGCATATGCTAAGTGAAATAGCACGCGATGCAGAATGTAAAGGCATTCCTATTTCTGGTATTGGTGGTATTACTGACTGGCGTGATGCAGCTGAATTTATGGCCTTGGGTGCTACCAATGTTCAAGTATGCACAGCGGTAATGACCTATGGCTTCCGCATCGTTGAGGATATGATTGATGGCTTAAGTCGCTATTTAACCGAACAAGGAATGACCTCAGTAGATCAATTGATTGGAGCCGCTACACCTAGTGTAACCACTTGGAATCAGCTAGATTTGAACTATGTGGTAAAAGCTCAAATAGATCAAGATTCTTGTATAAAATGTGGTCGCTGTCATATCGCTTGTGAGGACACTTCCCATCAGGCCATTAGTACTGAAATTAATGGAGAACGTGGTTTCCAGGTAAAGGATGAAGACTGCGTAGGTTGTAACCTTTGTGTTGTTGTTTGTCCTGTTGAAAACTGTATCACCTTGCGTGAGCTTGATACGGGAGAGGTAGATACTCGAACGAGGGAGATGGTGAGTGCTGATTATCAAAACTGGACCCAGCATCCTAATAACACCATGGTGTAGTTGATAATAGTGGTGGATTTAGCAACCAATAATTATAGGAACGATATAATGTCTAATATGAAAATAAATGGACAAAGGTTATGGGATAGTCTCATGGAAATGGCCAAAATTGGCGCAACTGAAAAAGGTGGCTGTTGCCGTCTAGCGTTGACCGATTTAGACAAACAGTCCCGAGATTTATTTGTCAGCTGGTGCCAAGATGAGGGCTGCAGCATCAAAGTTGACCAAATGGGCAACATATTTGGTCGTCGTGAAGGCAGTGATCCCAACATGGCGCCTGTGGTTATGGGCAGCCACTTAGACACTCAGCCTACGGGTGGAAAATTTGATGGTGTGTATGGTGTATTGGCAGGGTTGGAAGTTATCCGCAGCCTTAATGATCAAAAAATTACCACCAAAGCCCCTGTTGAAGCGAGTGTCTGGACTAACGAGGAAGGTTCGCGCTTTGCTCCAGCCATGGTTGCTTCCGGCGTATTTGCCGGTGTATTTGACTTAGAATATGGCCTAAGTCGCGCTGATCTAGACGGGTTAACCATGGGCGAGGAGCTTAAGCGTATTGGCTATGATGGTAAAGAGCCCATGGGTGAACGTCCAATCAAAGCCTTTTTTGAAGCACACATAGAACAAGGGCCAATACTGGAGCATGAAGACCTCACCATTGGCGTAGTGACGGATGCTCAAGGCCAACGTTGGTATGAACTTACGTTAACTGGCCAAGAGTCTCATGCTGGACCAACGCCAATGAAAACCCGCAAAGACGCACTAGTGGGTGCTGCAAAAGTAATCACCCTAGTGAACGAAATAGGTCTGAAGTATGCGCCTTTGGCTTGTTCTACAGTGGGCTTGATTCAGTCTTTTCCCAATTCACGTAATGTTATTCCAGGGGAAGTGTTTTTTACCATAGATATTCGCCATCCTGATGATGCTACTTTGTCGGCTATGAATGAGGAGTTAAGGGCAGGCTGCGATGCCATTGTTGAAAGCCAAGGGTTAACTATGGCGTTTGAACAAATCTGGTATTCTCCACCGGTTCCATTTAACCCATCGTGTGTGGCGTCGGTACGCCAAGCTGCTGTTGACTTAGGTTATAGCCACTGTGACATCGTTAGTGGTGCTGGCCATGATGCGTGTTATATCTCTCGTGTTGCGCCTACGGCGATGGTGTTTGTTCCCTGCAAGGATGGAATTAGCCATAATGAGCTTGAGGATGCTAAGCAAGAGCACCTTACTGCAGGCTGTAATGTATTGTTTCAGGCTGTGCTAAATCAAGCAATGTAGCGAGGGTAGGGAATAGCCCAATGTGAGTGCTTATCACTTTTAAGTAAATAGAAGCTCCGTGATGGCTGATTTACATGGGTTTGCCGATACGCCAAGGTCTTGCGCGCGCTCATGGGCGTAAGTGCTATATTAGCTGCATTCATATAAGGCCTTGATTCCGCAAGTGGAAAGTCTCCCAGTTGGATAATTTTTGTCATCCACAGTCTCATGAATGCATAGCTTACAGGTCTTTCATTAGGACCGATTTCTTTAAGAGTTATTTACTATTTTAATGCAGATATATGCGGAAGTTAAAGTGAACTCAAACCCTCGTTAGATCAATGGTTAGGCGCTCATCTGCGTAGCGCCCGTTTCCATGCGTATTATTTTGCCATCTTCGATCATGCGTACACGGATGATGGACTCCCTTGAACCATCAGGAAACCGCATAACAGAATGGTCGACCATAATGTCGTCATTTTCATAGATACAGCGAGCCATGGCCATCTTGGAGGTAGATTTACTATTGCCTTCAGCCACGAATTTTGAGAATTCAGCTTTGTTTACAGTAGTGCCAGTTTGGTGCCGTATAAACTCAAAATTTTCATGATAAAAACTCATTACCTTTTCGTGGTCAGCTTCCTCATTTGCCTTTTTTAATGCTTGATATAGTTTCATGATGCTCCAAAAATGATGGTGGTTAACTCACATATAAAATATAGTATACAATAACCATTGCCACTGCTATCACAGAAACAGTAGTTGAAATGGCATCAGCAATTGAGTTTAATAGCAGGCATGTTTGAAACACAATAATCAGTCTCTGGGAGCAGTTAATGGTCACTTGGTTTAAGAATCTTTCCATTCGTTACAAGCTTATGACTGCCTTTTTGTTATTGGCGGGTATTCCTTTTTGGGGTATATGCTGGTGGTCCATCAATAGCGCCTTCGACAACGCAAGGTTGCAAACATACGTGCAGCTAGAATCTGCGCGGGAGATTAAAACAGATCAAATCAGTGAGTACTTCACCACGGTACAGCAGAACTTAGAATCCTTGACTGCGACCGCCATGATGTTGCGACGACAAGCATTAACGGTAGGAGGAAATTTAAGTCATGCTAATAAAACCTTAACGAATCAGATTGACCAGTATGGCTATAATGACTTCTATCTCATCAATCCCCAAGGACAGATGATCTATAGCCTCAAGCAACAGACACAAAAGCTTGCCAATGTAGTCACTGGTCCCTTGGCAGACACAGGTTTAGGCCAAGCCTTTAGCCAAACTCTGGAAACCCAGCAGCTTGCCTTTGCTGATTTTTCTCTCTATAACCCTAATAATGACACCCCTAATGTTGAGGGGCCTGTGAGTTTTATTGCTCAACCTATGCTCAACGACCAAGACCAAGTTACTATGGTGGGTGTTCTGCAACTGCCTATCCATGGCATTAATGCCATTATGACCAAACGTTACGGTATGGGTACAACGGGAGAATCTTATTTGGTAGGACCAGACCACCTCATGCGATCTGACTCTTTTAGAGACCCAGAACAGCGCAGTGTGGCAGCCTCCTTCGCAAATCCAGAAACAGGCACCATCAAAACTGCCATGGTGCTCGCAGCCTTAGGTGGTGAAACTTACACAGGGGAATTCCACGAAAGCTATTCTGGAATTGAAAGTTACGCAGGTTCGACTTGGGGGAAAACTCTTGGCCTAAGGGACAAGGATATTTGGACTTTGTCAGCCTATACTCTGATAGACATATATGGTGTCCAGTGGGCTTTGATGGTCGAAAGAGACTTAATTGATGCTGCAAGCACACTCATGGATTTATATTTCCAAATGTATTGGATCGGTGGTGCTGCTGCCATCTTGCTCCTATTAGCAGCTTACTATATTTCCCGCGCCTTTGCGCTGCCGATCTGCTTCCTTGCCGGTCGAGTGGCCCGCATTGAACGAACCAGCGACTTTAATATGCGTGTGGATTGGATCCCTTGTGATCAAGACGAGGTGGGCCAAGCGGCCCATGCGGTAAACCGACTCATGGACTCTATGCAAACCGCCCTTGGGGAATCTACTCGCGTGGTAGCTGATGTAGCCGAAGGCCGTTTTAATAGCCGTATTGAAGAAGATTTTAAAGGCGACTTACTCAGCTTAAAGCAAGGGGTGAACGACTCCGCCAGCAGTGTGCAACGTACCATGGATGGCCTGGAACAGGTTATGAAAGCTATTGCTAATGGCAACTTTGGTTATCGCTTAGACGGTGTAGAAATGGCTGGGGAGTTCCGCAGTGTGATGGAAAACACCCTTGATGTTATGGAACAAGCCATGGGGGAGATTAATCAAGTAATGCAAGCAGCCTCTGAAGGCGACTTTGACTTACGCGTTAGTACCCCCCTAAAGGGTGATCTTGAAAAGCTGAAGTCGGGGGTTAATAGCTCTATTTCAACCATTGCTACAGCCCTAAGAGAAACTGTTGAGGTGACCGAGGCCATGGCTCAAGGCGACCTTACACAGCGTATTGATGGGGACTACCAAGGAAGCCTCGCGCGACTTAAAGGCGCCCTCAATAGTTCTTTAGACAAGATGGATCAGGCCGTGGGTTCAGTACTTGTGGCCAGCGAAAGCATCGCCTCTAATGCTGGAGAAATTAGCCGCGGTTCAGAGCAGCTAAGTGAACGTACTAATCAACAAAGTGCCTCCCTAGAAGAAACATCGTCCTCTATGGAGCAAATGGCTGCCACCATTCAACTTAATGCTGACCATGCCAACTTAGCGGGAACGCTGGTCGCTTCAGGTAAACAAGAAGCCACTGGCGGTGTGGCTGTAGTGCAAAAGGCCGTTGAGGCCATGAGCCAAATTGATGAGGCCAGCCAAAAGATAGCCTCCATTATCAACCTCATTGATGGCATTGCCTTCCAAACCAATTTGCTAGCCCTTAATGCTGCTGTAGAAGCTGCCAGAGCTGGTGAACATGGCCGTGGCTTTGCGGTAGTCGCAGGTGAAGTGCGTTCCTTGGCACAAAAAGCTGCAGAATCAGCCAATGAAATTAAAGTCCTCATTGAAGACAGCTCGTCCAAAGTGAAAGAAGGTAGCCAATTGGTAGACCAAACTGGTAGTGCACTTAACTCCATTGCTGAATCCATCGAAAAGGTAAACAACATTGTGACGGAAATAGCCACCGCCACTAATGAACAATCATCTGTCATCAATCAAGTTAATAACGCTGTGGCTCAATTGGAAAACGTCAACCAGCTCAACACCTCGTTGGTGGAAGAATCATCCGCTGCCAGTTATTCTCTCAATGACCAAACCAAAGAGCTGATCACCAAAATGCGCTTCTTTAAGGTACAGAAAGAGGATTAACTTGGGGTGGTAATCAAAGCTTGTATTAATAAGCTGTTGCGGTTCACTGTGCCGTTATAAGCTGATACATTTTGTAATATACATGTATCGTTGTATCGGTAATTGACTATTGCTGAATGGGACGATACAAGTGGCAAGAGGCCGGCAGCACGTGAGTACAATTCTCAAACATCCCATCACTGGGCCATCTGCGTGGACAGCCAAAGACTATATCAGCGATGACAGCTATATCCATCACCTAACGGCGCAGGACCTGGCTGACATCAAAGCTGGTCTAGAACTGCTAAATAATCATGGCAAAGCATTTCCTCACTTCAACAAGCAGGACTTCCCACTGCAGCACTTAGCAGTCAAGTTAGTGCAGCTTGCAGATGACCTAGAAAATGGGCGAGGCTTCTTTTTGTTGCGTGGCCTGCCTTTAGAACAGTTTACCCCAGAACAGCATTACGCGATCTATTTTGGCATCGGCCTTCACCTAGGTATTCCAGTGGCACAGAATCCAAGAGGCGATATACTCGGTGCCGTGGAAAATGTGGGGGACCCTAATGACAAACAAACGCGTGTCTATGAGACCAACCTCTTCCTCCCTTACCATACCGATCCTTCTGATGTGTTTGGGTTACTGTCCCTGCGCAAAGCCAAGCAAGGAGGCCTTAGTAGTTTGGTGAGTTCAGCAGCCATTTACAACCGAATACTAAGCCAGTACCCGGAATACTTAGGCCTGTTCTACAAAACTTACTATTATGCTCACCTAGGCAAGCAGCGACCAACTTTATCGCCTTTATTTAGCTACCACAAAGGTAAACTTAGCTGCCGTTATTTACGCCAATATATTGAGCTGGGCCACGAAATGATGGACCACCCATTGAGCAAAGTTGAGCGCCAAGCGTTAGATATATTTGATGAAACTATGCTTAGAGAAGACATGCGGGTGGACATGATGCTTGAGCCAGGAGACATGCAATTTGCCAATAACTACCTCGTGCTGCACTCTCGTAATAGTTTTGAAGATCATGAACATGCAGACCAGCGGCGCAAACTGTTACGCCTGTGGCTAAAGATGCCCAACGCCCGAGAGCTGGCCCCTGAATTCCCTGGCCGCAATGGGTTCCCATTAAAGTTTTAGCGTGTTTATTAGACTTGCTCCACTGATATGTACTACTTGATCCAAGTTCTAGTGTCGACAGTAAAGATGATGAGGGCCAGCCTACTCTGTTTTAACAGACAACTATGATGTTAGTTGCACGTCAGATACATGAATTTTGTTGCAGTTATGTAGCTCTAAGTGTTGCTCAAATTGTGGTTCTGTTGGCTTGATTTGCAGGTAATCGAGCAGCACATTAAGTGCAACTTCTGCCGCGCGTGTAGTGCCGTCGAGGGCTTTTAACGCAATGCCTAGACCAAGGCTAGGTATAGCAGCGCCATACACACCCTCAGCACCGGTTTTACAGGCAACTTGGCCACCGTAGGCTTGCATTACCTTGGTGCAGTGACGTTTGCTTCCAGCTACATAAAAGGGTTCATTTACCATGGCGTGGTATAGGCTGTGGCAAGCTTTTTGCCAACCGTCAGGTAGCTCCTCACCACTGCCAAAGCGGGCAAAGGCCATGGCTAAATTGGGCAAGGGCAGGGCATAGGTAGGGATGGAGCAGCCATCAATGCCCATAGGATGGTTGGCAATCTTAAGGTCCATCATACGGCCCATAGCATCGTTCACTGCTAGCTGAACAGGGTGTTGGTGGTCAATATAGCCCTTTGGATCAATACCTTGATGATGAGCAAAACTCAAAAAGCCACAGTGCTTGCCCGAACAGTTGTTGTGCACTGCGCAAGCCTGCTTGCCAGACTGAGCCAAGGCCACGGTAGCAGGCTGATATAAAGGCCAATGGCTGCCACACTCCAACTGTTCAGAGCCCATGCCCAATTGGTCAAGCCAAGCAGTGATTACATCGCTATGCTGGGTTTCACCATTGTGGCTTGAGCATGACATAGCCAACTGTCGCTGGGTCAAGTTAAGGTCCTGTGCAGCACCACTAAGCATGAGTGGCAGGGCTTGCAGCGGTTTGGCTGTGGAGCGCGGGAACACTTGCTGATCTACATTACCCCATTGGCTGTGGCGCTTGCCTTTGGTGTCGCAAACTACCGCAATAACTTGATGGCGACTTTCAACAAACCTACCGCGGGTGACTTCAATGACGAGTTCTCGTTTATTCATCTACTACTCCAGATAACTTTGCCCTAGCCAGAGAGTGCCTTTAACAATCTGTGTACCCACTTTTCAAACAACGGCTAGACATTTCCAGTGCTTTGGCTATCTGAGCGGGAGTCATTTCCTTAGCGATTGATTCTTTATTTTGGCTGCCATTAGTGTTGCCGTTACGGACCCCTAAGTCGAGCCACATATAGGCGCGTGCATAGTCTGTGAGAACACCCATTCCATTCTTGTACATAACCCCTAAATTATGTTGGGCCATGGCATATCCTTGTGCCGCAGCTAGGGTGTACCACTTTGCAGCCTTTTTATCGTTTTGTGGAACGCCTTCGCCAAGCATGTACATAAATCCCAGATTATATTGAGCTGTAGCGTACTCTTGCTCCGCAGCTAAGGTGTACCACTTCACGGCTGTCTCATCATTCTCTGGGACACCGTCACCATTATCGTACATCACCCCCAGAACAGATTGAGCTCTAGTGAACCCCTGTTCAGCTGATAAGGTGTACCACTTAACAGCTGTCTTATGGTTTTCTAGGGTACCCTCACCATCGTTGTACATGCTTCCCAGATTATATTGAGCCATAGCATGGCCTTGCTCAGCAGCTAAGGTGAACCACTTCAAGGCTTTCTTATTGTCCTCTTTGGTGCCTTGACCATTATTGTACATAGCCCCAAGATTATTTTGAGCAATAGAGCTCCCTTGCTCAGCTAAAGGACTCCACTCTGCTAGAGCAGTTTTGAAATCGCCTGATTTGTATGCATTCCATCCCTTAGAATAATCAGCGACAACCACTCCACTAGCAAATAGTATTGAAAAGGATAAAGCCACAGCTATTAAAACTTTATCTATACGCATGTAACAACCCTATTACTTACAATGGCTTTTAGAAAAAAGTATACACCTACGGCTCTAAGAATTGGGTGTGTATTATTCATTGATGACATGTTCTGTGGTAATAGTTGTGAGCAAATGATTGTGTAAATGCTTAGTTAATTGGTGCACGAAATTGCGTAAGTGAATGAGCACGCCAAGTACACAAACATTGTTATTAGGTAAAAGTAGGATCTTTCTGACTTTGAAGAAACTATTAGCTGATACTGGCGAGTTTAGTGCAACTGACACTCCCACACCACGAGCTACTCTGTTATATAGCACTTCCATTGTCTACACTTTTATATCTAAATAAATTGTTAGTGCAGAATACTACCTGAATGAATATGAATGTCAAAAAACTGAATAATTTTTAGAATAGTAAAATATTATAGATGATAAAAATGCCTAGTAAATAGCTATTAAATACTAGTTTTAAAATGTATATATGTATTAAATTCTTTCTTTAAATCAACACTAATGCGTGCATGTACCTTTCCTTGGCGCCCCATAAATGAACTTTTTTCTTGAACTGGAAACACACCGTCGTGCCAAATATTAGGATGAATATACAATCCTTTTGCCCCATCAAAATAAAAAGCCTTAAAGTCTTCAGGTGCAATATCATCGCCAGGTAAGGCAAGATGAGATATAAATGCCCCAGGTTTTGTAGGAAAAAATAATTGGCCTCCATCTGGGTGATAGTTGACATGCCAAACATACATTTCAGTGGGAGATGTATATTTGGTGTTTTCGGCAAGGGTATCTGGGTGTGACGAATAGCCTAAAATATACTTACCACCTTCTTCTTCATATTCACTATTATGCTGTACGGCATTGTTTTGACCATAAAGTATTGATCCATCCCACCACGTATCAAAAGATCCTTCCGTAACGCCACCCTCATTTCCTGTACCTTGCTCAATTTCACGCCAACCTTGTTTAGGCCAAGTAACTATTTCAATGTCACTATGCTCATATGAGTCAACTAAATAGCCATATCCCTTTAAGGACTCATTGGTTGCCTCAATAAGAGGAATTTCTAGAACTTGGACTGGTATCATAATTTTTATTTTATCCTAATATTTCAGTTGCGTACTATTTCTTTATTAAACTTTAACTTACTTACCGCAGACAAAAGTGCTAGGCATTGAACCCACAATTAAGTGGGCTTGGTTTGTGTTAATTCAAAGGATAAAAAGCCAAACAAGTTAATCAACAATCTCTAGACTTGGGTTAATATTAAAGTCCACCTCATTAATGGAAGAACCTCTCCTTACTTCATCGTAATATACTATTTGAGTTGGCATGACATCTGTGCCGTGGCTGGCTTTGTATTTAGAGATGAAGCTTCTGTAGACGCCGTGTTTAAAGAAAATTGCAGTGGGTATGAATTTGACATTAATTGGTGACTTGTCAATATCCACTATTTTATTGCCATTTACCCAAGCAGAGACATTCTTATCAGCAAAATCAAGGCAGAGTGAAATATCAGTCCACTTACCCT
>Ga0115003_10003098_pt1 | contig 13322 bp, 13 predicted proteins | sample ArcticOcean_MG_C_7_FD_88736 | JGI IMG/M metagenome (GOLD analysis project Ga0115003, IMG submission 88736) | Marine microbial communities from western Arctic Ocean - ArcticOcean_MG_CB11_88 | ecosystem: Environmental > Aquatic > Marine > Oceanic | place: Arctic Ocean: Canada Basin | collected... | reverse complement strand
TATGTGATGTCCACTTTAGGCAAATGTCTGCATGAATTAGACTTGAAGGTACGGTGAATTAAGCGTATCGAATGGTTCGAAAAAGAATATGTTTAATGCGTGGAGACAAAAACTGGTGTTTAATAGAAAACCACAGAAAATTGAGATAGGTGATCGCTTTGTTAAGGCGGATGACCTGAAAACCGTCTGGGTCGTATCTGGGCGCGGCAGTTCTGTTGTACCAATCCAGCACTTTCAAGTTGTTCGTGAAGGTTATGAAAGCCGTCTCCGCACCTTATCCGAGCAAGTTCTTTTGGATCCACAGTACTATGTTCGGGTTAAATAAACCCTAGACGTTAGGATCAAATAACACTTCCATCACATCTGACAACATATCCTTAAATATAGCCCTTACGACAAAGATGTCGTGAAGTGGTAAAACTGGTATAGCTTCCTGATCCTACATCTTAAGCATAAGCATCTCTGCAATATCTGAAACTAACCGTTGTAACCATGACCAAGCCTGAGTGAAGAAGTGATGTTATATGGGTTCATGCTTCTCAAGGATAGCTTTGATTAGATCGTTAAAATCACGACCTGTGAGCCTTATGAACGCCTCTCTGTTTATTCTTATCCTGTCACTCTGGGAAAGGTGTTTCCAGCCGGGGGCATTGACGGACTTGAGTAACTCTGGATAAAAGCTTACCCACTTGATCTTCTTATGCATAACTTGTTTGCTATTAAGAAGCTGGTTGAAAGACTTCTTATAGATATTACGTTGATCTATATCCCAGACGTCTAGACCATATGCGTCCTTAGGTGGCAGACTCCGCTAGATACAGGACGGTTGGATGTAGTGTGGAGCAAACAAGCTCAGCCGTTGGCTTGCTCAGTGTCTTTATAAACTTACGATACTCTCTTGGAACATCCATCCACCAACCGCCATAGAACCTGCCTCTAGAATCAAAGGTGCCATTGGTAAATTTCCTGACTATGTAACGATTACTGAAGTCCACTATCTGTCAGTTCTTGTCATTGCTCAATCTTTTGTTAATTTACTTAAATTGACCATCAGTCACCTTCAGGTTTACCAGAGTTTCCTTGAGTTTATTATTAATCCTGACAAAAGCTTCTTGCATGGCTGGTATTTTAACGTCAGCACTGTCATCAAATGTGAGGTTGGTCTGGTTAGCTTGTTTGTCTTTTTCATATTTAAGCTCAGTGAAGTTTTATGGGTCAGGTGAAGCATCTATAGCGGACCAGTTCACCCCATGTTTGTTCATCACATCAATTAGCTTCTGGGACGCTCTCATACGAAAAGTGGTGCCAAGGGGGTCTTGTTTTGCATTCCTGTCCTCCAAGTAGTCCAAAGCCTCTAAACCATCAATAATGCTGAGAAAGACTGTCTCCGTGAATAATTTTTGACCACTTCTGTCGTCCCAGTATCATGCACCTTTAAGAAATTGAGAGGCATTATGGCTCTATTTTACAAGTAGTTCAGGTGTCGCCCTCCAAGCACTAAAAATGCTTAGAGTGATTAGCCTCACAACACAAAGGCTCTTTAGTTCTAATGTTCCACAACCTTGTTTAGTATTGTCCTAACACCATCACGTGAGGTGATACAATATTGTGTCAAAGACTTTCGTAGAAGCAAAACGGACAAGCTGGATGTGAAGCCTTAATGGACGAGAACAATTCATTTAAGAGTATATAACTTTAGGTCCGTGCGGTGAAATGAGCCTGAACACGTCCTAAACCTCCGAATTCAGCTACCAGCGTCTCACCAGGAGAAACGGGAACAACTCCCGTGCATGTGCCAGTGCTGACAATTTCACCTTGTTTGATACCATACCCCATTTGAGAAAGATGATTAGCTGTCCATTCGAGTACGTACAAAGGGTCGCCGAGGGCATTTGCGCCAATCCCTTCTGCCATTTGAATTCCATCCTTGAACAACTCAACCCGATAGTCCTTGAAATTGATTTGGCGCCAGTCTTTCTGGGGCGTTCCTTCTATCCATTCAGAATTTGCGGCCATGTCTGCTGTTAAGAGCATAGCCCCAATTCCCTTGAACCCACCTTGAAAGCGAACTCCTACAACCTCTAGTGCTGGGATGACGCAGTCTACGGCGTCCAATATTTCCTCGCGTTTATACGGGTCAACCCTGGACGGTAAATTACCTGAAAAACGGAAGGAAAACTCACTCTCTATGCCAATACTGAATGTCTCAAAAATCGGGATATTGTCTCCACTATTATAGCAAAATTCTTTGAACATGGGTGCCGTTGTGGGTTGGTTGGTACCAACCATATTTTGAACAGCTTTACTGGTAGCACCTACTTTCCAGCCAATGCAGCTCATATTTGACAGCGACGTTAAGTGTCGTTGACATCTATATGCGTCATCAATAGAAATTAAACATTGGGCCATTGATTTTGGTACGGGAACCCCATAATTACGAGCTTCCCAAAGAGCCGCTGCAAGCACTGGAATTGTTATCATGGTGGTTCTGTTCCAAATAGTTGTTGAACGATGATAAGCTACCCTTTATCTGCACAAACTATAGTATATAGAATTAATAACGCGCTGAAAAAAATCACTCAGATTTATAGAAAGTAGATTATTTAGTTAAGACCTAGTAATAAATGTTGATACTGAATAGAAGAGCGAACCCGAAACCCTCTTACATTAAGAAAGTGACCCTAATTACTTAAGACAAAATATAGGCCTCTTTTCCTTTTAAAAAACCTAAGCCAATAAACTTGAAGAGACAACGACCTGCTCTTAACGACAATGCATCTAATAGTCGGACTTTAGATGAAATATGCTACAACTATTGTCAGACCGAAAAATTGACGGTAGAATTTTTAAAATTGTAGTTGTTATTAGGAGTATATAAATTGGAACTTTTTGAAGAAGTACACTTGCGCAATATTGTAAGTCGTAACCGTTTAGTTGTCCCTCCAATGTGTCAATATTCTGCACATGAGGGCTTTGCTAACGATTGGCACTTGGTACACCTTGGACGGTTCGCTACTGGTGGTATGGGGATTATTTTCGCCGAGGCTACAGCAGTCGAAAAAAGGGGCCGAATTACCCATGGTGATTTAGGGTTATGGTCTGATGAACACATTGAATCACATTCAAAACTAGCCCATTTCATTCACTTACATGGAGCAGTTCCCGCTATTCAACTTGGACACGCTGGCCGAAAAGCTAGCATGCAAAGACCCTGGGCCGGTAATGGCCCCCTTGACGATGTTGATATAAGCAGTGGAGATATGCCTTGGGAGATTGTAGGCCCATCTGATGCAGCAGTTAGTGAAGGTTTCATAAAGCCTACACCTCTTGAAACTAATGACATTTCAGACATTGTTGACGCCTTTTCATCTGCAACCTATAGGGCGTATCAGGCTGGTTATCGTGCGCTGGAAATACACGGGGCCCATGGTTATCTAATTCATTCTTTTCTTTCACCACTTTCCAATCACCGAAATGATAAATATGGCGGTGACCTTAAAGGACGTATGCGTCTCGCCTTAGAGGTGACAGAAGCTGTTCGTGGCGCTTGGCCTGTTGAATTGCCCCTATTCTTTAGAGTATCAAGTGTCGATGACGTTGATGGAGGTTGGACACTTAATGACACAATATCCTTAGCTTCTGAGCTTAAAACATTAGGAGTAGATGTTATAGATTGCTCTTCTGGTGGCATCGCAGGATCAGCCACCGCTGCGCGAACCAAACGCCAAGCTGGCTACCAAGTTCCTTTTGCAAAGAAAATACGTGAAGAAGCAGGGCTTATGACGCAGGCGGTTGGGCTTATTACAAATCCCACGCAGGCTTCAACTATTCTCAAATCAGGCTCAGCAGACCTCATAGCAGTTGGCAGAGAAGTGCTCGATAACCCAACTTGGGCTTTACATGCGGCACGTCAGATGGGGTTGGATGAAAGCATGGAAAGCTGGCCACAACAATATGGCTGGTGGTTATCAAGGAGGGCTAAATCTAGCATTCTTTATAGCGAATAAATTAAGGTATTATTATTTTCTGAAAAGGAACAAATAGATGAAACCTATAGACACTAATATATCGAAGGGTTTTGAGCACAAAATTTGCCAATTTGGTCGCTTAGAATATGCAATGGAGAAAAGGGGTATTGATGCTTTAGTAATCACTCAACCTCTAAACGTTTTTTATCTTTCAGGATTTATTGGGATTGCCCATAAGGCTGATGAACCGCGTCCATATGCTATGATTTATTCGCTCCAGGCATCCAAAAATCCTATTTTAATCGTAGCAGATTATTATTTTTCTTCGGCAGTTACACGGGCTGGTTGGATTGAAGATATTAGGCCATTTCGAGCCGTTATGATGCCGCAAGACCTTCCTGCAACAAATGCAGATATTGAGCTTTTTTTGCCTTCGGAGCTTAGCAGAAATCATTGGGGAGATCAGGCTCGTCGTACCTATGCGCTATCATACAAAAACGCATTAGATACAGCCTTAAAAGATCTTGCTCTTACAGGTAAAACTCTTGCTTTTGATGACGTGGGTCTAGGTCATCGGCTTGAACTCGAGGATAATCGAGTGTTGGATGCATACGATACTTTAATGTTTGCAAGAAAAGTAAAAACAATTGAAGAAATAAGCTTTTTAGAGGATGCGACACGTTTGAATGAACTGGCGATACAAAATACAATTTCTGATTGGAACCAGCATACTACCTGGCGTCAACTAGACCATATCTATGCGGGGCATGTGCATGAACTTGGGGGGTTTGTTAGGGACCCTGGGGGAATGGTTTGGGGGCACCCTCGTGGAGATGATAAGGCTTTAGTTTTATCAACAGCCCAAGATGACAGCCTAGTAGAGGAGGGTACCCATGTTATGTTTGACTGTCACGGAACGCTTGATCTTTACTGCTGGGACGGAGGAAAAACTTGGATAGCAGGTGGGCAGGCAGAAGGATTTGCCCATACTCTTAATATTGCTACACAAGTGGTCGCAGAAGCTTTGATTAGTGCTATGAAACCAGGAGTAAAAATTAGTGAGTTACAAGCGTATGGACGAAGTATTTACCGAAGATCAGGTGTCCCAAACGCAGATGATGCTATAATATTTTTTCATGGTCTTGGTTTATCGCATATGGATATTGAACTGAACAAGGTTGATGGCAGCCCAAACCATGATTGGGTTCTTGAGGAAGGAATGGTTGTGCCTTTGCATCTTTTATATCCAGGAGGACAAAAGGAACGCATTTGGCTCGAGGAAGTAGTAGTGATCGAACATGACGGGGGCCGGCCTCTTTTCTCTTGGGGATTTGACTTACTCACTAGTAGCTAATGGCTTATTGACGTTACTGGAAAAACTAAAAAGATCGAACTATTTGAGGGGTTTTGGGCTAAGAACCAAGCTGAAATTAAATTGGCGAAATATCAGATAGTAGAAAGTGTTACTAATGTGGGCCAGTTACAGAAGCTAACTAAGAATATTCAGGCATTAAAAATGCATTATTTAGTATAATCATGAGTTCAAATAATAGTCCCTCCTCTTGCTCTTTCTTTTTGCAATACAGATCAATAACGTCTTCGACGATATGTCCATTTTGTAAAGTTTAAAAACCCCTGGGTGAGTAGCTTCGTCAATATCTCCTTCTTCAAGGGGGGCAAAGAATTGATCTTACGTAAGTCGGGTAAAATATAATAAAGACCTGTAGCTATCGAGCCGTGATTGATACCAGCTAAGACCAAAAACTGACTTCGGATGCTTTCTGGCCTCCTCGAGATCCACAGAGTGTTTAAGTTTGTCGAGTGTGAAAAGACGAATGTTTGGGTAAAATTCATGACCGATATGATCAAGGAGGCGTGGGCGCTTTATCATTTCTAAGTATTTTTGTTGTGAATCTATGCACCAAGTAGCTATGTAATCGACTTCTTTTACAAATTGGACCTTACCAAGTTGATGATAAATAATTTGGAATTTCCCGCGTTTGATTACTTCGATGTGGTCGAGTGACAACTAGGCATGAGTAACTCCATTTTTTATCTGGGCTTGCCTTCGACGCACAAGGTTGGCACTCCATCTAACTCAAAGAATGAGTGAAATTAATCGCGGCGACTGACACAAGTTGATCAAGTGGTTGAAGATGCTTTGAGAGGTTTAAAAGTGGTTGAGTAACTTTGCGGTCTAATTCAGTTGTTTTTATATTGCGATCGAAGACTTTGAAAAGTCGTGGACAGTTTTCATCAATCATAAGGTTGTCTCAGGCATCATCGCGCCCTATTGATTGCTTTGGATAAAGCCTAAATGAGAAATTCTGGTGTGTGTAGTAGGGGCGTTGCTGTAATCTGAGTTTCGTTTTATGACGAGACTACATTACTAACGTGAACTATCAGAATTTCTTCTAAAAAATCCATCAACTAAAATCATATGTGGCACAGTAAGCGCTGCAAGCCCAATAAACACTACGCGTAATAATGCAGATTCTCCAGACATTTGTTCAGAGCACCACCAAAAGGCAATACCACCCATAATCCAACTGGCGATAGTATAGGAAATGGCATGAAAATAAACATCATTGAACTGATACATTGAACTCAAGGACCGCCATAAAATCAATAAATGACGCAAAGAGTGTATACAGCAAAAATAGAGTGCAAAACTTACAAGTGGGGGTAAAATGGAAAAAAATAACAGTAATAAAATTAATTCTAAAAATCCATATCGCCAACGCTTATCCCAAAAAGCTTGCCAAGCGTAGATTACAAAAGAGACCACCAAAATTATAGACATCATATCGATAGCTACCCAAGCCATCGCGGTATCGTGACCAATCAGGTAGCCAAAAACTTTATCAACCTCTGATTTATGAAGCTGACTGATACCTGCTACAACGGTAAGACCATGTGTAATAACTTGCACCCACTTAAACCAACCACGTTCCGCGCGAGCATCACCAAGACCAAAATGAATTGTACTAATCAGAAGAAACACAATCAATGATACAATAGGAAATACTAACCACAAAGCCACAACCAACGCCGTGATTAAAGTATAAAAAAGTAAAAATCTCATCAAAGAAAGGGGGCGCCCAATATAACCAAGATGAGCAGCAATTGCACTATCAAACGCGCCATGCGGCAAACCGATTAATGATACTAGCAACAGTGCCAGCAAATTAAACAGGCCAAGATTGGCTATCGACGCATCAATCGACATCAGTCGACACGTGTTGTTGTAGGCTTTGCTAGATCTACATCTTTTATCTGAACATATCTCCCAGTAAGTAAAAAGGCTAAAGCTTTAATGAAAATCAATTTGGGCATAGCCATCACAACCTTAAGGCGTATTTTCCACCCAGCTTCTCCATTGAGGAATAAGGCAAATTGATCACCATCGAGGGCATTTGCCATTCTCAAAAATAATTCTGGTGCCGTCTCAGGTTTATGTCTCAAGACCGTTATGAACACCTCATCCATCCACAGGTCGATAAGCTTGTGTGGCCGTTTGATAACTAAAGGTATTAAAGTTCCCCCTTGTAACTTTTTGCTTTTAGCATACTGGATAGTTGCTAATATTTGTTTTTGAATAAAAGCGAAGGCGTAACCACTCGATGGGCGAATAGCTCCACCATTTCCTCCAAAGCCTACATTTACAGCTTTCACACGAGGAATCCTGCCAAGTGGAATACCACCTTTCTCAATACGTGTTATTGAAAAGTCACTAACACCACAGTATTCTTCAAGATAAACTTCAATCGCAGTCTCAAAAAAAATATCTGATTCACGCTTTGGTGAGAACATGGTTGATTCAACTAGAGCTTTACTGTTTGAAAATGGCAGTAAGTAGATAAAATGAATGCCTCGAGACTGATCACATCTAAAGTCCATCAAAACAGCTGTTTTGGAATCAAAACTGCCAGAAGGTGCTGTAATCTCCCAGCCGATGAAATGTTGGAACATCTGATTGGTAGGGATAAAGGGTGGCCTCGTGTCTAGAGTTTGGGCATCAGAGGTATCATTTAAGTTTGATTGAGCAACGAAACTTACACCATGTTTTTTTGCAAGCTGACGGCAATCGCTTTCCCACTTACTTCTCTGCAAAGCATGGTAGGCGTGGCGGTTTGATGACATAATTACGTTACCCCGAGATGTAATTATACTCCAGAAATGCCATTTTTTTTTTGCAAGCTTTGCGGCCTTATCTAGACCATTGATCCACCAAAATCCCCAGATGTGGTCTTTTGTCTCTGGTGCCCCATCTGGAGTAACAACTGTCAATAGATGCAGAGGTAACTCATCAGCACGTGCTGCAAGTGATAAAGCAGCACAGCCATCACCAATTATATGAACTACCTGTTTTGCATTAGAGGTTCCCATGTTAATTGACATAAGGGAGACCTTGAAGAGCAGAGTGAAGACTATGATCATGATAGCCGCTATTCCGCCCAGGCAACCGTGAAAACAAGCTTCCAAGGGCAATAAGTGAATGCTTTAACTTAGTACTTTTGCTAGTTACCTGCCGACCCAGATGCCATGCGTATCCTGTCGTTTCAAGTTGGACACCAATTTGACGATAAACACGTGCAGCTACTGCTATACCAAGGTGCGCTCGCCATGGAAGGTATGGATAACCACGAGCGCCACTTTGGTAGAAAGTGTCCGCAAGTTTGAGAAGGCGAACTACTGCTGCCTTAATTTGCAACGCGTTTTTACCATCGGGTGCCTTGGATGCCTGAAAGATAGCGGCCGGAGACAAACCGTTGACCCAATCCGCAGGAATATAGCGGCGTCCCATACGCGCATCTTCTAAAATATCTCGGGCTATATTAGTTAGCTGCATAGCTATTCCAAGGTCAATGGCGTACACCTTTGCATCTGAGATTTCAGAGTTTAGTACTTCGCACATTAGCAGTCCAACCGTCCCTGCAACTCGGTATGAATAGCGTAATAAGTCTGCCTCACTAGATAAACAAACTTGATCCTTTTGATCCTGCAATAGACCATCTAAAAGCGCTGACAGTACTGCTGTTGAAAAACCCATTTCTGACATAAAAGGCTGAAAGCCTGCTAGCGCCGGATCGTCACTGGGTTGACCAGATTGCAAGCTACCATGAATGCGGGCAAGGCGCGCGGGCCCATCGGAAATATCACCATCTGCCATATCATCAAGGAGGCGACAGAAGGCATAAAGACGAGCGGCATTACAAGCCATTTGGGCATTTAAAAAGTGGCTAGCCCAGTAAAAACTTTTACCATTAACAGCAAGAGAGACCTGTGGTTTAAGGGTCTCATTTTGGACCATAGTTATATCTTGTGCAAAAATCCCATTATTCAACTTATTAGTCATATCCTATATGGCCTTGCCTATCTGACCTTCTTCTTCGATGAGCGCCTCTACTACTTTAGCTGAACAAAGCACGCCTGGCATGCCAGCCCCCGGGTGCGCACCCGCAGCTGAAAAATATAAATTTGGAATATGAGGGTCGCGATTATGGTAACGAAACCAAGCTGATTGGGAAAAAATTGGAGCGATTGAAAACCCTGCACCATGCATGGAGCGATAATCCGATTTAAAATCTTCTGGCGTCATCCAGAAATCCTCACTTATGGTTGTTTCCAGCCCTGGCATAATGGTTTTGCTCAGCGCCGCGACAATGCGATCACGCAGGTCTGGCCCCTTTTCTTGCCAATCGATATTACCAAGCAAGTTTGGTACTGGACAGAGTACATAAAAACTATCACAGCCTTCTGGTGCAAAGCTAGGATCGGTTGCTGTCGGTCGATGAATATAAAGTGAAAAATCTTCAGCTAAAATTTTTCTATCAAAAATATCAGCCAGTAACTCCTTATAACGTGAACCCATCCAGATTGTATGGTGAGCCAAATCGGGGTAAGTTCCCCGAGTTCCGAAGAACAACACATACAGCCCCATTGAATATTGCGTAAGAGCTTCAGGAATAGGGCGTTTTTGGCGCTGGTTGCTGTCACTTAACATTTGTCTATAAACTGTTGGAGGATCAGCATTGCAAATTACTCTATCTGCTTTAAAAACCCGTCCGTCATAAGCACGAGCGCCCGTTGCATTGCCGCTATCAATGGTGATTTCATCAATATCAGTGCAAAGCTCCACATGAATACCAGACCTTTCAATCAATCTGTGCAATTCAGCTACTAACTTGCCTGTACCCCCCATACAGAAGAAAACACCCCAACGTCGTTCTAGATAATGGATCAGGCTGTAGATCGATGTAGTGGTGAAAGGGTTCCCACCAACAAGCAGCGGATGGATAGAGAATGCTTGGCGCAACAATGGATGTTTAATATGACTATTTACAAACCCGGAAACTGTTTTGTAACTACGTAAGCGCAATAGTGCCGGCACCTGAGCAATCATTGTCCAGAATTTGTCAAATGGTTTATCAGCAAGTTTTTCAAAGCCAATTTCAAAAATTGATTTTGATGCTTTCAGTAAATTAGCATAGCCTTGAACATCATCGCCACTGAATCGCTTTATTTGTTCGTTCGTCTTTTCAATAGATGGACAGTAATCAAATGTCTCACCACTATGAAAATAAAATCTATACCAAGGGTCTAGAGGCCGGAACTCAAGATAGTCTTCACGTTTTTCACCAAAAATCTCAAAGAGTTCGTCAAAAAGAAAAGGCGCTGTAATTAATGTTGGGCCAGCATCATGACGAAATCCGCCCTTTTCAAATACTTGTGCACGTCCACCTATGGCTTGTAATCTATCAACAATGGTTACTGAATAACCTTAGCTCTCATCCGCAATGCGACGGCAATGCCGCCAAATCCTGCACCGATCACCAATACATCACTATGTTTTGGGTGGGTGTCCGATTTTTTCTTATCATAGGGCTTTAAATACGGTTTAAGCATGATGTTACCATTCTATAATCTATCTATTTGCTGTTACAAAAGTACTTCAATAGATTTTTGGCATTCATATTGCAGCATATTTTGAATTGGAATGATTACCTCTACTAATTCAGATGGCAGCCTTTCTACAAGTAGCTCGCTATCATTTATAAGTTCTTGCATTCGTAACGCCGAAACTTTCATCGCGGGTGATGCAAGAATTTTTTTCTGCCATTGCATATAGTCATCCTTGCCACCAGATACATACCAATCATCGAACTGAACTTTCGAGTCGCTGTCTAGGCTCTCTCGGAAAAGAACAATCACTGCATTTGGTGCCCGACGAATAAGGTCTGAACTACTTGGCGCTGCACCACCATCTCCTTGAAAATTCAACATATCATTAGCAATTTGATAGGCATTACCAAGGCAACGGAAATAAGAACTAATAGCTTTAGCCCCAACGCCATGAAGTGCCATTGCCGCGACACCTTCGAGTGGGGCGATAAATAATGGCGCCGTTTTATCGGCAGAAATTTCTAAATAACTTTGCCAACTACAAGTACCCTGAATGTTGAACTCACGAGCTTCACCCATAGTTGTAGTTTTCATATGCTTTGCTAGAATTTTGACAAGCATTAGCGTGTTAGTTCGCTGAGCGGCTTCCGCAGCTAACTCAAAAGACAGAGCTACGAGCCAGTCGCCTAGCGCAAGTGCTATATCGCGTCCATACTTAGACCAGATGGCTGGGTGACCTCTACGCAATTGATCACCATCACAAATGTCATCATGTATGAGAGAAGCATTATGCAATATTTCTATAGCTACCGCCCAATGCAAAGCAGCAGCACTGTCAACATTCATAAGGTGGGAGGCCCGAAGTGCCATTTTTGCCCGCAGCATTTTTCCCGATTTTTCAAAGTGATGAGCTGCAGCATCAGCTAGTGGTTGACCAGCCCCAGGAAGGCGAGCTGTGATAAATTCAACAAGGTTTTCTGTATTTAATGTCTCTCTGAGTTCAGTGTCAAATTCACCTGTGGTGAAGCCACTCACCAATGTAGACATTTTTATCATTGGTTAATCCTTATTTTATTATTTTTAGTATTAACAGTGCCTATATAACAATTTAAGCTGTGAATTTTTATATTAAAAAAAAAGTAGGGGCAGCCATTAGGCTGCCCCTGATCTAGTTAGCTAGTAGCTTCACTCTCGGTGACAGCTACGTTCCAAATAATTACGCCAAACGCAATTTTATTTAGCACGTCAGCAAGGTTGTAGATAATGTTAAGTGTTTCTGCAGCTGCCGCCGGATCACCAGAGGCCAAATACCCATAAAAGTAACCAATTGGATAGATCGCCCAACCAATAGTCACAATCAAGCGCATTGTAGAGAATGCAGATTTAACAGATTCTGGAGCATGATTTGCGGACATTTTACCAGCTTCGCCAGCAAAAATTTCATAAAGAATGAATGCCCAACCAGCCATTCCAATAATAAATGCAGGCCAAACATCTATATAACCAACTTCACCGGCATAACCTCCGACAAGCATTACTAAAGTGCCTATCATTAAACGCCAGAATATGCCCGCTGATGCTTGACCAATCGCACGAAGAATTAAGTAAAACTCAACCATGAGAAGTGGTACAGTAATCAACCAATCAATGTAACGATAAACTGTTGGTGTTGCTCCTGTTTCAACCCATACATCACGCATGTAGAAATAATGTACAGCAGCTACTAGAGTTACCAGACCTGAGACTGTAAGGGATGTCTTCCATTTAGCTGAAACACGCTGTGTCTCAAGAAAAAAGAAAGCCGTTGCAGCAACTAGTGCCATGGAAATAAGCCAGAACGAAATTCCGACAAAATCGTCAGATGCAAGATTTTTACTATGAGACGCAGCTGATGTAACTGATGGTGAAATCACCATTGCCGCTGTTACCAGCGCCGTTACAATCGTACTTGAAACTATTTTCATACTTCTTCTCCAAGATAAAAATTAATGTGTGTAATCATATAAACTTATTTTTTCTTCGTGTCAGTCTCTTAAATATAACTTTTTACGTCAATCAAAAAGTTTTGGATCACTTAAATATTCCAGTTTTTGTTATTTACGAAGGTATGAGCGTCTTAGAAGGAAGTGCCAACGTCGGGCTGTTATCGACAAGTCCAAAGACTGAGGAAGGGAAAAGGCGGGTGATGTTGACCCTGATAACGCTCGGGCTGTCTTGAAAGCGCGAAGAGAAGGGCGAGAACTTTCACATCCAGATACCTGAGCATCTGATAAATAATCAAATGGTAGTGCATTTAAATCAGAAACTTATTCTGAATGTAGTTAAATTAGGCGACACTTAGGCAACAAACGAGACCATTTTACCCCACGGAAGCAGTAATAGGCACCCCCGGTGCTGTCAGACGAATGCGAACTCGTCTCAGTATGGCAATAATACGCTGGTTTTATG
>Ga0115003_10003089_pt1 | contig 13354 bp, 10 predicted proteins | sample ArcticOcean_MG_C_7_FD_88736 | JGI IMG/M metagenome (GOLD analysis project Ga0115003, IMG submission 88736) | Marine microbial communities from western Arctic Ocean - ArcticOcean_MG_CB11_88 | ecosystem: Environmental > Aquatic > Marine > Oceanic | place: Arctic Ocean: Canada Basin | collected... | reverse complement strand
TTGATGTGCAACTCTACATGAGGTTGATTCGCAGCCTTACGGAGGGTTGATTCGCAACCTTACATAGGGTTGATTCGCAACCAAGGCTTCATCAAAAAGCCAAACGGGTTGGTCAGTTTAATCGGTGCTGAAAGGGCAGACAGGCAGATGCATTCGCCATTCTGTGCGCCCATGGGCTGATGGACATCGCCTGGTTCGCGGACCAAAAAATCACCCTCGCGATATACGGCGTTCTCGTCTGAAAAACTGCCTTTCAAGACCACTGTGTACTCAAGTCCATGGTGGTCATGCTTAGGGGTCTTGCCGCCGGCACAGATTTTGTGTAGTGCCACTTCGAATTCATTCTGCCCCGTCTCAAAGCGCGCCACATCAACTGATGCGGACAGTCGCTTCCAAGTCTGTGAGACAAGATTATTTTTCATTAGCTTGGTAACGCTAAACGGGTAGCTTGTTCGCTTAGTGTCGGGCTTCGCTGCAATCTGCTGGCTGCTGTCGAGATTGGCCATGACGGTATCGAAGGCGTCATCTTCTAGTTCCAGAGGTTTGGCTTCACTCATCAGCTGGGCACCCACCTGGTCGAGACGTAGTAGCGACGTGCGACACTTGGAACAAAAGTGCAGATGTGCGGAGACACAGATTGAAGGTGCTGTGGCTAGTGTGCCCGCCGAAAACTCTAGGAGCATGGTTTCGTCGGGATGGAATTGACTTGTATTGTTCATTCTTGCGCCTCTATGGACACTATAACTTGCATTTTTTGTAGCGCCAGACGCACGCGTGATTTAACGGTGCCCAGCGGTAACCCCAATTCGGCAGATGCTTCGGCATGTGATTTACCTTCAAGGTAGACCTTGCGCAGAATTTCATCCTGTTCTTTCGGCAACTGAGCTAGCGAGCTCTGTACCTTGTCTTCACTGCGTTTTTGTTGCAACAGTGAGATTGGTGTCTCTTCATCCGGCTCATGCCAGAAGTCTTCGTTTTCTAAGGGAAGGTGTTGGGTATTGCTCTTGCGGCGCAGCATGTCGATACGACAGTTTCGCGCGACGGTATAGATCCAGGTGGTGGCTGAGGCTTTTTCGGCATTGTAGCCAGCGGCCTTGTTCCACACTTTGATCATTACTTCCTGAACCAGATCATCTCCGAGACCCGGAAACCAACCTTCATTGCGGCTGGCGTGGGCAAAGCCCTTGAGCAGCGGGCCAAAATGTTTAAACAGTTTGGCAAAGGCTTGGCGGTCGTGGGTTTCGCCCACAGAAATGAGCAGCTGACTCCATTGGTCAGAGCGTTTTTCTGTAGATTTGAAGACAGCCACGCGGTCACCGTTGGTTCTAAGAGTTACTGGAGTTGTAGTTTCTGTGTTGAGCAGGCCCATTGAGATTGTCTCCACCATATCATCTTTATTCACCGTTTTACGCCCAATTCGGCTAATTGGATTAAATTGATAGTGACTATTTATCCTCTGCACATAGATTGCTAGCAGTTCATGGGGCCATGGAGGTGGGTCTTACGTATATACTGTGCGACGCCAAACAGGTTGGCGCTCTGATATGCCTTTGATAATAATTGTAATAGGGTCAAAAATTGAAAAAAGTTCTCTTGCCGGTCGCCGTTCTTGGGGCTGCTGCAGCCATTTCGATCATCATCACGATTATGCGTCCGGCGCCTTTAAAGCTAGAAGCGCCTGACACGGCGGTGGCAGTTAAAACGCTACTGGTCTATTCACAGAGTGCCAATTTATTGGTGGAGTCTCAGGGCACGGTGTTGCCGCGCACGCGCACCAAACTGATTTCGGAAGTGTCCGGGGCGGTACTTAGCCTGTCGCCAGAATTTGTTGTGGGCGGCACCTTCGAGGCGGGAGATATTTTGCTGCAGTTGGATCCGACTGATTATGAAGTGGCATTACAGCGTGCGGAAGCTCGACTGATTAGTATGAATGCCCAGGCGACCTTTGAACTGGCGCGGGCCACTCAGGCGCAAAAAGAGTGGGCCATGACCGGTCGCCCAACCGCGGAAGCACCGCTGCTGGCCCTTCGCGAACCCTATATCGCCGAAGCCCGCGCCAATGTGTTGCAGGCCGAGGCTGAGGTAAAGCAGGCTAAGTTAAAGCTTGCCCGCACGACTATTCGAGCTCCCTACCTGGGTATGGTTTCAGCCAAGACCGTGGATATAGGTCAGTACGTCAGCGTGGCGACACCGCTGGGTGAAATCTTTGCCATCGACTTTGCTGAGGTGCGTCTGCCTTTAACGGAAAAAGATCTGGCCCGCCTTGAACTGATTAGCCACAGCAATAATGCTGAGCTGCCGTCAGTGACTCTCAAGGCCACGGTTGCCTCAAAGCCGGTGCAGTGGACCGCGCAAATAGTGCGCTCAGAGGGTGTGGTGGATCAACTCAATCGCTCGCAGTATTTGGTTGCGCAGATTGATGATCCCTATGCGGTTATTATCGACTCAGTGGGCAATCCTATGCCGTTGCTGATGGGCACTTTTGTCCGCGCTGAGATAGTCGGCAAGACGATTGATAATGTCTACGCCATACCGCGCCATGCGCTGATGGAAGGCAATCGAGTGGCCCTGGTAGATAGCGACCAACGCCTGAGCTTGACGCCAGTTGAGAGTTCCCACGGCGATGAGCAGTTTTACTATGTGAATGCCGGTCTTGTGGACGGCTCTGAAATTATTGTCAGTGCCATGGGCGCGGCGATTGAAGGCATGCTGGTTCGACCTGTAGGAAGTGCTAACTAATGCAAAATTATTCAGACCCCATGCAGAACAACACCGGCCTTATGGCGTGGTTTACCCGCAATCCTGTAGCGGCCAATTTGTTGATGCTGTTTTTGCTCTGCGCCGGAATTTTGAGTTCCACCGATCTCAGTAAAGAGATGTTTCCCCGGGGGGAAACTGATGCCATTCAGGTTATTGCTCCCTATCCGGGTGCGGCACCGATCGAAGTGGAGAAGGCGGTTATCTTGCCTATGGAAGCGGCACTACAGGGCCTTAAGGGCATTGAGGAAATCCGCTCGTTCGCCGACCGTGATATGGCGACCATAGTGCTGGATGTTGAGTCTGGTGAAAACATCAATGAGCTGATGGCGCTGGTGGAAAACCGCATCGACAGTATTGTGAATCTACCGGTGAATCTCGAAAAGCCTACGGTCAAGCGCGTGGACAATTATGCCTGGGCTCTGGGTATAGCGGTCTCTGGTGATATCGACCAGCGCACCCGCAAAGAGATGGGCCAGCAGTTATTTGACGAGGTTCAGGCATTGCCTGAGGTCAAACGTGCCGAACTCTGGGGCGATGGCGACTATGAAATCTCCATTGAAGTGAAAGAGACCCGTCTGCGGGAACTCAATTTGACCCTTGCTGAGGTTGCTCAGGTGCTGCGCAACTCATCGGTAGATTTGCCCGCCGGTATGATTCAGGCGAGCAATGGCAATGTGCTGTTGAGAACCCAGGGCAAGTCATACAGCGGTGCGGAGTTTGCCAATATTGTCTTGCGCAGTCGCGACGATGGCAGCCAACTGTTGCTCTCGGATGTGGCCACGATTAAAGATGCTTTTACTGAAGCGCCGAGCTTACTGCGCTTTGATCGTCAGGCGGCGTTTTCCATCGGCGTGTTTACCCTAGATGATCAAGACCTGCTGACCATCAGCAAAGCGGTTCAAGAATACGTTGAGATGAAGCAGTCGCAGTTGCCTGAAGGGCTGAGCATAGCCACCTTCAATGATGACTCTTTTCACCTGCTGGGACGTCTCGATATGATGCTCAGCAATCTAGCGGCCGGTGCCATTTTGGTGGCGGTGGTGCTGGGATTGTTTCTCAATCTGCGGGTGGCAGCCTGGGTTGTGGTGGGTATTCCGGTGAGTTTTCTCGGTGCCATCTGGTTGATGCCGGTGAATCCTTTTCCGGTGAATATCAATGTACTGAGCCTCTTTGCCTTTATTCTGGTGCTCGGGATTGTGGTGGATGACGCCATTGTTATTGGCGAGAGCGTCTTTACCGAGGTCAAAGACGAGGCCGATAAAGTCCTGTCCGAGAGCAGTGATCCCAATCTGGTCTATGTGGCGCCCATGGCCACGGTTATTGCCGGTGCTAAGCGGGTTGCCATCCCCTCGACCATCGGGGTGCTGACCACGGTGGCGGCCTTTGCGCCGCTATTGTTTGTCGGTGGCACTATGGCAGCCATGTATGAGGCGCTGTCGGTAGTAGTGATTCTCTGTCTGCTGTTTTCATTGGTTGAATCAAAGTTGATTTTGCCCGCGCACTTGGTGGGGCTGAAATTTGGTGGTCCCAAGACATCACAGAATATTGTTAGCGCGACGATTGAGCGCTGGCAGCAGGGCATTAGCTCAGGCTTGAGTTCTTTTATTGAAAACCGCTATCAGCCATTTCTGAAAAAATGCATGAAAAACCGCTATATCACATTGGCGACCTTTATTGGCGTGTTGATGGTTTCGATCTCGACACTTAGCGGCGGCATTGCCCGTTTTGAGTTTTTCCCGGATGTGCCTGGAGACGGTATTCATGCGGTGATTACCATGCAGGATGGCAGTTCAACTGAGAGTTTTAATGAGGCGCTTTTAGCCACTGAGGAAGCAATCTATAAGGTCGATCGCGACTTTATGGCCGCTAACCCTGAAGCGGAAAGTCTTTTGGCTCACACCTTTTTCTGGACCCAGTCGGATGTCTCTGCAAGTTTTCGGGTAGAGCTTACGCCGGGTGAAAGCCGTCCTTTAAGTGCCGTTGATGTGGAGAAGCTGTGGCGCAAAGAAGTGGGCAATCTACCCAATGTACGCAAGCAGGATTATTATTCCAGCAGCAGTGCCGGCGGTGGCGCGAAAATCAATATGTCTCTCGATGGGGCGGATCCAGAACAGTTGTCCCTGGCCGGTGTGGCCCTGGCGAACAAGCTCGGCGAGTATGATGGAGTGTTTGATATCTATAACTCCCAGGGTGTCGGTGGACGGGAAATTCTTATCAGTTTAAAGCCCTATGCCAGCCAACTGGGTATCTCCATGGCGGATGTGGCCCTTCAGGTGCGTCAGGCATTTTATGGTGAGGAAGTGCAGCGATTGCAGCGCGGACCCCACACCTTAAAAGTAATGGTGCGTTATCCGCTGGAGGAGCGCAGCTCGATTGCGACCTTGGAAGATATGCATATTCGCACCGCCAGCGGTCAGGCTATCGCAATCAGTGAAGTGGCGGATATTCGTCTGGGTTTGGGCCTGGCGAAAATATCCCGTATTGAGCGCAAACGTGCCGTGACGATTACGGCGGATGCCGACGCGTCGAAGGTTCAGAGCAGCACAGTGATCAATGATATCCGCGACAATTTTATTCCCCAGTTGCTGCTCGACTATCCCACGGTTGAATTTGGCGTCTCTGGAGCCAGTCAGGAAGAGTCTGATTTGATCGGTCGGTTGATGATTGCCGGTGTCGCGTCACTGTTTTTGATTTACGGACTGCTGGCAGTTCCCCTGCGCTCCTATGTGCAGCCGTTGATCATTATGTCGGTGATCCCCTTTGGTTTTGTCGGTGCGGTAATAGGCCATATTCTTTTTGATATGGCAATAAGTTCCCTGTCGATTGCCGGCTTGATTGCCCTCTCTGGAGTAGTGGTAAATGACAGTTTGATCTTGGTGGAATTTGCCAACCGTGCCCGGGAGTTTGAAGACAGTGAAGAGGATGCATTACTGGCCGCGGGTAAACGCCGTTTTCGGGCGATCCTACTGACCACATTGACCACCTTTGTCGGGCTCTTGCCGATGCTATTTGAAACCAGTATGCAGGCGCAGTTTGTGATTCCCATGGCCCTGTCTCTCAGTTTTGGTATCTTGACCGCCACGGCGATTACGCTGATTTTGATTCCCTGTTTATATCTTATTGCCCACGATCTTAAGTTGGGTCTGCGACGCGTCACAGAATCTGCTGTAGCGACTCAGAAGTAACTGAGCAAAACCAAACCAACCCCACCTATAAAATAAATTATTTTTTAGGTGGGGGGGTTTTCCGTCGAAAAGCGTTCTATGCTTGTCGGTAACAGGTTCCGAATTCGATAATATCTCAAGCTATCATCTGGCAGATCTCTGTAGTTACTTTGCTCGTCAAACAGTTCGCCAGAGCTAAATTTGTTGCCAAAATACGTCCACTTTTTCCACTTCGTCCACGGTTTTTCCGCGACGTCCCATATGAGGAAATATGTTTCACGCAGTAAAAAGCCGCTGGCACAGCCCCAGCGGTTACAACGAAGTTCTTGTCTTAGCGGTTCCGCTGGTTATCACCACAAACGCAGGTAGTCTTCAAAGCTTTATCGACCGGATGTTTCTCTCTTGGTTTGATCCCAATGCCCTGGCTGCAACAGTGCCAGCGACACTGGTGACTATGACCCTGACGGCGGTGTTTCTTGGCTTGGCGGGTTATGTTGGGGTGTTTGTCGCCCAGTACTACGGTGCCCGTGAAGATGCTCGAATCGGCCCTATGGTGTGGCAGGGGTTTTACACCACAGGCCTATCTCTACTGGTGGTTGTGCCAGTGTATATTTACATCATCCCGCTATTCGAGCTGATTGGCCATGACCCTATATTGCAGGTTATGGAGGCGGATTATGCTCGAATCTTAACCCTGACTATTCCCATCGCGATTATTTCCGCCTCGCTGTCAGGGTTTTTCTCAGGTATTGGCCGCACCTCAGTGGTGATGTGGAGCAATCTGCTGATTACTCTGGTGAACATTATTTTGGATTACGGCTTAATTTTTGGTCATTGGGGAATGCCGCGAATGGGCGTGGCGGGCGCTGCATGGGCTACGTTTATTTCTTTGCTGTTGGGCACTCTTACACAGCTGTGGGTGTTTTTTGCCCCTAGCTACAGGCGCTCCTATAACACTCTGTCTGGCTGGCATTTCGACTTGATGTTATTTCGACGCCTGCTGCGCTTTGGTTTACCTGTGGGCTTTCAATTTCAAATACAGGTCTTGGCCTGGACATTATTTGTCTTGTTGATTGGCCGAATTGGTGTCGCAGCATTAACGGCCCACAGTATCGCCATGAATGTCTTTATGATCATGGTTATGCCGGTAGCGGGAATGAGTATTGCCGTATCAATTTTAGTCGGCCAGCGCCTGGGGGCAGAGGATCCGGAGTCGGCTGAGCAGGTCACCTATTCTGCGATTCATCTGTCTCTAGTGTTTTTTGTTGTCGCCGGGCTGTTGTTGGTGACTCAGCCGAATTGGTTTATCGCCCCCTTTGTCCAAGGTATGACGCCAGCGATTTATGCCAGTACTATTCCGTTGGTAGACGACTTGTTGATAGTTGTGGCGATGTTCTGTGTGTTTGAAGCAGTTTCAATGATGATGGCTGGGGCCCTGAAAGGTGCTGGGGATACCCGCTTTGTCGCTTTGGCCAGCATTCTCTCTAACTGGCTGGTGTTGGTATTACCCACAGCCTTATTGGCCTATCTTTGGGATGGCAGCCTACTCTGGTCATGGCTATTCTTTTTACTCAGTGGCTTCACCATGTGTCTGGTTCATTGGCTCAGATTTAGAACCGAGAAATGGAAGCTACTGAAAATTACGGAGTAGATCTTATTACCTGTAATGGCCGCTGAAAAACCAAGCGGCAAGGCGGGTGGCAGTGTTATTCTTAGGGGGCTTTAGCCCTTAAATAAAAATTGTTCAATAGATAACAAAGGACCTTTAGTTAAGATGACTAACAAAGCGGATCAAGCAGCCCTCTATGGGCAACACCTAGCAGAAAAAACGCGCAGGTTTCAGGCCATTCTTGAGGCTACAAAATTTGACGAAATTATTATTGCCGCCGGTGATAGTAAAACCCAGTTTGCCGATGATATGGCCTATCCCTTTGTCGCCAACCCTTACTTTCGCGAGTGGGCGCCACTGGGCAAACGTATCGGTTCTTATCTGCAAATTGCAGCTAACGCAGATCGACCGCGCCTGTTTCTTCTCTGTGTCGAAGATATTTGGCATACCGCCCCTCAGAGTTTGCCGCCCGGGTTTGAACAGGGTCTTGAGATTGTCAAATATGCCAGTCTCGATGAGTTGAAAAAATATCTCTCTGTGCGAGACCGGAGCAGCGCCTTTATCGCCGAGACAAATAGTCTCGAGGTTGACCCAGAGTGCTGGAATCCCCAAGCTGTTACTGATCAGATCGACTACCAGCGTCGCAGCAAAACCGCCTATGAGCAGGACTGCGTGCGCCAGGCTAACCGTCTTGCCGTGCCAGCCCATCGCGCCGCCTATGAAGCCTTTATGGCCGGTGCATCCGAGCTTGAGATCGCCGCCGCCTATCTACGTGGCTGCGACTGCAGTGAAAATGAAATGCCCTACGGTATTATTGCCGGGGTCAATGAGCATGGCGCAGTCTTGCACCATCGCAACTTGGATAAGCAGCGCCGCACACCGCGAAGCTTTTTAATTGATGCTGGCGTGGCCATGAATGGTTATGCCTCAGATATTACCCGCACCTACGCCTATGATTCGGGCTCTGATTTCGCCGCACTAATTGCTGCCATGGATGTGGTGCAGCTGGAGCTAGTAGCCGGGGGTGGCATAGGCAAGAGTCCGGTGGACTTACATGTACTGTCCCATTTGAAAGTCGCCGAAATACTACGCCAATTTGATCTGCTGACTGTCTCTCCAGAGGAGGCCTTCGATAAAGGTATTACCGGCACATTTTACCCCCATGGTCTCGGCCATCATCTCGGCTGCAATGTACATGATCGAGGCAGCAACCTAGCCAATGCTCAGGGTGACCTGTTGCCCGCTCCAGAGAAATATCCCAAGCTGCGCAGCGGTGCACTGATGGTGGCCAACCAGATCCATACAGTTGAACCCGGTGTCTATTTTATTCCGGCGCTGTTGGAGAAGTTGCGCCAGGGCGAACATGGCAGCAAGGTCAACTGGTCGCGGGTGGAGGACTTTATTCCCTTCGGCGGCATTCGTATTGAAGACAATATAGTGGTTCACGGCGATGGCTCATTAGAGAATCTGACGCGAGATGCATTTCGGGATATAAATTAATGAAAAAGTTACAGATATTCACCACCGGTGGCACTCTGGATAAAATTTATTTTGATGCCCTGAGCGAATTTCAGATTGGCGACCCGGTGGTGGGACCGATTTTAGAGAGCATGAATGTTGGCTTTGAATTCTGTGTCGATGAGTTGATGCGCCTCGACAGTTTGGATATGACTGATGACCACCGTCAGATTATTCAGCAGCGGGTCAGTGATGCAGATGCCGAGTATATTTTGATTATGCACGGCACTGACGGCATGGTTGAGACCGCGGGTTGGCTGGGTGAAATTGCCAATAAGAAAATTATCTTCACCGGTGCGATGCAGCCAGCGGCTTTTACCGATACCGATGCGGTGTTTAATATCGGCTGTGCAGTGGGGGCTATTCAGATGGTGGAAGACGGCGTTTATATTGTCATGAATGGCCAGGTTTTTGCCGCTGACAAGGTGGTTAAGAATCGGGCTGGGCAGTGTTTCGAAGAGGCTATACCGCGCTGAGAAGGTGGCGGTAGCGTCTCCTCCAATACTGAGAAGCTGAGTTGTGTCCTACAGTATTGCAGCTTCGTTATGGAAATCCCTCGGCTGCGCTCGGGATGACAGTATAGGTGGGATGGCAGTATAGATAGGAGACAGTATAGGTAGGATGACAGTCTGAGTAGTCAGGCTAGCATTGAGGTTCGTCGAAAAGAGCAAGCAGCCCACTCGATCTACCAGCAAAACCATGTAGCCCCTTGGCGATCAATCAGGGCCCGCTTATGAGTTTGTTGTTTTCAGATAAAGAGAGCGCCCTGTTTGAGCGTTAGCGAGTTGCGCGAACGCTGAACATAACAAACTCATGGGACCGATCGCCAAGGGGCTGCATGGCTTTGCCGCACCCAACCAAAAAAAGTCCCCGCCGCTCAACTCTATCAGCATCACAGCACAGCAAACTTTCAAACCCTACCCAGCAGACACAGCCCTAAGCGCATCCACATACTCCACCCCATGGCCATGCTCACCGGCAACTTCCGCCAGCGTCTTGCCATCGGAATTGGTGGCATTAAGATCGCGCCCCGCCTCTTTAAAGAAGCCTAAAAAAGTCACAAAATTAGCGATATTCATCCCGCGATAGGCTTTTTCTAAAGTGTGAAAGTCATTGTTCACGCCTGTAGGAGCCTCGTAATTCAAAAAGCTTCTTACCCGCTCGTCATCAAAAACTTCGCCGAGGACTTTCTCTTTATCTTTCTTCAGTGACATGACTTTCCCTAATCTTTAAAATAGTTCGTTAAGCTTTTGCGCGAGAATTTGATTTACTTGCTGGGGATTCGCCTGGCCCTTAGAGGCCTGCATAATCTTACCCATAAAACCGCCGAGCTTTTTCTTACGCTTGGTCTCATCGCTATTAATATAGTCATCCACCATAGCTTGGTTGGCCGTTAATACATCGACAACCATCTGCTCCAGCGCACCGCTATCTGAAACCTGCTTGAGCCCGCGAGCTTCGATAATCTCATCGGCACTGCCTTCGCCAGCCCACATACCTTCGAATACCTGCTTGGCCATTTTGCCGCTGATACTGTTGTCAGCAATCCGCGCCACCAGTCCACCCAACTGCTCTGCATTGACCGGGCTTTTGCTAATGCTCAGGTCTTGACTGTTTAAACGCGCAGCCAGTTCCCCCATGGTCCAGTTGGCCGTCAGTTTGGCATTGCCTGAATTCTCTGCAGCGATTTCAAAAAAGGCTGCCATTGCCGCATCACTGCCAATCACCCCAGCGTCATAATCGGACAAACCATACTGTTCAATAAAGCGTGCCTGCCGAGCATCGGGCAGTTCTGGTAAATTGCGGCGCAGCTCTGCAATGGTTTCATCGCTGACAATTACCGGCAATAAATCAGGGCAGGGGAAGTAACGGTAGTCGTTGGCTTCTTCTTTGCTACGCATCGACCGGGCGACTTTGGTGTCACCGTTATAGAGACGGGTTTCCTGCTTAATGATGCCGCCATCTTCAATCAGATCAATCTGGCGCTCCACCTCTTTAGCAATCGCCTCCTCCATAAACTTATAGGAGTTAAGGTTCTTGGTTTCAGTTCGGGTGCCCAGCTCAGTGGTGCCAGTGGGACGCACCGAGACATTGACGTCAAAGCGCATGCTGCCCTGAGACATCTCGCCATCGCAAATACCAATGGAGGTAACAATGCTGTGGAGCTTTTTCGCAAAGGCGATGGCTTCCTCGGCATTGCTCATATCCGGCTCCGAGACAATTTCGATCAGCGGAGTCCCGGCGCGATTTAAATCGATACCCGAGACACCGTGGCGGAAGTCTCCTTCGTGGAGCGACTTGCCCGCATCTTCTTCAAGATGGGCGTGATGGATACGCACGTTTTTGGTGCGACCATCGGCCAGGGTGATTTCAACATTGCCACGACCCACAATGGGCTTTTCCAACTGTGTGGTCTGGTAACCTTTTGGCGAGTCGGGGTAGAAATAATTTTTCCGCTCGAAAGCCGACTCTTTGCCAATTTCTGCATCAATCGCCAAACCGAACATCACCGCGTAGTGCACAGCCTGCTTGTTGAGCACCGGCAAAGTACCGGGCATGGCTAGATCAATAGCACAGGCCTGCGTATTGGGCTCGGCACCAAAAGCGGTACTGGCGCCAGAAAATATTTTAGTTTTGGTGGCCAGCTGCACATGCACTTCGAGGCCGATAACGGTTTCCCATCCTGAATGACTCATTAGGCAATCCCCTCTGGTGCAAGACTGTGCCATTGAGTGGCCTGCTGATACTGGTGGGCAATATTTAACATCCGCGCCTCATCGAAATAGTTGCCGATAATTTGTAGGCCAACAGGCTTGTTATCAACCATGCCACAGGGCACAGACATGCCCGGCAGACCCGCCAAATTGGTGGCGACGGTGTAGATATCTTCCAGGTACATGGCCACAGGGTCGTCGCCCTTGGAGCCAAATTTAAACGCCGGTGATGGGGTGGTGGGGCCCATAATTACATCGACTTGCTCAAAGGCCTTTTCAAAATCTTGCTGAATCAGCTGGCGTAATTGCTGGGCTTTGCCATAGTAGGCGTCGTAATAACCGGCGGACAGACAGTAGGTACCAATTAGGATGCGGTGCTTCACTTCGTCGCCAAAACCTTCGGCTCTGGTGCGGGTGTACAAATCGTTGAGGTCTTTGGGGTCCTCGCAGCGGTAGCCGTATCGAACACCATCAAAACGCGTCAGGTTGGTCGAGGCTTCGGCGGGGGCGATGACGTAATACGCGGGTACCGACAGGCCAGTATTGGGTAGGCTTATCTCAACGAGTTCTGCGCCCTGAGCTTCATATGCGGCCAGAGCTGCGCGCACGGCTTTTTCAGTGTCTGGGTCGAGACCCTCAGAAAAATATTCCCTCGGTACACCAATCTTCAGACCTTTGATGCTGTCGCCCAGGGTGGCGCTGTAATCCGGCACTTCGCGATCAATACAGGTGGAATCTTTGTCGTCATAGCTGGCCATGCAGTTGAGCAGTAGGGCGCAGTCTTCGGCAGTGCGAGCCATGGGACCGCCCTGATCCAAACTCGAGGCAAAGGCGATCATGCCCCAGCGCGAGACGCGACCATAAGTTGGCTTTAAGCCGGTAATGCCACAGAGCGCTGCTGGTTGACGAATCGAGCCGCCAGTATCAGTGGCTGTTGCACCTGGGGCTAATCGAGCTGCCACAGCTGCAGCAGAACCACCGGAGGAACCGCCGGGAACCGAGTCACTGGCCCAGGGGTTTTTCACTGGACCATAAAAACTGGTTTCATTGGAGGAGCCCATAGCGAACTCATCCATATTGGTTTTGCCCAGCACTACGGCGCCAGCCTGTTCGAAATTCTCGACCACGGTGGCATTGTAGGGGGGAATAAAATTATCCAGCATCTTCGAGCCACAGCTAGTGCGTACACCATTGGTGCAGAAGATATCTTTGTGCAGGATCGGCACACCACAGAGGGCCGGAGCATTGCCTGCGGCCAGCCTTTTGTCGGCAGCGGCAGCGGCTTTTAACGCCTGATCTGCGGTCACTGTGATCAGAGCGTTGTAGTTGGCATCCAACTTGGCGATGCGTGCTAAAAAGTGCTGAGTCAGCTCAACACTGGAAAATTCTTTGCTCTGTAGCCCTGTGACCAGCTCGGCGATAGTGAGGTTATGCATGGGGGACCTGTTTATTCTATGACTTTGGGCACGAGAAATAGCCCTTCTTCGGTATCGGGTGCGATGGCCTGAAAGGCTTCGCGCTGATTGATCTCGCTGACCTCATCTTCACGCAGGCGTTGAGTCGCTTTCATGGGGTGAGACATGGCCTCG
>Ga0115003_10003087_pt1 | contig 13356 bp, 12 predicted proteins | sample ArcticOcean_MG_C_7_FD_88736 | JGI IMG/M metagenome (GOLD analysis project Ga0115003, IMG submission 88736) | Marine microbial communities from western Arctic Ocean - ArcticOcean_MG_CB11_88 | ecosystem: Environmental > Aquatic > Marine > Oceanic | place: Arctic Ocean: Canada Basin | collected... | reverse complement strand
TGAGAAAGGGACCGGACGAGGCATCCGGTCAACCGCATCTGGACGGGCCGGTTCGCACTCTCGAGGGTGAAGCCGGCCTTCTCCTTTTTTGGGGCCCGATTTGGGCCGCCGCTCACTCGCAGGCGCGATTCCGATCAGTAAGGCTCGCGGGAGCGCAGGCATTCGCGCTAGGCACCGACCTCTCGCCGAGAGGCTTCCACGGACTTGATTCGACCTTCGACGCGATCGAGAAATGCGGCGAGGACGGGGCGTTCTTCGATAGCCTCAGGGCAATGAGGGATCGGGCCGTCCCGGAGCACGCGGAGCATCGAGTAGACGGCGATGTCCGCGATCGAAGGCTCGTCAGCATAGTAGAACGGGCGGCCGCGCAGGAAGTTTTCGAGGTCGTCCATACGGCTGACCAACTCCTCGATGATCTCGAGTTCGCGCACATCCGCACGCGTTTTAGGCTGCCGACCGAAGTGTCGCCCGACATGATCACGGATTCGCGCAAGGATCGATGCATCAACTGGTGCTTCGTCGCCGGGCTGCGGATAGCGCGCCGTGCGCCAGCGATTCCAATAGAACGCGAAGGAGTTGTCCGACCAGTCCGCAAGATTGCGCTGGTTCTCGGCTGTCTTCGGGTCCGGCGAGACGAGTGAAGGCAGAGGATTTAGCTCATCGATCCAGCTAATGATCTCCGCCGACTCAGACTTTCGGCGTCCGTCGATCTCCAGCACAGGCAGCGTTCGCGCGATCGGGCTCCAGCGGGCGATGTCATCCGGATCGTCTGAAATGACGCGCTCAAAAGAGAGCCCTTTGAGAGCGAGCGCGGCCGCGACTTTCTCCGTAAAGGGATTCATTGATTGGGAATAGAGCCGGATCGTCGCGCCGGCCTCGGGTGTCTTGTTAGGCATCAAGACTCGCTGACCGAACACGCGGCGGGAAAGTCTCGTCGATTGCGCTGCATACCTCGGGCGGAAGGACGATTCCGACAGCCTTCACGTTTTCTTCGAGCTGTTCCGTGCGGGTGGCGCCGACGATCACGCTCGCGACATTCTCTTCGCGCAAAGCCCACGCGAGAGCGAGTTGCGCCATTGAAATCCCGAGCTCATCCGCGAACGGCCTAAGCCGGTCGACCTTGGACAGCACCTCTTCATCGAGCGCTGCGCTCATCCAGCGGTTCCGTTTCGGATCGTTGGCTCGACTCTGATCAGGGATTTGGCCACCGCTATATTTTCCAGTGAGTGCGCCTTGGGCAAGGGGGCTGAAGACAATTTGGCTTAAGCCTTCTTGCTTGCAGGTACCCAGCACGTCGCGTTCGATGCCGCGCGCGAGAATCGAGTACTCGGGCTGATTCGAAATCGGGCGATAGGCGCCGAAACTATCGGCGACCTCGCAAGCCTCACGAATCGTCTCCGCGGGCCACTGGGAAACGCCCCAATGAAGGACCTTCCCTTGTCGAATCAGATCTTCGTAGGCGCGCACTGTCTCCTCAAGAGGCGTCTCGGGATCAGCTCGGTGGCATTGATGAAGGTCGATGTAGTCGGTGCCGAGGCGCCGCAGGGAAGCTTCTACGCTTCGGAAGATATGCTTGCGAGAGAGACCGCGATCGTTCGGGCGCTCCGACATGGGGAAGAAGCACTTCGTCGCTAGGACGACATGCTGGCGTGGGATCGACTGGATCGCGTGGCCCAGCGCGCGCTCGGCCTCGCCGTCTTGGTAGACGTCAGCGGTGTCGAAGACGAAGACGCCCAGGTCAAAGGCACGATGGACGAGACGGGCCGTCTCGTTGTGGTCGACTTGACTTCCGAGGGTCAGCCAGGACCCCAAGGAGACCTCACTCACCTGCAGACCGCTTCGCCCCAATGCGCGTGTTCGCATGGTGAGAAATCTAGCAGGTTGATCACTAGATCTGCCGCACGATCGGACGCGAATCTGCACCGATGGCGGCCGCCGTCCCGCTTCCGTGTAAACTCCCGACGCTGTGTTGCATTTGGCCTCCTCGACCGATTCCGAATGGCTGTCCCGAGCCGAAGATCACCTCGACGAGGTGTTGCTCGACCATGCGCATTGCGAGAAAAAGGCCGCCGGGGCCGCGATGAAGCTGCTCTTCTCTTACCCGTATCATCGCTTCCTGCAGGAACCCATTGCGGATCTCGCACGAGAAGAGCTGGCGCATTTTAAGCAGATTCTCTCCGTGCTCGACGAGCGTGGGATTGAGTACACGACGATCAAGCCGAGTCCTTATGGCATGGCATTGCATTCGCACGTGCGGCGTAACGAACCCGATCGGTTGCTCGACCTACTCACGATTTCAGCGCTCATCGAAGCGCGTAGCTGCGAACGCTTTCAGGTTCTTGCCGAGGGCGTGAAGGATCCCGAACTCGCGAAGCTCTATGCGGGGTTGCTCGCGAGTGAGGCTCGGCATCATGGCGTCTATAGCGATCTCGCAAACCAGCTCGTTGGGCAAGAGGCTGCGGAGGCGCGGCGCGATGCTTTGGCGATCGTTGAAGCCGAGGCGATTTTGGCGCCTTGTGAATGGGTGAGACTTCATGCCGGTTGATGACTCTTCAGACGTTGATGACTCCTTACGCGTTGATGACTCCTTACACGTTGATGACTCCATGCCGGTTGAGCCGGATGCTACTAGCGAATCGAGTCGCAGTCGGCCCTTGTCGGGGCTCGACGAGAGCGAGCCTCGTTTCGCCACGACGAGGGAAGGGCGCTTCGCTTGGCATGAGGAGGGCCCGCATAACACGACGCCCCCACTTCTTCTATTACATGGCTTCACGGGACATCGTGACGATTTCATTGGTGTGATGCCGCGGCTGGCTCGCGATCGCCGAGTACTTGCGCCGGATCTACGAGGGCACGGAGATTCAGAGAATCATGCCGGGCGGTTGGGGTTTTCCTTCGAACAGCTCGTGAATGATCTTGCGGCTTTCCTTGACGCGCTTGAAATCCCGCAGATCGACCTGCTCGGACATTCTTTTGGCGGCTTCATCGGGGTTCGGTTCGCTCTGGAGCATCCCGAGCGCGTTCGCTCACTCATTTTGATGTGCACGAGCCCCGAGACGCCTAGCTTGATGGATCCGTCGGGCTGGCGTGCGGCGACAGAGATCGCTGAGGAACGAGGGATGGAGGGCCTTCAGCCTTTGGCAGAAGGCGCGGTCCGCAGGAATCCTTTCCCGGGACTGCCGGCCTGGGGAGATGCCGAGCGCTACTACGCGCATCATAAGCGCCGTCACGTATCGATGACGCCTGAGAGCTATCGGGAAATTGGGCGCACGTTCTTTGATTCGGTCTCGATGGTGTCAAGACTTTCGGAGATTAGGCAGACCACTCGAGTCCTCGTCGGGGCCCAGGATGCTGAGTTCTTGCCAGGTGCTGATCTGTTCGAAGAACACCTGCCTAATGTTCGCCGCTTTACGGTTGCCGGAGCGGAGCATCATCCGCATCAGGAACGTCCCGATGTTTTTTTCGAGGAAGTGGCTTCTCACCTAGCCGTGGTGCGCTGAATTAGTCGCGCCATTCCGACCGATAAACGATTATTGAAAGAGGATGAATTGATGAGTGGAACGACCGAAGATATTCAGATCACGACGAGCGGCGGCGAGACCATGGGCGCTTATTTGGCGCTGCCCGAGGGTGGTGGGCCGGCTCCGGCGGTCATCGTGTGGATGGAGATTTTCGGCGTCAACGATCATATTCGTGACGTGACACGCCGCGTCGCCGCCGAAGGCTATGTGGCCCTCGCGCCCGACTTTTTTCATCGTACGGGTCCCGGACTGAGCCTCGGTTATGACGACGATGGGTTCGCTGAGGGGATCAAGCACCTTGGTGCTCTAAAGGTTGATCAAATGGTCGCCGACGCCAAGGATGCGGTCGGCTTTTTGAAGTCGCGCCCAGACGTGGTGAGCGACAAGGTCGGCGCTATGGGCTTCTGTATTGGCGGCCACATGACCTACCTAACGGCATGCGAGACTGATATTCGGGCGGCGGCTTCCTACTACGGCGGAGGTATTGCAGCGGCCGAAGGGCATGGCGGTGGCCCGGGGACTCTGACGCGGACCGGGAAGATTCGCGGCAAGCTGAATTGCTATTTCGGCGGGAGAGACACTCTTGTGCCAGTCGCGGACGTCAACGCGATCGAGGCATCGCTCAAAGAGAATGGCACCAACCACGAGGTGCACGTCTACGCGGATGCGGATCACGGCTTCCACTGTGATCAGCGCGCGACCTACGACGAAGCGAGCGCTACGGACGCCTGGGGGAAGACGAAGGCGCTCTTTGCGAGTGAGCTTCGGGGCTAGCGCTCGCTTACACGCTGCTTGAGCTTCGTTTGGTTAGTCGTCGTTAGTCGAGGATCTTGCGCAGGGCTTCAAGCAGCCGGTCGACGGGCTCGGGGCGCGCGTTTTCGCCCATCAGGCCGATGCGCCAGATCTCGCCGGCGAGCGGGCCTAGGCCTGCACCGACTTCGATTCCGAATTCATTCAAGAGACGGCCGCGGACGTCGCCGTCGCCAATCGATCGGACGGATTCAGGCAGTCGGACCGACGTCAGCATCGGGAGTCGGTCTGCGGCATCCACCAAAGGCGTGAAGCCAAGCGGTTCTAGACCGGCCACCAGCCGTTCGGCTGCGGCGGTGTGCCGCACAAAGCGATTCGTTAGGCCTTCTTCAAGAACGCGGTCCAAGCCGGCGGCGAGGCCGTAGGTGGCCGTGATCGGTGCGGTGTGATGGTAAACGCGCTTTCCGCCGTCGCCCCCCTGGTAGTACCCGGCGAGGAGCGAGAGGTCGAGGAACCAGCTCTGGACCGGCGTCTTGCGATTCTGCACGACATCGATCGCACGGTCGGAGAACGAAACAGGTGAGAGGCCGGGCGGGCAGGAGAGACATTTCTGAGTGCCGCTATAGGCCGCGTCGATGCCCCACGCATCAAGCTCGACCGGTCGGCCAGCGAGGGACGTCACACAATCGAGGACGACGAGCGCGCCGGCGTCCCGGGCGGCTCCAGCAATCTCTTCGACGGGCTGGCAAACGCCGGTCGACGTTTCTGCGTGGACGAAGGACACGACCTTTGGCTTCGTGGTCGCGATCGCCTCGGCCATCGCGTTCGCGTCCAGGGTCTTTCCCCATTCCGCTTCAACCGTCGTGACTACAGCGCCGGCGCGTCGAGCGACCTCCGCCATGCGGACACCGAAGACGCCATTGATGCCGACCACGACGCTTTCGCCAGGCTCGAGCAGGTTCACCAAGGCGGCCTCCATGCCAGCGCTGCCGGTGGCTGAGATCGGTAGGGTCATCGCATTTGCGGTGCCGAAGCAGGTGCGAAGGCCTTCCTTTACCCGGTCGAGCAGAGCGATGAACTCCGGGTCAAGATGGCCGAGGAGCGGAAGGCTCATCGCCTCAAGGACCGAGGGGTGTGCGTTAGAGGGGCCGGGGCCCAGCAGTAGGCGTTCGGGAAGCGGATTTAGGATCGACATGGCGGCAGATTAGCGGGTCGGCAGAGGCCCGTGACCGATTGTTCCTGAGTTGACATGAGTCCGGGCTGGTCGTAGTCTTGGGGGACATTGCCCCCCAGGGATAGGGGTCCAAAGTTCGACCCTACAGGTGTTCCGCCTGTACGATCTGAGGATCCCGCGAGACAGCACTCAATGGACGAATGAAGACTCGCTTTTTTTAAGATTCTCGTCGTCCTGCAAAATGGCGAGCCGTCCGAAGTCTTCGATTTTACGTAGGAAAATGAACTGAGGGGATACGAGGGAGATGGCAAATTTTCGGTGGATCGTGGCAGCCGGAGCGCTGCTGGTCGCCGTTGTCGCCTTTTACGTTTTGTTGAACGTGGGCGGTGTTGGATCGAGTAGCAGTGCTGTCTCAACCGGCGGCACTGTTTCGAGCGGCGGCGCCCAGCCCGCACTAGATGATATTGATGCCGAGAGTCGCGCCGCCATGCGCGATCTACTCCGCGAAGCCGGTCGAGAGGACTGATTCCAGGAATGACCTGGCGCACACGCGAGACATTTGAGCAGGAGGAACGGAGCGCGCTTGCGCCCTGGGCCGCTTGCGCCGCCGACTCCGCTGGCCGTCTCGTGCCGGAGCCTTCGCACGCCTATCGAACCGCCTTTCAGCGCGACCGTGACCGGATCATCCACGCCCGCGCTTTTCGTCGCCTCGAGTTCAAGACTCAGGTCTTCGTGCACCTCGAGCATGATCACTATCGCAACCGCCTTACGCACACGATCGAGGCAGCTCAGGTTGCGCGCACTGTCGCTCGTGCTTTGTGGCTGAATGAGGATCTCGCGGAAGCGATCGTTCTCGCCCATGATTTGGGACATACGCCCTTTGGCCATGCAGGCGAAGCCGTTCTCGCTGAGCTCATGGAAAACGATGGCGGGTTCGATCACAACCGCCAGAGCCTGCGCATCGTCGACTTACTCGAGGACCGCTATCCGGAATTTAGCGGGCTCAACCTGACGGCTGAGACCCGCGAGGGCATCCTCAAATACGGAAGCCCCTGGGAGCATCCCGTCGATGTACCGGTGCTAGACGTTCAGCGAACTCTCGAAGCGCAGATTGCCGACTGCGCCGATGAGATCGCTTACATGCATCACGATCTCGACGATGGGCTGCGCAGTGGGCTGATCACGGCCGACCAGCTCTCCGGTCAGACCCTTTGGCAGCAGGCCGAAGCCGCCCGTCGTGCGAGTGACGGCGGCCAAGATTCATTTTCGGTGGCGCGCACGCAGACGATTGGCGCGCTGCTCAATATCCTCAACACGAACCTGATCGAAGAGACGGCGGGCAGGCTGGCGGCGGATCCGCCGAGCTCGCTCGCGGATCTCCGATCGCGGAAAACCAGCTACGTGGGCCTCCGCGAGGACATCGATCTCGCCAAACGAGAGCTGAAGAGCTTTCTATCCCAGAACTTCTACCACCATCCGCACGTCGTACAGGGTACCCGCCAAGCGACGTCGATCGTGGGAGACCTTTTTCGAACCTACCGGGACGACCCGATGCAACTCCCTGCGCATGTGCGCACTCGTTTTTCGCGAGAGGGACCACTGCGGGCTATCTCGGACTACATTGCAGGAATGACGGATCGCTACGCGATTGATGAGCATGCTTCATTGCACGCCTCATCATCATCTAGGGGAGCTCAGGGCGATAGCCCAGGGCGAACGATCCCAGCGCATTGAGAAAACTGGACCAACCGGGCTCTTCTCTCCGCTTTGGGATCGCTGTTCCTCACAGAACTGTTCCTCACAGAACTGTTTCTCACAGAACATCGTAGATACGAAAGCCGTCACGACTGCACAGAGCGCAGTCCCGATTCGAATCGGGCTGCGAATGGATTACGACAGATCATGAGCCTACCGGAGAGCCTCGAACGGGCCGCAACTGAGTTGCCCGCACTTGCTGACCAAATTCGTCCCGCCAATGGAGACCCGCACCGCCTGCTCGATGAGCTTGGGCAAGCCGAGGCAGGGCAGTTGCTGGGCTGGATGCTTGACCAAGCCGCGTCCGCCGCAGACGAACTTGTCGAGGAATGGGGCGAAGACGATCGCGGCGTTGCGATCCTGCTCGAGATGGACGAGACCGGAATCAGTAAGCCCGGTCGAAAGCTCCTGCGCAAAGCGCGTCATCGTTTGCGCTCTCAGGGAATTGAAGTCAAAGCCAGCGAGGCTGCACCTGCCGCACAGGCAACCCGCCGAAGCGTCGTTGCGAAAGCAGATAAATGGCAAGCGGCGCACGTTTCAGCTCCGGACTTCCGCGGTGCCCGGATGGGGTACCTGGTGGACAGCCATCCCTCGGGCGGCGCGCGACTCTTCGAAATTCGTTTCGACGAAGGACGTGGGCTGCTCGATTTCAAGATCTATAATGCGGGCCGCACCAAGGTCCGTGGCTTTCTGAAGAGCCTGACCTCTAACTCGGGCCGCCGGCTTTTTGAAGTCGATCGCGATGCCCTGCGCGCCCTGGTTTGGCGAGCCGCACAGGCGCAGCCCGTCGATCGCCCACTGCCCACGGCTTACGTCGAATGGCGCGCGCGGCTCTTCTCGGACGAGTTGGATAAAGAAGCCACGCCCGGCGACCTCGCTCGTGAGGCGCTCAAGCCTGCCGACCTCAACTCGTCAGTTGCAATCCTCGCAGATCAAGTCCGTGCTGGAAAGTTGGGGCCCTGGCCGCCGGCGACCGCATGGGTCGGCGACTGGATGGACAAGGGGCGCGAATCGGTTGAGGGACTCGAGGCTGCGCCGCGCGGCGAAGCGATCGATGGCTGGATCAATGAAGTGACCGAGGCGCTTGCCGCGGACTCGGATCAGAAGCTGATCGGCCGCCACCTGGAAGAGCTTGCCTGGCTCAGGTGGCAGTCAGAAGAAGAGGAAGAGGCGGGGCAGTTGCTCGCCGTATCCGGCGCACTCGACGGAGGTGGCGAAGCCGCCACCCAGTTGACCCGTGCACGCGTCGAGTCACTTTTTGAGCCCTTCCTGGCCAGTCTGCGAGTCGTCGAAGAATCGGCACTCGATGACACAGGCCAGAACGAAAACGACGGGGCCTAATGCTGCTTTCGCAGAACAGACACTGGCGCGCGACGCGCGCCAAAACAGCGAGCGAGGTTGTACTTGCGCTCGAAAAAGAAGAGCTGCCGGAGGACTGGCGGGGCTTCAAGGATTTTCGACTGGAGATTCCAGTCGATCGATGGAATCGCGTAGTGAAGCACGTTCGCACCGACCGAAAGTTATTCGGTGGCGTCGCGCTCGAATTCGCAAATCAAGAGGATCAGCTCGCCGTCGTATTGGGCCAAGACCGGCTCTATAGCGACCTGCAGCGCGTCGTTCAGGACGCGACCTCCTCGCTCATTGAGAGCGGGGCGCTCGCGCTAGCGGCCGTCGATCTGGCACCCGAATAGCGGTGGACCGATCGGCGTGTCGAACGCTTGAATCTGAAAGACTGAATCGACTGCGCTGAAGAGGGGATGCAAAACGCGTCCCCCAAAGGCATGCGAAAACTCTTGAAACAGGCTGAGGAGCCGACGCCGCAATGCGCCTCCTTCGCCAAAGGAAACAAAACGATGATGAAACGATTTTCGAGGAAGCGCCGAGGCGCGACCGACGGACGTGGGACCGCAATCGACGCCGCCGAATGGCTGCCTAAGATTGCAGAGCAGGGCATCGTAGAGACTAAGAGCCTCGAGCCGTGGACGGACGCGGGCGTTCCGAATAGCGTGGCCGCGATCGGCCGCGGTGAGCGAGCCGACGGCTCGTCTGTGATCGTCGCATTCTCTCCGAACTCGGCGACGGAAGCGATGCTAGGTGGCTTGGCCGCGGCGCAGCACGCGGCTGCGACTTCGGAGTTCTCAGGAGAGCTGCTCATCGTGGCGCCGCAGTGGCCCGCCGGAGCACGCCGCATTCTCGGTTTGCTGGGACGCACGCCGTACTCGGTAGAACCCGTTGCAGCCCCCGGACTGAAGGAGGGACGTGTTGTCGTCGAGGCAGAGCCGGCTCCCCGTATCTTGTCCATGAGCGCGAGCCAGCTGGCGTCTCGAATGGTCTCGTCTGAGTCTCGCTCGGCATTCAGCCGCGCAGCGGCCGCTCTCGAAGGCCTTGCTGCAAAGCATGGCGGTTGCGTCCGCTTCGGAGTCGACCGGCTTGAGTTGGTTGTTCTTGCTCGACGCGTCGCGGAGATCAAGGCCGACGGGGACCACGCGGTTCTCGAGGTTCAGATTGGTGGACGTTCAACGACGCCGCTTTCCGGTTCCGACCTGGCGGGAGCGCTCGATGGTCTCGAAGGTCAGCTTCGGCGCCGATTGAATGATCGCAAAGTACGCGAAGGCGAAGAGGGACTACGCGGTCGTATAATTGGCCAGCTGGCCGCAGGCAGCGAATTGCGTGGTGTTCGCCCGTGGCCGCAGCCCGGAGCAGATCTCGATGCCGTCGACGGCGTCGGTATCAATTCCGAAGGTGCGCCGGTTGTAGTCGCGGTTCGCCAGGAATTCGATTGGCGATCCTTAGGTGCCGTGCTCGAATCCCTTGCACCGGTTGAGTCCTTACTCCCCGTGCTTTTCACGGATATCGCGCCGCCGCTGCGACTCGGTACGCCGCGGCTTCTGCTGACGGCAGAGAAGTTCGTCGATGGTCTCGAAAAGGCACTCGGTGCCATGACCGTTCCGTATGAGTTGCGTGCCGTGATTGGTGAAGTGGGCGCGGGCGTGGATCTGGTTTCGCAGGCGACGGGTGAAGGCGCAGAACTCCGCCCCGCACGCCGCGGACGCCGACGCGGGGGTCGCGGACGATCCGCCGGCAGTGATGAGGAAGGGCGTGGTAGCGAGGATGAGAGCCCGGCCGAGATCGAAACGGCCGAGGCGACAAAAGAAGACAGTGGCGATCGTCCGACTGACGCGCGTAGTGAAGGCGACGGAGAAGACGGCGCGCGAGGCCGAGGTCGTAAGCGGCGTCGCGCGCGACGCGGCGGACGCGAGCGCGGAAGCGAGACGCCCGAGGGCGATGCTCCGGCGGCAGCGAGCGAAGGACGGGGTCGCGAAGAGAGCTCGGGGAGCGAAGGCAGCGGGCGAGGTAAGCGTCGCTTCGAGGAAGTTTCGTTGATGGATCTCGATGACGGTCCATCTAGCAATGTCAACGTGAACGGCGACACTGGCAGCTCGGACGATGAGGGTAGTGGGGGCGGCGATGTCAGCGCTTCTGATCGACGTCGTCGTGGACGTCGTCGTGGACGCCGTGGTGGTTCCGAGGGCCGTGAGACCGCGACTAACGGTGACTCTGACGGAGTCTCTGCTTCTTCTACTAAGGATGAAGCGGCACCGGTAGCTGTACCCGAACCTGAGGAAGTGGTCGAAGACGACTTGGTCGATGCGGATGACCTTTCGGAAATCCTTGCGCGGTTGCCCGATGACGTTCCGGAATTCTCCGGTGGCGGGACGGATTCGACCTACGACGATGATGAAGAGGTTGATGTTGACGACGGAGACAAGGCCGCGCGAGTCGCTCGCGAAGCGCGACGGCGTGCTCGGCGCGGCGGTGGTGACGGAGGTGATGAAGATCGTCCGGCACCGCGAAAGCGTTCCGCGATCCTCGTCCACGCAGATCCTGATTCGGTGATGGCGGCGGTCCTGCTCGCGCGGGACATTCGGCAGCTGGATGGTCTTTGGGTCTATCCTCAGGAAGATTTGATGACCTTCTTTCGGAGCATCGCGACGGATCTTCGAGACGATACGCCGATCTTTGTGGTCGGATTCTCTCCGAGCCCGTCTCATGATGTGATCCAGGCATCGTCGCTCTACAAGGGGCGACTTACCTGGTTCGATCGTCAGGTTTGGCCGCCGGAAGATCTCGCTGCGATGCGCGAAGCGTTAGGCGCGGATGCGATTATTGGCGGCGACGGGGGCGACAGCACCTTGCCTCTGGTGCTCGAGACTTGCTCACGGCGCAGCCGGTTCTCTGACAAGCTCGTGGATCTTGCGACGGGTCGCTTTACGCAGCATGACTTCGAACGATGGGGACGGCTGTGGCGATTCCGCGCGGAAGAAATCGCGGGCAAACGCGGAGATATCCGCAGCGACGTCGCAGCGCTGCTTGCTGGGCGACCGAGCGATCTGTCGAAGGAGGCAGCGCTCGTTGCCGTGCCGCCCGCGCCGGCGGAAGTTGAATGGATTGGGGCGAATGACTTCCGACTCGTTCATTTCGGTGGCCACGTAATGGTGGTGCTCGATGTGGATCAGGGAATGGATGTGCATCTCGCCTCGCGGATCGCGCGTGAGCGCTATTCGGCGTCGCTCTCTCTGGCCCACACGGTCGGAGAGGAAGTGTTCGTCTTTGCCGGTGACGAGACGACGGGCAAGCGTTCGCTTGACTATATGTCCGTAGCTGAGCATCTCGTCGATAAGATGGAATGGGTTGATGGACGCGCGGATGCGGATCATGTTTCACGATTCCGAATTCGAGACCTCGAACGCCACCCCGAACGCCTTGAGGAAGTCGTCGGCGAGATCGCCATGGGGCGGTCTATGCTCGAACGTTAGGCTGACCTAGTCGTGACATCTGTGGAAGCCGCGAGAGCTACCTCAACCACATCAGCAACTTCAGCTACGTCGGCCACCTCCGGAACGGGGAACGACGAAGGAGCGGGGCGTGAAAGCGCCTCGCTCGTCGAAGTCTTTGCTTCGGCTCAGGGCGAAGGTCCTGAGGTCGGGCGAACGACGGTATTCGTGCGCTTTGGCGGCTGCGACCTTCGATGTCGCTGGTGTGATTCACCGGGAACCTGGAGGCCCACGCCGGGCTACCGGATCGAGACGTCTGCCGGCTCTGAGTCCTTCGAGGAGTTCGAGAATCCCGTCGACTTGTCTTGGCTGATCGATCGAATCGACACCCTCGCGCCGACTCCATCAACATGGATCAGCCTAACGGGTGGCGAGCCCCTGCTTCAGCCCGAAGCGATTGCGTTCGTAGCGAAGGGGCTATCGGCCCTGGGGAGACGTAGTTATCTAGAGACCCATGGTCTCCATGCGGACGCCTTGGCGAGCTGCGTGGAGGACATCGATCTGATCTCGATGGATTGGAAATTCGCCAGCGACGTACAGATGGGGCCTAGCGTGGTACGGCCTCCGGGTGAGGACTTTCACGACGCCCATGAACGTTTTTTGCGCGTCGCGCAGCGGGCGGGTTCGGTGTACGTGAAGGCCGTTCTTACGCCGTCCACAACGGATGATGAAATCGACGCAATGATCGATCGGATCGAGCGCGTTTCTCGCGATATTCCGGTCGTCTTACAGCCCGTGACTCCGAATGCAGGCGTGAAGGAGATGCCCGGATCCCAGCGGCTGTTGGCGGTGCTGGCCAGGGTTGAGGCCCGCCTAACGGACGTCCGCTTGATTCCCCAGACGCATCCGATCTACGGCGTTCTGTAGCGCTTCAAGTTCGGCTTGGAGATCGACGGGCGCTCGCGCACCGAAGCGTTCTGCGAGATAGTGCTCGGTGATCGTTTTGAAGGCTTGAATGCCGTCCGTCGGTAGTGTCGGCGACAGTCTTGCCAGGAAGGCGCGTGCGGACACTGTCGCGTCCCGTTCCCAGCCGGCTTTGGCGAGGATCTTCTGCGCCCGAAGGTAAGTTGCGGGGATCGCTTCATTCTGGCCGCCACGGGGCCTCCGCCAGGCCGCGAAGGCCAGAAGCAGGCCGGCAAAGATCGCGAAGAAGACGATCGGGTCGACGCCGCGCAAAAGGGGCGAGAAAGAAGCGCACAAAGAAGCGCGAACAGAAAAAAAGAGACGGCCCAGATTAGAAGCTGTACTTCAACTCGGAGAAGACACGGTCGTTCGAATCGAAGCCACCGAGCGTGATCCGCGGTCCGCCGAAGAAGACCAG
>Ga0115003_10003081_pt1 | contig 13367 bp, 10 predicted proteins | sample ArcticOcean_MG_C_7_FD_88736 | JGI IMG/M metagenome (GOLD analysis project Ga0115003, IMG submission 88736) | Marine microbial communities from western Arctic Ocean - ArcticOcean_MG_CB11_88 | ecosystem: Environmental > Aquatic > Marine > Oceanic | place: Arctic Ocean: Canada Basin | collected... | reverse complement strand
TCAAGAACAAATTTCATGTTATCATAAATACTTCTGTCTTTTAATAATTTAAAATCTTGAAAAACAAAACCAATTTTTCGTCTTAAAAAAGGTATTTCTTTATTATTGAGATTATTTAGATCATAATCTAATACTTTAAATATTTCAGACTTTGAAGGTATAAGATTGCCAAAGATTGAATTTATAAAAGTTGTTTTACCACTTCCAGTTTTACCAATTAAAAATTTCATTTCTCCCTTTTTGAGGTCAAAGTTTATAGCCTCTAAGACATTTTTTGTGTCAATAGAAATATTGGTATTTTTGATTTCTACTATCTTCATTTTTTTCTAAAGCCAAAGTAATAAAATATTGTAAAACTAAATTGTTAATTATTATTTAGTTTTTCTTTGTTTGATATCTATCATTTGATTTAATTTGTATTTTATTTTCTATGAGCAAAAAAATATTTTTACTTCTTTTAATTACTTTAACTTCCTGTTCTGAAAAGGTAGATCTTATTGTTTATAATGCTGAGATTTATACAGTAAGCAAAAACGAAAAAGTTACCGCTATCGCTGTAAAGGATGGTAAATTTGTTTTTGTTGGTGATGACTCTGTAATGTCTAAATATACCTCTCGTAATGTTGTTAATGCAGAAGGTCTTCCAATTTATCCTGGTTTTATTGATTCTCACGCTCATTTTTATAATCTAGGATTCTTAAATGACCAAGTTAATCTAACTGAAACTACAAGCCTTGAAGATGTTATTAGTCGTGTAGTTAAGTTCAATAATTTAAATGAAAAAAAATTTATAATTGGAAGAGGATGGGATCAAAATGATTGGATTAATAAGTCATTCCCAACGAATAAATTATTAAATGACTCTTTTCCAGATAAACCAGTTGTTCTTCGTAGAATAGACGGACATGCATACTTGGTAAATGACTATGCTCTAAAACTTGCTGGAATTGATGGGTCTTCTGAGGTTGAAGGTGGAGATATTATTAAATCAAATGGAAGGTTAACTGGAGTTCTGGTTGATAATGCAATGAGGTTAATTGATGATATAATTCCTGATCCTACTAAGGATGAATCTATTAAAGCACTATTGTCTGCTCAAGAAATTGCTTTTGAAAATGGTTTAACAACTATTTCTGAAGCTGGTATATCTAGGTCACAAATAGAGTTAATAGATAGTTTACAGAATGCAGGTGTGTTAAAGATTAAAATCTATGCAATGATCGAAAATAATACCGAAGATGTTGATTATTTTATAGATAAAGGTCCTATCAAAACTGAAAGATTAAATGTGAGATCAGTCAAAGTATATGCAGATGGTGCATTAGGATCAAGAGGAGCAAGTATGATTAATGATTATTCTGATAGAAAAGGATATTTCGGTATAATTAGAACTCCTATAGATTCAATTAAATCTCTTGCATTTAAATTAGCAGGAACTAAGTTTCAGATGAATACTCATGCTATAGGAGATAATGCTAATAGATTCGTGCTTGAGGCTTATGGAGATGCTCTATTTAATTACAGAGACCCTAGATGGCGTATAGAGCATGCCCAAATAGTTAATGAGGATGATATTAAGCTTTTTAATCAAAAAATATTACCATCAGTTCAACCAACACATGCTACAAGCGATATGTATTGGCTATATGATCGAATTGGAAAGAAAAGAGCTGAATATGCTTATGCATATCAAGAACTTTTAAACAAATCACAAGTGATAGCTTTTGGGACAGATTTTCCAGTTGAAGACATAAACCCGATAATGACATATTACTCCGCTGTAGCAAGAAAAGATAAAAATGGTTATCCAGATAATGGATTTCAAATGGAGAATAGTATAGGTAGGGGAGATGCACTCTCTGCTATGACAATTTTTGGAGCATATGTAAACTTTGAGGAAGACGAAAAAGGGAGTATTGAGGTTGGAAAATCTGCAGACTTTATTTTACTTGATAATGATATTATTCAATCATTAGAATCAAGAATACCTCTAACCAAGGTTGTAGCTACCTTCATTAATGGTGAACTTGTCTTTAATAGAAGATATAATTAGAATATGTGTGGAATAGTTTGTGCCTTTAATGTAAAAGGTAATAATGATATCGTTAGAGGAAACGTACTGCAAATGGCTCAAAAAGTTAGACACAGAGGGCCAGATTGGAGTGGTATATACTCTTCAGAAAATGCCATACTTGCCCATGAGAGACTTGCTATTGTTGACCCTACCTCTGGTAAACAACCTATTTTATCTGAAGATGGCTTAAAAGTAATTGCTGTTAATGGTGAAATTTACAATCATCAAAACCTTAAGGATAGTTTTGCTACTGATTATAATTTTAGGACTGAGTCAGATTGTGAGGTTATACTAGCGCTATACGAAAAGAAAGGAATTAATTTTTTAAATGATCTAAACGGAATTTTTGCATTTGCCTTATATGATTCATCTAATGATAAATATATAATAGCTCGAGATCATATGGGAATTATACCACTTTATATGGGGTGGGATAAAGATGATGTTTTTTATGTTTCATCTGAATTAAAATCTCTTGAAGGTGTGTGTGATAAAATTGAACTTTTCCCTCCTGGACATTATCTTGAAAGCAGTAGCACAGATCTTAAAAAATGGTATAACCCAGAATGGGTTTCTTATGATCATGTCAAGGAATCAAAGACTTCCATAAAGGCTATTCATGATTCACTATCTGCTGCTGTTAAAAGGCAACTAATGAGTGATGTTCCTTATGGTGTTTTACTTTCTGGCGGTCTTGATTCATCTATAACATCAGCTTTAGCTAAAAAATTTGCATCTAAAAGGATTGAATCAAATGATAAGCAGGATGCATGGTGGCCTCAACTTCACTCTTTTTCTGTTGGTCTAGAGGATGCTCCTGATTTAAAAGCTGCAAGAATTGTTGCTGATCATATCGGAACTATTCACCATGAAATTAATTTTACAGTTCAAGAAGGGATAGACGCTATAAGAGATGTTATATATCATCTTGAAACATATGATATAACAACTATAAGAGCATCCACTCCAATGTATTTAATTGCTAGAGCAATTAAATCTTTGGGAATTAAAATGGTTCTTTCAGGAGAAGGTGCAGATGAGCTTTTCGGTGGTTATTTATATTTTCATAAGGCACCAAATGCAAAGGAGTTTCATGAAGAAACCGTAAGAAAATTAGATAAATTACACCAGTATGACTGTTTAAGAGCTAATAAGTCATTAGCTGCATGGGGAATTGAGGGTAGAGTTCCTTTTCTAGATAAGGAATTTATAGATGTAGCTATGAATATTAACCCAGAAGACAAAATGATAAAAAATGGTCGAATTGAAAAATGGGTTTTAAGAGAAGCATTTAAAGATTATTTACCTGAAAGTGTCCTGTGGAGACAAAAGGAACAATTCTCTGATGGAGTTGGATATTCTTGGATAGATAGTTTAAAAGACCTAGTGTCAAAAGAGGTCAGTGATCATGATCTTGAAAATGCTTCTACGATTTTCTCAATAAATACTCCTAGAAATAAGGAAGAGTATTACTACAGATCAATTTTTAGTGATCACTTTTCAAGTGATGCAGCAGCTATGTCTGTTCCATCTGTTCCATCTGTTGCATGTAGCACTCCTCAAGCATTAGAATGGGATGAAGCTTTTAAAAACATGAATGATCCAAGTGGTAGATCTATATCAAATATTCACAATAAATCTTATGAATAACATGTTGATAAGTTTAGCTTAAATACTGACTGTTTCGCCGTATTTACCCTTACGTTTTTTAGTATATTTATAGTAATATAATTTAAGCTAAAAAATGCCTACAGACGACCCGAAAAATCAATATTCTGCAGATAGTATCCAGGCCCTCGAGGGCATGGAACATGTAAGGAAAAGACCCTCAATGTATATAGGTGATGTAGGTTCCAGAGGTCTACATCATTTAGTATATGAAGTTGTTGATAACTCAATAGATGAGGCTATGGCTGGACATTGTTCAATTATAACTTTAGAAATAAACAACGACTCTAGTCTTACTGTTGAGGATGATGGAAGAGGAATTCCAGTAGGTATGCACAAAAAAGAAGGTGTATCTGCATTGGAGGTTGTTATGACTAAAATAGGTGCTGGTGGAAAATTTGATAAAGATTCATACAAAGTATCAGGTGGACTTCACGGCGTTGGTGTTTCTTGTGTAAATGCATTATCTGAATTGCTTATTGCTAAAGTTTATAGAGATGGTAAAGAGTATGAGCAATCATATAGACAAGGGAAACCAATTGAGGCCGTTAAAGAAATAGGTAAATCTGATAAGAGAGGTACATTGGTAACTTTTACGCCTGATAAAGAGATATTCAAAGAAGTAACTGATTTTGATTACGAAATACTTTCAAATAGAATGAGAGAACTTTCTTATTTAAACAAAGGATTGAAAATTTCAATTACTGATAATAGAAAAAAAGATAAAGATGGTAACGCATTTACTGAAACTTTTCTTTCAAAAGAAGGCTTAAGTGAATTTATTCAATATCTAGATAAGGGAAGGCTTCCTATTATTAGTAGCATAATTAAAATGGAAGGAGAGAAAAATGGTATCCCTGTTGAAGTTGCTATGGTATATAATTCATCCTTTTCAGAGAACCTTCACTCCTATGTTAATAACATTGATACTCATGAAGGAGGTACTCATTTATCTGGATTTAGAAGAGGTTTAACTAATACATTAAAAAAATATGCTGATTCATCAGGTTTAACAGATAAGCTGAAATTCGAAATATCTAGTGATGATTTTAGAGAAGGATTAACTGCTGTAATCTCAGTTAAGGTTGCGGAGCCACAATTTGAAGGACAAACAAAGACTAAACTTGGAAATAGAGAGGTTAGTTCTGCTGTATCACAGTCTGTTTCTCAGATGCTTGAAAATTATCTTGAAGAAAACCCTGATGACTCTAAAATTATTGTTCAGAAAATAATATTAGCTGCTCAAGCTAGAACTGCTGCAAGCAAAGCAAGAGAAATGATTCAGCGAAAGACTGTCATGACAGGTGGAGGTCTTCCGGGAAAATTATCTGATTGTTCGGAGACTGATCCATCATTATGTGAAGTTTTCTTAGTTGAGGGTGATTCAGCAGGTGGTACTGCAAAACAGGGTAGGGACCGTGAGTTTCAAGCTATTCTTCCATTAAGGGGTAAAATTCTTAATGTTGAAAAAGCACAGCAACATAGAGTTTTTGAAAATGAGGAGATAAGAAATATTTATACTGCTTTGGGAGTTTCTGTGGGAACAGAAGAAGATAGTAAGGCTCTAAATGTTGAAAAGTTAAGATATCATAAAGTAATCATAATGTGTGATGCTGATGTAGACGGAAGTCATATTTCAACCTTAATTCTAACTTTTTTCTTTAGATACATGAGGGAACTTGTAGAGGGAGGTAATATTTATATAGCAACTCCTCCTTTATACCTTGTGAAAAAGGGTAACAAAAAAGTTTATGCATGGAATGATGATGAGAGAGATAATATTGCAAAAGATTTAGGTACAGGAGTTTCAATTCAGAGATATAAAGGTTTAGGTGAAATGAATGCTGATCAGCTATGGGATACTACAATGAATCCTGAATCAAGAACCTTAAGGTTAATAACACTTAATCAAGATAATTCCCAAGATGCAGAAAGATGGTTTGCTACATTAATGGGTGATGAGGTTCCACCTAGAAGGAAATTTATTGAAGAAAATGCTAAGTATGCTAAAATAGATGTATAAATATGAAAGTTACTATAGTTGGCGCAGGTAATGTTGGTGCATCCTGTGCAGAATACATTTTATTAAAAGAGATTGTAGAAGAAATAGTTCTTCTTGATATTAAAGATGGTTTTGCTGAAGGTAAAGCATTAGATCTCACTCAAACCACTAGTACTTTAGGTTTTAAATCTAAAGTGTCAGGTGTAACTAATGATTATTCAAGTACATCAAATAGTGACGTCGTTGTAATCACTTCCGGTATTCCTAGAAAACCTGGAATGACAAGAGAGGAGTTGATCGGAATAAATGCAGGTATTGTCAAGTCAGTTTCAGAAAATCTATTAAAATATTCTCCTGATGCCGTAATCATAGTCGTTTCTAATCCAATGGATACAATGACTTATCTTGTAAATAAATCATTCGACATACCAAAGAATAGAATAATTGGAATGGGTGGTATTCTTGATAGTTCAAGATTTAAAACTTATATCTCTAAATTTACTAATTACAGTCAACATGATATTGATGCTATGGTGATTGGTGGTCATGGTGATACAACAATGATTCCACTTACTTCATTAGCTAAATGTAAAGATGAGCTTTTATCTAAAATAGTTTCAAAAGATGAGCTTTCAAGAATTGCATCTGAAACTATGGTTGGGGGAGCTACACTAACTAAACTGCTTGGAACTTCTGCGTGGTATGCTCCGGGAGCTTCAGTTTCTTATTTAGTTAATGCAATAATAAATGACACAAAAGAAGTTCTTCCCTGTTCTGTTTATTTGACAGGAGAATATAATGTTGAAGATATATGTATTGGAGTTCCATCTATTATTGGTAGGAATGGTTTCGAAGAGGTAGTTGAATTTGATCTAGATCAAAAGGAGTTAGAAATGTTTAATAATAGTGTTAAGGCTGTTAAACAAACCAATCTAACCCTTGATGGTTTAATATAGATAAAGTTGTTTGTTCAATATTCAAATGTTATATTTGCTGGCGTTAAAAAATTATCATGCAGGGAAACTCATTAATTAAAACTTTTGCAATTTTATTCGGTATTGTAAGTGTATACCAATTATCATTTACTTTTATTTCCTCAACTCTTGAAAATAAAGCTAAAAATGCTGCTATTGAAAAAATCTCTGAAGATGAGATTTCTTTTGCAGAAAAAAGAGCAAGTGAAGAGGTCCGATTTCTCGATTCTATTGGAGACTTTCCAGTTCTAATGTATTCATCTTATAATGATGCAAAACAAAAAGAATTAAATCAAGGATTAGATTTAAAAGGAGGGATTAATGTAATACTTCAGATTTCTATTAGAGACCTTTTGAAAGGTCTTTCAGAGAATTCTATGAATCAGAAATTTAATCAAGCACTGGATAATGCAGATGAGCTTCAAAAACAATCTGATCAAACATATTTAGAATCTTTTTTTGATGCATTTGAATCAAATTCTGATTCAACTAAGTTAACATCTCCTGAGATTTTTGGTAACAGAACATTAAGTTCTGACGTTTCATTTGATACTTCAGATGATGATATGAAGTCAATTATAAGGGTAAAGATTGATGAATCAATTATTTCTGCTTTTGAAGTTTTAAGAAAGCGTATTGATAAATTTGGTGTTACTCAACCTAATATTCAAAGACTGGGTTCGTCAGGAAGAATATTAATTGAGTTACCTGGTGCTAAAGATATTGATAGAATCCAAAATTTATTACAAAGTACCGCACAATTAGAATTCTGGGAAACATATAAAAATGATGATTTTATTAATTTTATTTCTTCCGCTAATTCATACTTATCATCAATTCAGTTAGAAAATCTTAAATCTGAATCAAGTGAATCTGACATAGATGATCTTCTCTCAGAAGTTGAGCAAACTTCAGATTCAATTCAAAATAGGTCAAATCCTCTTCTAAGTCTTGTAAGAGCTTACAGTTATCAAGGGGGGCCAATTATAGCAAGATTTTTACCAAGAGATCAAGAACTTGTTAATTCATATCTAACTCTTCCAGATGTAAGGAAACTTTTACCAAGAGATTACAGGTATGCTAAATTTTTATGGGGTAAAGAGGATCAAGATGGTTTAACAAGTCTTTATGCTATAAAATCAAATAGAGATGACTTGTCACCTTTAAGTGGTGGAGTAGTTGTAGATGCTTCCCAAACTTATGATGCTATGGGTGCTGCAGCAGTTAATGCAAATGAATGCTCAAGGTGCTAGAATATGGGAGAGTTTAACAGGAACAGCATACAGTCAGAGTTCTAATATTGCAATAGTTTTAGATGATATTGTATACTCTGCTCCTGGTGTTACAAGAGGCGCAATTAGTGGAGGTAGGTCAGAAATAACAGGTGAATTTGATTTGAATGAAGCAATAGATTTAGCAAATGTTTTAAGAGCTGGTAAACTTCCTGCTTCTGCATCTATAATTCAATCTGAAGTAGTTGGTCCTTCTTTAGGTCAAGAGGCAATTGATAGTGGTGTTTATTCCTTTTTAATTGCATTAATATTTGTTCTAGTTTGGATGATATTCTATTATGGTCCAGCAGGTATTTTTGCTGATATTGCACTAATATTAAATATTGTTCTAATATTTGGGATTCTAGCTGGTCTTGGTGCTGTACTAACTCTTCCAGGTATTGCAGGTATTGTTCTTACTATAGGTATTTCAGTTGACGCTAATGTTTTAATATTTGAGAGGATTAGGGAAGAATTACGAAAAGAAAAGGGGTTAAAGCAATCAATTAATGATGGCTTTAATAACGCACTATCTTCAATATTAGATGCAAACATAACAACTGGTCTAACTGCACTTGTATTGTATATTTTTGGTTCTGGACCAATTAAAGGTTTCGCAACTACTTTACTAATTGGTATAGCAACATCGTTATTTACTGCAATTTTTATAACAAGATTATTAATTGATAATAAAGTGTTTAAATCTGGAAAACTATCTTTTTCTACAAAATCAACAAAAGATTTATTCAGTAATCTTAAAATTAAATTTTTAAGTAAAAGAAAAGCTACCTACGTGATTTCTGCCGTTTTAATTTTTATTAGCATAAGTTCACTTATTGTCCAGGGTTTAAATCAAGGAGTAGACTTTTTAGGTGGAAGATCATATATAGTTAGATTTGACAAAGAGGTAAAATCATCTGATATAGAATCTACTTTAAATAACGCTTTTGGAAGTGCTGAGGTTAAAACATTTGGTGCATCAAATCAATTGAAAATAACCACTAAATATAAAGTTGACGAGGAAGGTCTTGATGTAGATAATGAAATTAAAAATATTTTATTTGAGAATCTTAATTCTCAATATATTACTCCACTAACATTTCAACAGTTTTCTGTGGGTGAGGATGTGGGTATAATGTCTAGTATTAAAGTTGGCCCTACTATAGCAGATGATATAAAGCAAAATTCAGTTTGGGCAATTTTTGGATCCTTAATAATTGTATTCCTATACATATTACTTAGATTTCAAAAGTGGCAATACTCTATAGGAGCTGTTTCTGCTGTTTTTCATGATGTTCTTATAGTACTCGGTATATTTTCTCTTACATATAAAATAATGCCATTTAATATGGAGATTAACCAAGCTTTTATTGCTGCCTTACTTACTGTAATCGGTTATTCTTTAAATGATACAGTAGTTGTGTTTGATAGAATTAGAGAATTCTTTAAGATTCATAAATCTTGGAAAAATGATGAAATAGTAAATACTGCTTTAAACAGTACTTTAAGTCGTACTCTTAATACTTCATTAACTACACTAATTGTACTTATATCAATATTTATATTTGGTGGTGAATCAATTAGAGGATTTATGTTTGCTCTAATTATTGGTGTTTTGGTAGGAACCTATTCATCTGTATTCATTGCGACTCCAATTATGTTCGATTCTTATAATAAAGAAAATTAAATAACAGATCTTTTATTTTTTATCAATAAAAAGATAACTCCTGTAATTATAAAAGGAATGCTTAGCCACTGACCAGATGATAATCCAGGCAAGAATGTTTCTAATCCACCTTGGCTTTCTTTTACAAATTCAACAACAAACCTGATTGTAAATAAACCAATCAAAAAGAATCCAAACAGTCTTCCTTCTTTTTCTCTTATAGATGTTTGATATAACTTATAGAGTATAATGAAAAGAATGATATAACCAAAGGATTCATATAGCTGAGCAGGATGTCTTGGAAGTGTTTCACCTCTATTAATAAAAATTACACCCCAGTCACTATCTGTATATTTTCCAAGAATTTCTGAATTGAAAAAATTACCTATTCTTACAAAAGCTCCACCAATTGCAATAGGTATAGTTAATCTATCAAAAATCCATAATAAACTTTTAAAATTATATTTTTTCTTAAATAGTAAGAGTCCAATAGTAATTCCAATTGCAGCTCCATGGCTTGCAAGGCCCCTGAATCCAGTAAACTTATAACCATCAATTAATCCTAATATTGAAGAATTTGATGACTCTTGAATAGGTAGTAATATTTCAATAATATGATTTTGATAATAGCCCCATTGATAGAAAAAAACTTCACCAAACCTAGCTCCAAGAAAAACAGAAATCACCATATAAACAAGCATTGGGTCAAGATATTTTTCATCTACATTTTCTTTTATAAAGAAAGACTTTACTAGATTATAACCTATAAGAAAAGCTAGAATGAACATTAGACTATACACGTATATAGAAAAGCCACCAATTTCAAAAAGTGTTTCACTTGGAGACCATTTTATTTGAGAAATTATCATTCTTAAATATAAATATATTTTATGGAACAGGGTCATACCCTCCTTTAAATAATGAATTGCACTTCAGTATTCTTTTAGCAGTTAAAAAAGAACCCTTAAAAACTCCATATTTCTTTAAAGCAATAATACCATATTCTGAACATGTTGGAGAGTAAATACAATTTCCTCCAATTAGAGGTGATATAAATAACCTATAAAATTTTATTAAGAGAATAAAAGGATAAGCAAGAAGCTGACTAATCTTTATCATTTAGATTTACTCCAATATTAGCAAGTTTATCTCTGATCTTATCAGAAAGATCATAATCTTTATTTAATCTAGCTTCATCTCTCACTTCTTTAAGTACTTCAAGAATTGAGTCATTCTTTGAAACAGTAGAATCATCAAAATTAATCCCAAGAATCTTATTTAAAAATGTATTCATCAAGTTTAGAAAATAATCTTTTTCACGATTACTGATTTTAATATCAGAATCATTAATAAATTTTGTAGAATTAAATAATTCAGCAATCAGCATTGGTGAATTAAAATCATCATTCAAACATGCATAACATTTATTTTCCCACTCTTTAATTGTGTTAAATAAAACATCATTTTTTTCATTTGATAACACACCTTCCTTGACTCTTTTTATGATCTCTAGGAGTCTATTATAACCTTTTTCAGATGCTATAAGTGAAGAATCACTAATATCAAGAACATTTCTGTAATGAGCTTGTAGGAAGAAAAATCTAATAACATTAGAATCAAATGGTTTAGAAAAAATATTGTTTTTGCCAGTAATTAATTCAGCTGGTAAAATATTATTGCCTGTTGATTTAGACATTTTTTTATTGTTAAGGGTTAGCATGTTTGCATGAACCCAATATTTAGCTGGATCTTTTCCTGTATGAGCTTTACTTTGAGCAATTTCGCAATCATGATGAGGAAATTTTAAATCCATACCACCTCCATGAATATCAAAATAATCACCTAAATACTTTTTACTCATCGCAGTGCACTCAAGATGCCAACCAGGAAACCCTTCACTCCAAGGAGATTTCCATTTCATTAAATGATTGTTATCAGCTTTTTTCCATAATGCAAAATCAAATTCATTTTTTTTATCTATTTGATTGTCTAATGATCTTGAATTTGACTTTAGATTTTCAAGATCTCTACCAGATAAAATTCCGTAATCATTTAATTTATCATATTCTTCTATATCAAAATATACTGAACCGTTGGATAGGTAGGCTAGATTTTTATCTATTAAATCCTGAATAATAGAGATTTGTTCAATTATATGACCTGATGCAATTGGTTCTATACTAGGATCTAATGCATTAAAATTAGTAAGTGTATTTTTAAAATCGTTAGTATACTTTTGAGCAACTTCCATTGGCTCAAGCTTTTCAAGTTTAGCTTTTTTTGATATTCTATCTTCTCCACCTTCCTCTAAATGACCAACATCAGTTATATTTCTGACATATCTTACTTTATAACCAAGATGAATGAAATATCTGTATATAACATCAAAAGAAATAAATGTTCTACAATTTCCAAGGTGAGCATCACTATAAACAGTAGGTCCACACACATACATACCAATAGACCCTTTTTCAATAGACTTAAACTTTTCTTTAGAATTACTTAAAGAATTGTATATATGTAAGTCTTTTAAGATCATTAAATATCTGTTTCTAATTTAATATAGTCTAAGAATTCTCTTTTGTATTTAGTCTCCTTAAATTTACCTCCAAACTCAGCAGTTACAGTGCTTGAATTGTAATCTCTGATTCCTCTGGAGTTTACACATAGATGTTTTGCATCAATTACACATGCAACATCTTCTGTATTAAGAACTTCCTTTAATTCTTTTACAATTTGAATATTAAGCCTCTCTTGAACTTGAGGTCTATCAGCATAATATTTAACTATTCTATTCATTTTTGAAAGACCTACAACTGTTCCACTTGATATGTATGCAACATGAGCAAGACCAACAATTGGGAGAAGATGATGTTCACAAGTTGAGTAAAGTGTTATATTTTTTTCAACTAACATTTCCCCATACTTGAACTTATTATCAAAAGTAGATGCAACAGGTTTATTTTCTGGATTAAGACCTCCAAAGATTTCATTAATAAACATTTTTGCAACTCTTTTAGGGGTCCCCTTAAGACTATCATCATTCATGTCCATTCCTATTATCTCGAGGATATCATGCATTTTTTCCTGGATGAGCTTGATTTTCTCCGAGTTGGAGATATTGAAAGCATCTTTTCTTATTGGATTATTGATGCTTGAACCAAGGTGGTCATCTCCTAAGGTATCAGTGTCATTTTTAAGTATATCGTGAGGTTTCATAAATAAAATTTGAGTTGCATAAAGATAGTTATTATGTCGTTAAATAGAAGTTAAATTTTGATAGTAAATGAAGCATATAGTGACAAAATATTTTTATCAATAGAGTATTTGTTTGTTAAACCTTTACTATATAGTCTATTTTGATTATAATTATTAGACTTGGTTATCCCTATATCAAATTCCATATAATTGTAGTTTAATCCTAAGCCTGCTGACACGCCATTTATTTTATTATCTAGACTAGAGTCTGGTCCTTTATATGAAAAATAACCAGCTCTTAAATTAAGATTTTTAATTCTGTATTCACCACCAAATCTAAGAGACTCAGAATAACCAGCTAACTTATTTTCTATCGAATAATTAAGTGAATTTAAATAGGAATCTTTGCCATTATTATCATCAAATTTAGAATTTTTAAATTTTGTTATTTCATAATCAAAACTTAGCAAACCTTTTTTACCAAATATATATGCTAAACTGAATAAGGACTTAG
>Ga0115003_10003080_pt1 | contig 13371 bp, 9 predicted proteins | sample ArcticOcean_MG_C_7_FD_88736 | JGI IMG/M metagenome (GOLD analysis project Ga0115003, IMG submission 88736) | Marine microbial communities from western Arctic Ocean - ArcticOcean_MG_CB11_88 | ecosystem: Environmental > Aquatic > Marine > Oceanic | place: Arctic Ocean: Canada Basin | collected... | reverse complement strand
GCGCTGCAACAGAACCATCTTTTTTAGCAAAAATTGTTTGGTAATAATCTTTATCAATTTGACTTGGTTTTCTAGATATATATGGCGGCAAAGGAACTGACCCATGATCACTTAAAAGTTTTTCTACAGACGAGTTTTCAATAAAAACTTTGCACAAAATTTGGTCATTATTTTCAATTCTAAGTTCAATTTCATTTCCAATAATAACTATATCTCCATTTTTAAGTTTTCTTGTTGATTTTATTTGACAGGTAAATAGTTTTTCACTTAAGACTCTTTCAATAAATATCTCGACCCTACCTTTTGTTTTTTTTCTAAAACCAATTATCCTTGCAGGAATAACCTTGGTGTCATTAACAACCAACAAATCATCTTTTGATATATATTTATAAATATTTTCAAATTTCTCATCTTTTAGTTTACTTGTTGATCTATCAATAACCAATAGTCTTGAGTCACTTCTTTTATCTTTTGGAGTTTGAGCCACACTCTCTTTAGGAAGAGAGAAATTAAAATTACTAATATTCATCTTTATATTCTAGTTATATTGCTATAATGTTTTCATATTGAGAACATAGGATACCATAATGAGCGATTCGTCAGAACATAAAGATACAATACTTCTATCTATAGCTATTCCAACAAGAAATAGGCATACTTTTTTAGATAAAAGCTTAAAAAGCTTAAATGAGCAAATAAAGGAAATTGATTCGATAATAGAAATTATAGTCTCAGATAATAGCGACAATGATTTAACAAAAGATATCGTTAAAAAATATAACTCGCTAAACCTAAATATTATATATAAGCGTAATTTAAATAATATTGGTTCGGATGCAAATGTAGCGCAATGCTTCAATATGTCTAACGGAAAATATGTGCATATTTTTTGTGATGACGACATATATTGTAAAAATACATTGCATAAAGTTTTAGATGAAATGAAAAAAGGGGATTACGGGAGTATTTTTCTTAGACCTTATGGTTTTTACAAAGATCATGAGAAAGAGTATCCCTTTAATTTAAATCATAAAAACGGCCCATTAAAAATAGATGCTTTCCTAGTAAAAATTTCTTCACAGATGACTCTAGCATCTGCAAACATAATAAATAAATCTCTTATCAAGGATGTAGATGCCAATGATTATTGTGGGACTAACTTAGTTCAAGTTAATCTTCTTCTAGACGCAGTGACAAGATCTGAGTATTGCTACTATTATAAGGACTATATTATTGCTGTTCAAAAAAATAATTCAGGTGGATATGATCTTTATGATGTATTTATAAATAGATTTGGAGCAATACTTCAAAGCTATGTTACAAGAGGTTTAATTAGCAAAAAAATAAAACAAAGAATTGAATGTAAAAATATCAAGTGTTTTTTTCCATCTTATATATTTAGATCAATGTATCACTTAAATGAAAGTCAATCGGATATTGAGAGAAAATTTAAAATATTACATAAATATAACTGCTATAAATTTTTTTTATATCCAATATTTAAATTGCCATACCAGCTTGCTTTAATATGGTGTGCATTTGCTACAGTTTATGGAAGATTTATTAATGGGGATATTGCTTTGTTAGTAAATTTTATAAAAAATATTACAAAAGAAAAAATTTTTAAATAAAAATATAATGAAAAAAGAAAAAATTAATATATCAATAGTAAGTCATAATCAAGCAAATATGGTAAAAGACTTGCTTTTAGATCTCAATAAATTTAATTTTTTTGATGAAATTCTAATCACAATTAATACAAAAGAAGATATTAAAGAATTGAAGGAATTTAAAAACTTACCTATTAAATTTATTATAAATGATAAAATAAAAGGTTTCGGTGAAAATCACAACTTTGCTTTTACTAACTCTATAAGTGATTATTTTATAATTATTAACCCAGATGTGAGAATTAATAATATGAATTTTAATAATCTTATTAAATATTTTAGCGAAGAAAGTGTTCAGCTTATATCACCAAAAGCAGTTGATAAATATAATTGTTTACAAGATAACGCAAGAAAATTTCCAACACTTATAACGCCATTCTTAAGAAGAATAAGTTTTTTTAGAAAAAATAAGTATCTTGATTCTAAGAACTATAATGAGGTTGATTGGGTATCTGGTATGTTTATGATGGTAAATTCTAAACATTTCAAAAAACTTGGAATGTTTGATGAACGTTTTTTTATGTATTACGAGGATGTTGATTTATGCAAAAGAATAAAAAAAGCTGGTGGTAAAGTTCTTCGAATAAATACCGAAAAAGTTATTCATGAAGGGCAGCATTCAAGCCATATAAACTTAAAATATCTTAAAATTCATCTTAAAAGCATGCTAGATTATCACTTAAAATATTTTTTAAAATAAGACTAGTTTATTTCTCTAATAATCCACTTTGTATTTTTTCCACCCAAGAAGTGTTATAGGTATTGTTATAAAAAACTGCGTGGCTAAAATTGCAATAATTAAGCCTGTTACAGAATAATGAGATAAGAAGATGACACCAAAAAAGAGTGTTAAAACTGAGCAAATAAAATGCGGTACAGCTAAGGGCTCTTTTTTAAAACACCTTATATATATAACTAATGAATTTATTAAATGCGTAATTAATATAATAAATAAAATTCCAATGAAATTATAAAACCCTAATAATCTACTAAATATTTCTTCCTGAATAAATAGACAGTATACGAAACTTATAAATAATATTGTTGATATTAAAAAAATTGTAGATTGATAAAAAGACTTTATGAATAAAATTTTGAATTCATAATAGTTATTTTCTGAAATGCATTTTGTCATTCTTGGAATATTAGTTACAAACCATGAACTCGCTATTAGTCCAAGCATATTTCCAATAGCTAGAGATAGACCAAATTGTCCAGCTATAATTGGATTTTCAAAATAAAATAAGACTGGCGTGTATATTTGAACAAATAAATACGAGCCAAGAAAAGTTATTCCAACTTTATTTTTAAAAGAACTAATATTTTCTTTCCAATCGTAGTCACTTATAGGATTTATTTTTTCCGGAAAATTATTTTTCCTATAAAACAATAGCCATATCAAGGTAATTATAATTGTTGAAAATACTAGCGTAGATGGTGCATACAAGGGATAGCTAAAATATATGAGCAAACAACATAGGAAACTTCCTACTAAAATTTGAATCACCTTCAATCTGTATATTTCTGTAATATTGCCTGATCCTTCTATAATTGATATAAAAGGTAAGCATAATAAACTTAGCGCTGATGCAGTTGTATGTATTATCCAAGGTAAATACCAATAATAATTTTTTGCGGTTTCATTTCCATTGAAATATAAATATCCAAAAGGAAATATTATTATAAAATATAATATCGCTATTCTCACATATTTTATAAATGCTATATTAATAAAATCTTCAAACCTTTTTGCATTCTTACCAATTATTAATCCCTTGGCACCCCATTTTAATTTTGCAAATTCTATAGCACTCTCATGAACAAGCGCAGTAGATAAACCAAAATCAAATAAATAAATTAATGCTGAAAAACTTAAAAAAGTATAGTACCAGCCCTGCTCTTGAGGAGTAAGGTATTGAGTTATAAAATATAATGTTATAAGTGCAAGTAACGCATGAATAATTCTAAAAAGAAATACTATATTCATATACTATCCATAATTATTTTTTTGTCCATATCTGAAGAAGCAATTTATTATATAATTCTTCGCTGAGGCTTAAATTATATAATGATTTATTTAATGTTAAGTCATTTATTGCCTCATAAATATCTCTTTGCCCTAGTCGTTTATTATCCCTAAAAAGTCGTTCATGAGCGCTCCATGCAGTTTCCGGCAATACAAGATTAATGATTACATCAGGTTTTGTATTTTTTATTCTTACAGCCTCTTCTTTAGCTGGTTTATCAGGCAAAAAATCAAACCAAGATATAATAACCTTTGATTCTGGAAAATTATTAGCAAGTAAATACATCATGGGTATGTTTGGAAATGCAAAAATAGATTTATTTCCACCATAATCTTTTAGTGTATTATTTATTTTATTAAATCTATCATTTGTAGCGGTTGATATTTTTAAATTTTTCAATAAATTAATATTACTATACGTTCTCTCTGTCCTTACATCTGGTTCTTTTGCTCCCCACCAAGAATAAGGTGTGCTAAATTTTTTTGCTGAAAATGCAAATACCAGAGTTACACCTAATAAAATTACTAATATTGATCCAGGAATTTTAAAAAAATTGGACGTCATCATATATGAGAAAATATATGCTAAAAATAGAAATATTCCAATCTCACTTAACCCAGCAGAAGTTCCATTGCCAAAAATCATTCCTACTGAAAAGACAGTTAAAATCACATCTTTCGAATTAAAATAATTATGAAATTTTTTAAAGTATATACTTGATATGAAAAATAATAATAAGATTATTGTTACTGAGATAACTAAAGGTATTAAGTAATTGTTATAATGGAATGCGTAAAAATTAATTTTATTATTAAAATTTAAATAATCATAATATGAGTTAAACATAGAAAGTAGTAAAAGAGCGCTTAGTATATAAATATATAAATATTTAAATTTTAAATTTTTTGAAAAAATTATTTTATTAGATATGTAGTATGTGACCAGAGAAATAAAAGATAATTTAATAAACCATATCAGTATAGTTTTAAATTGTAAATAAAATGTATTATTAAAGAGGCCCTTTAACCACCCAAGCAAAATATGACTAAGATTTCCTTTTGCACTTATTGCTTCTGTAAATATTTGATCTGTAAAATTCATGAGTGCACTTTCGTAAATTAACCATGAAAAAATAAAAAAAAATGGTATGCTAGATCCTAATATATAATAAATAATTATCCTTAAATTATTCTTATAATTAGAATACACAACATAAGAGGCAGCTATAGCAGAAGCAATTACTATCATTGAGCCGTTACTCTGCTTTATAAAGAACGCTAAACTTGAAAACATACCTGACAATACTAAATACGTAATTATTCTATTTTTATGGCTTTCAAAATCCTTTTCTTTTATATTACTTAAAAGTATTAGCATTAATGCTGATGCTAATGTGAAAGCAGTTAGTATTTGCGTGAAATCATAGGATATATGTGCCACACCTGACTGATAATAAAACATGCATACTACCGTCGAAAACATAGCAGATGCGGGTTTAAATCTTTTTAATAATATTAAAAATAATAGAGTTGTTATTATTAATGTTATTAAAAATCCGAGTAGTCTTAATGCAAAAAAAGAATCTCCAAATAACAGGATAAAATTTGATATAAGGAGCGGGTATAGAGGTGTTAAATATAAATAAAAATCTCTATAAGGAACAAGACCGTTATTCATTAATTTAGCATAAACAGTAAACCAGCCTTCTGTCATCGGCAAGAAACTAAATGAATAAAGGTAATTATATAATAGAACTATAGATACTGCGCATAACCATCCTATAAAAGACAGCGACTTAATAGTATTATTTATTTGTATTATATATTTCATTAGAAATATTTATTAACATTTGATTTTTATGTTGGTTGACTCAAAACCCTCTACTCAATATCATTTCTTTTAAATCTGAATCTTTGTTGTATGGACCATCAATGTGTTCAACAGTTAAAGGCGCGTCTGCAGAAATATTATGCGTAATAGAAATTCCATTTATTATTTCTCTACAAGAAATCTGTCCTTTTTGCAAAGGGACAGCAAGATAAAATAGATCAGAGAAATTTTTACTATCAATCACTGTTCCTTTCTTAATATTTTTCTTGGCATATATTCCTCTAAGCAATTCGTCTAGGTACTTAACTTCCTTAGTTGGTATAACTCTTTTTTGATCTTTTACACCACCACTCATTTCTATTGCCTTGTTATATGCTTGGAACCAGACATCACAGTTTTTAGGGGTCGAGCAATATTTAGAAACTGACTTCCCTTCCCATTCTTCTCCTTCATATTCAATATCAATATGTCTTTCCCATGTTCTAGCACCTTTGGCATATGAAATTAGCATAGAGTCTGTCCAGCTATGGTACTCGTGTGTTGACAAACCAATTACATTTTCAGGGTAACGTTGTTTTAAGTAATCAATTTGATCTAAATTTAATTCGTTATCTTCAGATGGGTACATAGATACACAGTGATTTATTGCTAAAGGTATATTTCTATTTTTACAAAATACAACTAAATCATCTAAATCTTTTTCAGATAAGCCTCCAGTCGAAGTAATAATAGGTTTTTTTAAAGTCGCAATTTTTTCTATTAATGGCCAATCATTTGCATCTGAACTCGCAATTTTTATTATTGGCAAATTTAATTTTTCACATAGATCTACAGAATTTTCGTCAAACGGAGTTGCCATAGGAATGCACCCTACATTTACTACCTCATCAACTAGTATTTTATATTCTGCATCGGTTAATTTAGTATCAATAGTTTTTTGAATATATCTTGATTCATGATTTCTAAAGTCTTTATGAATAAAGCTATCAACATCTCTGAACTGAAGTTTTATAGCAGCTCTGACACTATTATGTCTAACTATAGCTCCGAAATCCCTGATAATCTTTATACCTCTATCAAGATTTCCCCAGTGATTATTTGCTAATTCTAATACAAAAAGATCTTTAAATTCTGCGTTATTCATATTTTATTTTTATTTAGTAATTTTTATAGTTTTTAAAAAATTCTAAAGGATATCAATTACATCCTCTATTTTTTTAAAGAAATTATATCCTATTTTTAAATTAAAAACACTAATAATGGACGCTACAGGGTTATTTGTAACATAAATAGGAAAAAGTCTATTAGCAATAGCTGATTCAATATCAACAGAGCTATCTCCAATATAACAACCTTGAGAAGATTTGCTATATTTAGATAAGATAATATTAGTGAGGCTGCTAGCTTTTGGATTATCAGTACCATCATTTCTAGATGAAAATATATTTTCTTGAGAAATAATAGTAGAAATCTTAAGATATTTGCATATTTGAATAGCGCTATCATTTCTTCTATTTGTAAGTATAAAAACATTTTCACTACCGAATTTATGAATGCAGAATTCTAAAATTTCTTTAGTGCCATTTAAAATCTTTATTTTTTTATAATAAATTTTATCGAACGACTCCATAAAGAAAGATTTAAATTCTAAAAAATTATTATGGCTAGAAAAATTTATATAATCAGGAAACTGGTCTAATGTTAATGGAAAAACTATATCAATAATATTGTCTATATCAACATTTGAATATCTTGGTATTGTGTATTTCAAACATTCATAAATAGCTTGATGACTATCTATAAGAGTTCCATCTAAATCAAATCCAATATACGATAATTTTTTCATTAATTCTTTATTTACTTTTATAAATATAGTCAGATAGTTTTGAAAGTCCAACTAGTGCTGAATCATAATCATGATCAATAACTTCTGTTTTAATACCTGTTTTCTTAGAAAGTAAATCACTAAAATCAGTGATCTTTTTTGCTAAAGCTCCTGTGATCAATATATTTTTAAATTTTGATTGGCTTCTAACCTGCATAGTCTCTATAATTTCTGAATATTGACTTATAAGTGAAAATTTTATTGAGTCAACCAGTGTCTCAAGATTGAAATTACTTTCATTAATATTTTTTATATAGCCGCCTAATTTATAGTTGTTCGAACCCTTGAAAAGATTCAAGTCTACTTCAAATATTTTTTCTTCATCTGTATTTGATTTTGATAAAAATAACTCCCAAAATATATCTTTTCTTCCACCATTTAAATCAGATATTTGATTAAATAACTTTGAAAATAAATCTAAGACTCTTCCGCATGGTATGTGTGAGATCGTTGTAAAATAATTATTGCCGAATGTTGGTCTAAGTTCAAAGTTATTTTCATCACCCAGCTTATAATTTTTTGATACCTGAGATCCTGTTCCGAGATTTACATTTATCATATTGTCCGCAAGATCAATGGATAACAATGATGCCTGTAAATCTCCAATGCAACCATAAATTGGCACTTCGTTTTCATTTATTTTAATTACACCAAAGATATTTGTTTTATTATCAGCAACCTCAGGAAATTCAATATTGGGGAAGTTATCAGATATTCTTAACCAGGAATTTTTATTAATATTATAAAGTCCAGAAGCAGAAGCCATGCTCTTAGATAGTTTTCCAAACCACTTGCCATGTATTTCAATTAATGACTCACATAAGCCCATATAACGATATTTTTTACCACAATCATTATATAAAGATATATTTGATATAGGCAAACCATCCCTGAATTTCATACCAGTTTTTTCCATGAAATCATTATTTGGAAAATAATCAAGTAGTGTTTTTTCTGTAAATTTTTCGTTAACACTTCTCCAACTAACATACTTCTCTTCTAATAAATTTCTATTAATTTCTGACATTACAAACCCGTGCATTTCGCTGCAAATATTAATAGCATCAATTTTTGCAAATTTTATTTTTTGATACTCCAAATGCTCTAAAAAACTTTTAGAAAAAAAATTCATTGAGGTTACATTACTGCCACTCATGAATGAACCTTGTGTAGAGTATAATTCAGAAAATTTTTTTGTACTTGTGTTATATATAATAGACTTAATTCTACTTGCGCCAAAATCTATCAGGAGAAAATTCATAATTTTTTAACAATATCATTTATCAGATTATTGACTAAAATCTCTGAGTCATCATTTAGAGGAAAATCTATAAATTTCATATCACCATAATCTGAAATTGTAGCTAACTTCAATATGTCACCTTCAACTTTTTTATCTCTCTTCATAACTGAAATAATACTCTTATCTGAAATATTTTTTAAACTTGCAAGGGATTCTTTAGAAATAATCTCTCTAGCTATTTTCTCCACTTCGTTAATAATATTGTCAGAGAGTGAAAGGTACTTTTTTGCTATTAAATTCTCTACTAAAATACCAATTGCTACAGCTTGCCCATGCGGGATACCATGTTCTGATAATACTTCTATAGCATGACCAATACTATGCCCATAATTCATAGATTTTCTTATGTTTATTTCAAATTCATCATTTTCAACTACTGATTTTTTTACTAATAAAGATAATTTTATTAATTCTGCTATTGTTGTAAGATCTGGTTTTAAAAAATTTTCTCCGTCTGATTTTAGCCTGGAGATTAAATCTTTATATATATCAAATACCTCCTTACCACCAGTTAGCACTAGACGCAATATTTCACCGTGACCTGAAAATATATCAGCTGGATTTAGAGTTGATATAAATTTAGCATCTATGAGTACTTGCCTTGGTGCAGAAAATAAAGCTATTAGATTTTTTGTGTGCTTATAATTTAATCCTGTTTTCCCGCCAACACAACTGTCACTCTGACCTAATAGAGTTGTAGGGACGTATACCCATGGTATGCCTCTTTTATAAGTAGCAGCAGCATAAGCACCAATATCTTGCATAACTCCACCCCCAATTACATATAAAATAGTTTTCCTATTTGCATTGCAGTCAAGTAGCAAGTCACATAGATCAAATGCAGCATCTACATTTTTTAACTCCTCTATTGCATGAAATGATTTGTATGGGTAATTTTTCATAAATGCTGTCTCTTCTTTATATAATGAAACAATATTTTCGTCTATAAAAAAAACATAACTGAATTCCTTATCGTCCATTCCTTTCTCTATAAAAGAAAAAACATTATCTTTGAATAAAACCTCATATGGTCTAGGGCTTGAATTCACAGAAATAGAGTCTATATTAAGATCTATATTAGCTGACAAAACTTCATTATCAATTTTAAATATTGTTTTCATAATTATTCTAACCCAAAAAAGGCACCACAAGAGTATCCACCATCAGCAATAATATCTTGCCCATTTATATAACTGCTTGATGAGCTAGAAAGAAAAAGAACTACATTAGCAATATCCTTGGGGCAGCCAAAGTTTCCGACAGGAATACACCCTTCTATTTTTCTTATTTCTTCTTCTTTTAAATTTTTTCTTGTAAGTTTTGTATCAATAAATCCTGGAGTAACACTATTAACTCTAATTCTATTAAATGAAAGCTCAATTGCTAAATTTTTTACTAAACCTGATAAAGCGTGTTTAGAGACCGAATATGAAAATCTTTTATGTCTCCCAAAATTCGCATATAGTGAAGAAATTATTATTATAGAACCACCTGAGTTAATAGAATTATTCTTAACCAATGAATGAAGTATTTCAGTAATTGACAAAAAGTTTATTTTTATACTTTTTTCAATATTAGAGTATTTCTCTTCATTAAAAGAGCGTGGGTTATTTTCAGCAGCGCAAAATATCACATGGTCAAAATTTTTTGTATTTGAAGATAAAAATGAATTAACACTACTACTTGAAGATAAATCTAATTCTTCCCTAGAAGTTGATTTTACATCGTGCTCGTCTGAAAATATTTCCACTATTGCAGAACCAATATCTCCAGAACCCGCAATCACCAAGACTTCTTTACTCATAATAAATACCATAAATTTTATAAACATTATACAGAAATTGCTTTAATAAAAAAAGCTAATTGATAATGTCTTTAAACATAGTTTTTTTACTCAATAGTCAACATATTTGTCAGTCTTGTAAAATCTATTTTTTTTGTTTTTTTGTTAATAAAATTTTTAAGTTTTAGACCGCTATCGATAATAATGTGACTACTATTTTCAAAGATTATATTCTTGTTTTCATAAAAATATTTCTCTCCCTTGTATTTCTCAATAAGAATATATACTTTTTTACTTGATATATTTTTTGCATGTTTAGATTCGAATGCTGGCGAAATAAAATGTGATTTTATTATTGCTGGATATGCATTTAGATATTTTTTATATCTTAGTGGATATATTATTGATTGTGAAAAATCAATATTTTTAGTACTAGTATAAAGCTCTATTTGATTTTTTGGAATAAAGTTTGCTTGATCAGAATATCTTACTATATAAGATACTCCGCTGGAAACAATTAAAATAGTGAAAACCGATAATAAAATATTTTTTTTATTTTCCAACAGATAGTATTTTTTATTTTTCCATGAAAATTCAAAATTACCAATATATTCCCAAAAAAATAAAAATAAGTACGGTAGTAAAAATATATAATACTTCATGTATAAATAATTATTTTGTCTGCTTTTTATTATGACTAATACTCCTACTATCCCAATCAATATATGAGAAACTGCATATATAGAATTAATTTTTTTAAAGTGTTGTTTTATTGTTTTATAATAAAATATAAAAAATAAATAAAATACACCTAAGGAATATATCCAGTCAATAGGTATTCTTCCTATTCTTTGCCCGCCATTTGTAAGGCTTATGTCATGATATATATTATTAAAACCCAGCACTTCATTTGGTAAAGCCCATTTTGGCTGCATATAGCCATTGCCACCTTCCTGTGTTACTTGATTTATAGCTGCCTCGGCCCATTCTATAAAAAAACTACATGGTAATACAAAGAGAATCGCTAAAATGCCTGAAATAATTAAATTTTTATATATTAGATAATTGAAATCTTTTTTTATCAGATAGTCATAAGCTAATATTAAAAATACAAATGGTACAAATATAAAAAATAACCCTTCTGGATATGACATAATTATTGAAATTAGTATTATTGTATATAATGCTATGGACTTAACATTCTCAATTTTAGACCTGTTTACAAAATTCTTTTCAAAAGAAAAAATTAGTAGAAAAACTGCAAACATGAATAGAGAGTAAATATTTGCATAAAAACCCTCGTACCAAATATTTATCATATTAGTATTAAATACAAATGCTATAAATCCAAGTAACGAAAGATATAAACTTAGCTTTATTTTTTTATATAGCCAATAGAAAACCACGGAAGATAAGAATATGTATGGTATAACAAGCGAAGTAAAAATTACTTCGTAAGCATGTTTAGATGATGAGATAATAATTGATAAATGCTGATAAAATCCTAATCCCCATCTATAAAAATACATAAATGGCCAGCTAGCAGTGGCATCTGAATATTTATTGATATCTCCTGTACTTAGGCCCTCGAATTCATTCATTCTTAATCTAGAAAATTCTAGCAAACCACCATCATGAATAAATTGAGCCATTTTTGCGTAAAAAAACATATCAGGGCCAATCCTAATAAATGATGTATCACTATTTATTATTAGTGGGTATAGCAGCATAAACACAGTTGGGGTAATTAATAATGAGAAAAAGCAGAGAATTTTATAAAAATTATCTTTATGATCTACGCTCCAACTATTAGTCCTTAATTCATCAAGGATATTTTTTAAAATAAATAAAAATGATGTAATGGCAATAAAAGATAATATCAAGAATGCGTCAAACCCCAATGCAATTGAATATCCCCCAATTGTTGATATAAGTAACAAACCGAACATTGGAGGAAAGATATAGAATGATATTTGATCTTTGAGAAAATCTGGAAATAGATATTTGAATATTATATATCCAAAAATGTAGAGCAAAAAGATTGAAGCAATAAAATAACTATAAAAACTATAATTTACAATAAGAAGGGTCTGCGTAAGTAACAAGATAATTACTATATAATTACTTTGTATTTTAGATCTATGAAAAATATTACTATTATATTTATTTAAAGAAACAAGTCCTATAAAAAATATTAGTATTATTGGTGTAAGATATGAAGTGATTCTTTCACCTATCCTTGATGTGAATTTTACGTCATAAAATGAATTCATATCAATATTTGATGTAGCTTTATCATTTGATATGGCTTTATTATTTGATGCAGATTTGTCTTTTGATGCAGCTATGTCTGTTGATGTTAAATATAAAATGTTTTTTCTTATTTCATAGAAAGACGCTGCATATGGATATGTCTGCCAAGACTCGTTTTTTATATTATTAACTTCTCCAATAAAGAATCTTTTTTCATCGTAACCCTTTCCAATAATAAAATTATCAAATGATGGTTTAAATGTGAACATAACATGTGAGTAAATTTCATCATTTAGCTTTACTATATAACCAACATTTTTAATAGCTAATAACTCAAATCTATAGTTTATATTTTTTCTTATTTTTGTTTTAAAAGAATAAATATTATAATTATGTATATATCTTGTGTCTTGAACAATTAATGAAAGCTCACCAGAATTAAGCTCCAATCTTATTCCATTATTTAAGTAGTCTGTTTGAAATATATTTGAAAAGCTATTGTCTTTAATAACTTTAAAATCAAATTTTAACCGAATAGAGTTATCATTTTTTATGCTTATTTTTTTAAAATCAGAATTATTACTTTTATAAGTAAAGTCTGAAACTTGATGATGATTTAT
>Ga0115003_10003070_pt1 | contig 13406 bp, 12 predicted proteins | sample ArcticOcean_MG_C_7_FD_88736 | JGI IMG/M metagenome (GOLD analysis project Ga0115003, IMG submission 88736) | Marine microbial communities from western Arctic Ocean - ArcticOcean_MG_CB11_88 | ecosystem: Environmental > Aquatic > Marine > Oceanic | place: Arctic Ocean: Canada Basin | collected... | reverse complement strand
TAATAGTTAATATATTACCTTTTTTTATTTGATCTATAAACAACGGAATTACCGAACCTCTGGATGCCATTACATTACCATAGCGAGTTAAGCAAATTGTAGTTGTATTATTAGGTATATTTCGTGAGGCAGCAATAGCTACTTTTTCCATCATAGCTTTAGATATTCCCATAGCATTAATAGGATAAGCTGCTTTATCTGTACTTAAACAAATAATTTTGGTTACTTTATTGGCTATAGATGCAGCAATTACATTTTCTGTACCTAGAATATTCGTTTTTACCGCTTGCATGGGGAAAAACTCACAAGAAGGCACTTGCTTTAATGCGGCAGCATGAAACACATAATCTACTCCTCTAAGCGCAGGTTCAATACTATTATAGTCTCGAACATCTCCTATGTAAAATTTCAGTTTTTCGTTCTTAAATTCAATACGCATGTCATTTTGCTTTTTTTCATCACGAGAAAAAATACGTATTTCTTTAAAATGATCTGTATTAAGGAAACGATTCAAAACAGCATTTCCAAAAGAGCCAGTACCACCTGTTATTAGTAGTGTTTTATTTTTAAGCATAATATTTATTTAATTAAAATTTACGATCTAATTAATGATGTTTTCAAGTTATTTATTAGAATCTATTCTAAATACCCCTACAAAGGATTCTCCATGTTTCCATTGTAAAGAACCAAAAAGTAAGAGTAAACCCCAATTTATTAAACCAAAAGGTAATTTATTCAATAACGGTATTCCAGTAAAAAAAGTAGAACCACAGTAAATTGATTTGAAACCAGTATTTTCAATCAATGTTTTCCATTCAGTATTGCTTTTAAGTGAAACATGATCTGGTCGATATCCGTGCCATTTATCTTTCATTATTTTAGCAGACAAACATTCAAGATTAGGAGTGGTTAAAATAAGAATTCCATTATGTGTTAAATGTTTTTTAATTCTATTCAACATCAAGCTTGGATTGTATACATGCTCAATGACTTGTAGAGATACTATAACATCAAATTTAGAACCATTTAAATCGAAGTTTTCAGCATTTCCTTGTGTTATATTTGCATTCTTAACTTTTTTTTTAGTTAACTCAACTAAACGAGAATCATATTCTATGCCGGATAAATTAGCTCTTGGATAATCAGATTCAAGAAAAGAAAGTAAAAAACCAGATCCAGTTCCAATATCAAGTAGTGAGAAGATTTTATTTTTAGGAAGAATCTTTCGAATTCTCCTTAAAACTGGTTGCAACATAAGTTTACGCTTAAATCTGTGAAATTTAGTTTGTGGCTCTTTATAAAGAGATGGTTCATTTAAATCAACGGTAACTTTTTCCATATTATTTTATTTTTATAAACGAGGTGAATTTTTTTAAACTTTTTTTGTAATAAAAATTATCAAGGAATTTATTTCTACAATTAAGAAAGAATAATTCACTTTTTTCTATGATTTCATTAGTTGCATTTTTAATTTCAATTACGTTTTTATTGTCTTTAACTAAAACTCCAGTTTTATGATTTTCTATAAACTCATTGTTACATTGGAAAGATCCAATAATTGCTGCTCCAAACATATAAGCCTTTGGCAGCACACCACTTTGCATTGAACGGTTATATGCATTCCAAACTATCAAGCTATTATTGTAAAAACTATTTATTTCTTCATTAGTCATTAAATGTCCTTCAGAAATAATAATTCTACCACTATTTAAATAAGGCTCTATTATTCTTCTTTCTTTATCTGGAATTATACTTTTTGTTGCAATAAGAAATGATAAATCAGGAAACCAATTGTTTTTCATTGATGATTCAATAAAATTAATATAACAACAAAACGCATGGTCCACAGCTATAGTGCCAATGTATGAAAAATACTTTTTATGATTTCCTTTTACAAGGTTTGATGCTTCATCATCAAATAACAAAGGAATTCTAGTAAAACTTTTATTATAAAAAAGGTATTTATTTTTATATAAATTAACTGCTTTTGTAGATGGTAAAATAATTTTATGAGAAAGCTGGATTACAACAATATTAATAATATTTATCAAATATATTTTTAGAATATTTTTGATGTTAAATCCGGAATTGTAATAATTTTTAATTGAATCAAAAGGCTCGTGGAATACATAAGCAATTGTTGATTTGTATAGAATTTTAAGTTTGATTATTTCAAAAATATTAAATAAACTTGGAAACCAAAATACCGATAAATCTATAGATTTTAATTTTATTAATTCTTTATAGTTATTAATTTTATTAAATTTTTCTTCATTATCCATTTTATTAAATGCCTCATTCACATAAAGATATGGTTTATATCCAACATCTTCCAATAACTTATAATTTGCAATAAGATGAGAAAAATGCCCAGGATTAAAATTTAACGAAACTATTAAAGCATTCATTGAAAGTTACTTGGTTTCAAAAGGCATGTCATTAATTAAATTAAACCTTTCACTCCAATGTTTATTAAACGAAATTTTTTCCATTACATTATCGATGAAAGATACTGGTATAATATTATCTAAAAATTCCTTATTAAAAGAATCTCTTTTTACAAAAAAAGAGTTGATTCCGTTAGAATCAACTGATATAAAAACATAACCATATTTTTTAAACAGATTAGTCCAAGCTTTAATAGACACTCCATAATATAATCTGGTTTCATGGGCTATTTCGTAATTAAAATTACTACTGTAAGGTATAGTTATGGAACGACTAGGTCCATAAGTAGCATTATATTCGCAAATAAAAATTGAAGGAAGGTACCCCAGTTCTAGAGCTTTTTCAACTATATAATAGTCGTTACCATCAATATCAATACAAAATAGGTCAGGGGATTTAACCGGAAGTCCTTTTAAAATGTCTTCAATATTGTCTAATGTTACAAAGGAATGGATAGATTTTACACCTCTATTAAAATATCTATATACCAGTTTTGAAATAAAACTATTCCATTTGCCACCTTCAATTAAAAAACCCGTATAATTTTTTACAATTGCCAAATATGCTGTATTATTAGCCAGTCCATTGGCTGAACCAATCTCTATAAATACTTTATTTACATTAATCAAATTATTGACCAAAACATCTAATATTCCATCTTCACCATTTTGACTAAAGGCAGAAAATTCCCAAGTCAAAGGTTTTGAATAGTCTATCATCCTTGTTGAACTCCCCAAAGTTCCTTTTGACAATGCAGTATTTATGTCTTTGGAAATCATAAAAAAATTTCAACAAATGCTTAATTATTTTTTTCATGTTAATTATATTTAAATTTAGTTTTAACTTAATTATGTAGATATCACAGTACTTAGTCAGGAGTGAAATCTGAACTTAGGTCCAGAAAATCACGTTTCATGAATTAATATTTTCATTAGCAAATACCAACTTCATTATTATTTAATTTCTCAATCTCCAAATAAACCACCTCATGCTTTTTTGTTCATATAAATACAAAAAATATCTTATTAAAAAAGGAACTAGAGTTAAAAGAAAATATAAAAAATACTTTTTTGATAATTTGGCACTTTTATATGCGCTAAAAATGGTATTTATATATTGTTTACTATTTAAATAATACCTGGATTTATAATAATTCATTTTTGCATTAATTTTATTGTAGCCATCTGGAAATTTTATCGGTATTTCATTATCGATACTAAGTAACTGCTTAATAGTTGTCTCTAAATCTTTGTACCAGAATTTTAAAGACTTTTGTGTCAAACCATTGTATCCAGAACGGATTACGGCTAAAGTTTCAGAGGATGAAGAAATATTTCCATAATAAGCTAATTTTAAAAAGAGATTTACTTCCTCAGATGCATAAATTTGAGAATCAAAATTTAAACCATAATCGAGAAGTGATTGCCTTCTTATTATTGGAGTGGCCATATTTATATCAAAATTTCCTAACAAATCATTAAACCTATAACCATTTAAATGAGCGGGATACAAATTAACTATTTCGTTCATATTGTTATCAACAATTAGTACTCCAGCATATGATAAAACATAGTCACCAGAGTTCATGATTTCAATTTGTGATTTAAGTTTATTAGGTAACCAGTAATCATCACAATCTAAAAAAGTAATAAATTCTCCCAAAGACTTTTCAATGGCTTTATTTCTTGCCATGCCTAAAATATCATGAGAATCAGAAAAAAAATATTTTATTCGGTTGTCATCATAAGATAATACTATACTAGCGGAATTATCCGTCGATTGATTATCCCAAAATATTAATTCAAAATCAGAAAAACTTTGATTTAAAACTGAATCAATTGCTTGTTTTAAATATTTTTCACCATTGTAGCAATTTATTACTACGGAAACAACAATTTTATTCATTTATAAATTAAAATTTAAAACTAACAAAAAAATTATATGCTTAGACTCCATAAAATTATTGATGAAATTTATTATTTAAATGGTTTGTATTTTCTTTTGACAAAAACTTTGAAAGATCAAATATAAAATATAAAATTAATATTGGAATCAATGAATGTACAAAAGTACGTATGAAGTAATCATAACCAAAGAAAATAAACAATTCAAGAATTTTAAGAATTAAAAATATACGTATTATATGATAAAGCAATAAATTCTTGTTAAAAATTCTAATTAGGTAAGAATATATGTACAATACAAAAACAGTAAGAGGAACAAAAAAATAATATGAATATAAACGATTAAAATCTAAAAGAAAGGCATTTCCCGAAGACCAATTATTTCTAATCTCTCTATAACTAGAATCAAAAGATAAGTTAGCTAATAAATTGTTACTCACTAATACATCACTAAATGAAGAAGGGAAAGTTATGTTTAAAGTGCTTTCAACTAAATTTCTGATTGTAAAATTATCAATAAAAAATTGTTGATTATACAAATCATTGTTTAATATAAAACTATAATCCAGTAAAGAAAACCTTTGAATTATTTTACTTAATAAAAAAACTACTGGGTTTATAGCATCCTGATTAAAAAAGACAGATAAATCGAAATTTGAATTTAAACCTTCATCGCCAATAATCCTATAAATTGTAGCAATTGGATAGGAGACTAAACCAACTATCACAATAATGAAAGCAACAAATAACTGTTTTTTATTAAAAGTTAAATCCTTATGTAAATACAAATTAATAATTATAAAATAAAGTACAACTACAATCATTCCTCCCCTACTACCCCCAAATATGGTAGAAATAAAGTATATAAAAAGAAAAATATTTAAATATTTATTTAACTCTTTTTTTTTGTCAGAAATACTGTAAAATAAAATAATAAAGAATAAATAAATCTGTGGATTAATAAAAATGCTTATTGCAGCAGATAGATTAAAATAATTCGTCAATATATTTAAAAATAATATTAATAATGAGAAGATCATTAGCTTTTTGCTAAGTAGGTTCTTATACCTATAAATACTTTTATTTAATTGAGTTGATTTCTTAAAAATAAAATAAGAAATAATAAAAAAAAGGTCTAAATAAGCAAAAATTTTCCAAAAACCATACTCCCTATACTCATATTTTGGTAACATGCCACTAATAAAATCTGGGAAGTATAAATAAAATAAAAAGGGTATGAGAAAGTTTAATACGTAAATGAAAAAAAAAATAAAAGCAATATGTGCGTTAACCTTGAAATAATAGGAATTTACTACACAAAAAAGTAAAGTAAATGAAAAAACTAATAATAAATCGTTCTGTGAAGTGATTTCTGTCCCATTAATTATAATTTTCATTAAAAAAATTAAAAGTACAATATAAACGATATTTAAGATTTTACTGAATTTCAAGATTAGCTAAATTTATTAAATAAAATTATATATAATAATATCATTATTTTATATGTAAGATGAAAATTAATATAAATCAATCAGTCGTTAAATAATAAAAATCGAATATTTATTGATTCCAGGAATATGGAATTTTAGTTGAATTAATATCCAATGTTTTAGACTCCAAAGGGTCATGTTCAATATTAGAAATATTAAGCAAAAGACAATAAGGATCGCTAAGGCATTTAAAACTATACCAAATATTTTTAGGAATAGTAACTCTTTTATAATTTTTAGAATCATCTAGAATTATTTCATTAATCAATCCCTTAGATTTAGAATTTTCTCTATTATCAAATAAAACCAACTTCAACTTACCAAAAGGAACACAAAAGTTTTGTTTCATTTCTTTATGAAACTTCCATCCTTTAATAACATTATTATTGATTTTAGAGAAATATGCTTCACCAAACTTGTTAAACTGTTTTTCACTACTTTTCATTACATGAAATACAGCACCTCTTTCATCCTTAATTTGCTTTAGAGGTGTCAAAACCACTCCTTCAATTATTGAATTTGAGCTCATTACAGGGTCCATTTTAGTTTTTTAGTTTTAGCAACCTCACAATATTCATTAATTTGATTTAAAGTTAAATCTGAAATTGATTCTTTTGCTTCTGAAGAATAAAATTTCTTATACCAAACTACAGTGAATTCTATAGTCTTTTTAAAATCAAGAGTCGTATACCAATCTAAATAATTATTTGCTTTATCACAAGAAAGTTTTAAAAGACCAGCTTCTTTCATTTTTTTATCTTTTGGGAGTTCTACTTTCCAATTTACTTGTTCCCAACTTTTTTTCATCTCAGATAATAATTCTTGAACAGTTTTATTAACATCTGCTTCTGGTCCTAAATTATAAGACTCATTTCTACAAGTAGTGTTTCTTAAAAATAATTCAGCTCCAATCTGTAAATAACCACTTAAAGGTTCTAAAACGTGTTGCCATGGTCTAGTCGCATATGGGCTTCTTATTGTTACTGTTTTGTTTTGAGACCATGCAATCATTGAATCTGGGACAATTCTGTCCTCTGCCCAATCTCCACCTCCAATGACATTTCCTGCTCTGGCTGTTGCTACAAAAGTGTTTCCTTCGCTGAAGAAAGATTTCATATATGTTTTTGCTATTAGTTCTGCACATCCTTTTGATGCGCTGTAAGGGTCTTCTCCACCAAGTTTGTCATTTTCTCTATATCCCCAAATCCATTCAACATTATCGTAACATTTATCACTAGTAATTACAACAATAGATTTTATATAATCGGAAACTCTTGCAATTTCAAGCACATTCACTACGCCCATTGTATTAACCTCAATCGTTTCTAAAGGTTCGTTATATGACTTCCTAACCAAGGGTTGAGCGGCGAGATGAAAAACAATTTCTGGCTTATGGATATCAAAAACTCTTTTAAGGTTTTTATAATCTCTTATATCACCAATATTATGGCTTATTTTTTTTTCTAATTCTAAAGCTGAAAAATGTGATGGAGTTGTTGGTATTTCGTCAGAATACCCAATTACTTCTGCTCCTAAATTAATTAACCACATAGTTAACCAAGATCCTTTAAAACCAGTATGACCAGTAATTAAAACTTTTTTATTTCTGTAAATATCATTAAACATATTTGTCATTTATTTTTGATTATTTCCAACTTTTCCACAAAGCTTTGTTATTAAGCCATAAATCATTCAAAACATTTTTATCTCTCAAAGTATCCATAGGCATCCAGAATGAATTGTGCTTATATGTAAAAATCTCGCCTTTTTTTGCTAGATTTCTTAAGGGAGATTGTTCAAAAATAGTTGCGTCACCCTCAGTTATAAATTCTAAAACTTTAGGCTCACAAACAAAATAGCCTGCATTAATCCAACTACCGTCACCTCTAGGTTTTTCCTTGAATTCATTTACTTTATTGTCATCATCAATTTCTAATGCTCCAAATCTTCCATCTGGTTGAGCTGATGTCATTGTTAATAATTTACCATGAGATTTATGAAATTTAAGTAATTCCTTAATGTTTATATCTGCAACTCCATCACCATAAGTAAGCATAAAAGGTTCTTCTCCTATATAATTTTGGGCTCTTTTGATACGACCTCCAGTCATCGTATTTAATCCTGTATCCAATAGTGTAACTTTCCATGGTTCGCTTGAATTATTAATTACTTCAACACTATTGTCTTCTAAATTAATTGTTACGTCACTTTGATGTAAAAAATAATTTGCAAAATATTCTTTTATATGATAACCTTTGTACCCTAACAATATTACAAAATCGTTAATCCCATGTGAAGAATAAATTTTCATAATATGCCATAAAATAGGTTTACCTCCTATTTCAACCATTGGTTTAGGCTTCAAAGTTGTCTCTTCACTAAGTCTGGATCCGAATCCACCTGCTAAAATAACTGCTTTCATTTTACTTATATTTTATTAATAATTTGACATATTTTTTCAATCTCTAAATCTGTAATTTCTGGATGCAACGGTAGTGTTAATACTTGATTATAAGCTTTTTCAGTGACAGGCAAAGAATAAGAAGTTTTATATTTTGTAAGTAAGTGATTTGGCTTATAGTGCATTCCGCATTGGACACCATTCTCTTTAAACTTATCAAATAAATGATTTCTTAAGCCACCTTGAACAAGAATAGGGAAAATATGAGGAACTCTATTATCATAGTCCATATCAATTAGTTTGATATTCATGTTCTTTATTAACAATCTCGTATACTTTTTAGCTATATGTTTTCTAGAAATAGCAAACTCTTTCTCAAACCTTCTTAACTGCACTCTGCCAATTGCTGCAAAAATATTACTCATATGATACCTATAACCTTGAATAGAAACATCAAATTCCCAACTTCGTTCACCTTTATATCTTTTTTCAGAATCTTTTTCAACGCCTAATAATCTGGCATCTTTCACATATTCAATCACTTTTACATCAGACGTGAAAATTGCTCCCCCTTCTCCTGATGTAATATTTTTAATTCCATCAAAACTAAAACAAATTATATCACCTTGAGCACCAATTTTATTTCTATTATAATTACAACCAAAAGCATGCGCAGAATCTTCAATAACTCTTAATTTAAATTCATCTGCAAAAGCATATACTTCTTTTAAATTACTAGGATTACTTGCATATAGAACAGGTAGTATAACTTTAGTTTTATTTGTCACCCTCTCTCTAGCATCATTTAAATCTATTAATAATGTATCCTCATTTACTTCACATGAAACCGGAACACAACCTGCAGCTGTAATTGCCTGAAAAGTTGCTATATAGGTGAAAGACGGAACCAAAATCTCATCTCCGGGGTTAGTGACAGCTTCTATGGCTATATGCAAGGCAGAAGTACCTGAATTGACACATACAGCTTTATAATCAGGATTGCCAATATATAACTCCAATTCATTTTCAAAGCTACCAACTTCTTCGCCCATTCCTAAATAACCTACATTTCTAATAATATTTTCAACTGCCTCGGATTCTTCCTTTCCTACAACTGATTTTGAAACTCTAATCATAATTTATATTTTTTATACTCATATAACCTCCTAAGAAGACTCTTTTTTAATAACTCAGGATTAATACCAGTAAATGTTAATTTAGATTTTTCTATTTGCTTTTTCAAATTTTCAGCAACAGCCTCTAATGAATGATTTGAAATATAATAATTATATGATCTTTCAGATAAATTTTTTCTATCATTTATAAATTCAAGAATTATGTCTGTGATTTCATAGCTTTTACTCTTATCATCTGATTTTTTAATTAAGTGAGCTAAATCATAATATTTAGTATCATGTAACCATCGAAATTTATAATTAAAATTAATTGGATAAAAAGCATAATCCAATACAATTGAAGGAATTCCTAACTTAGCAGACTCCAAAACCGATGTACCCATTGAGGCATTAATATCAATATTTGAATTCAAATAAAAATCCACTTTTTCCTTATCCAGCGTCCCTAAGAATATTACATTAAAGAACTTATGAAGATAGTTATTTGAATTTAGTTTTTGCATTAGAGGCCCATCTCCTATAACATGTAGATTCACTTTCAATTTAAGTTTTTTAGCAGCTTCGCTTAATTTTAATATTAAATAATTTAGAATATGAATTTTAAAATCACATATTCTTCCTATCCAAGAAAAATTTAACTCGGCAACATTTTTATTTATTTTATCTTCTCTTTTTACACCATTTGAACATGCAATTGGAAGAAAGAAGCTATTATTGATTTCAGTTGATAAAAAAAATTTAGTGTTATTTGAATTTGCCGAGTCCATAAATAAAAGACTATTTAATTGAATTGAATTCATTACAAACTCTTTCATTAATTTTAGTTTTTTATTCCAAAATATTGATAGTATGTTTCTGTATATATTTGGATAATATTTACGAACTACTGCAAATGGAAAAAGATTAGGTATCAAATTATCAGGATGTAAATTCCAAAACATAATCCTTGTGTTTGTAGAAAACTTAATTTCAGGCCTTATTGCAAAAGGTAAAATAGATTGCATAATAACGATATCTACATCAATTAACAATGGTTTACTCGTTTCAAATATAATTTTCTCTATTTTGTTATTTCCTTTCAAAGAACTTGACATATAACCTTCTTCAAAATCAATAACAGATATTTTAAATTGATAATTTTTTGAAAAATAATCTGCTAAATTCGAAAAAAGAACTGGCACACCGCTTACTTCATAATAAGGAAAATAAAATGCAACTGTTTTCATTTAGAGTAGTTTTATATTTACGGCTTGTGATTTGTTTATGTATTAAATGAATTTTAGTTTACATTTTATAATAGCAGTATTCTTTCAATTCATTTTCGATTTTTTTGATTGCTATCTGATCATTAAAATTTTTATGAATTCCGATGTTCTTAAGTGATTTCTCATAATTATATTTAAGACAATTATTAAGAGAAAAATCATCTGGAAAACCCTTAGTAAATTCAATCACTCTTTTAGCTTCTATTTCAAATGATGTTAAAAACGATTCAAATTGAATAAATAAAACATTTTCTAATTTGTATGAATTTTTATGAAACATTAGTCGCATTTTCTTAAAAAGAAAAATAAATTGATCAACGTCATAAAGTACATCATTTGAATTAACTAAATCTGTATAAGTATCTCTAGGGTCTCTTCCTACTACTATACATTTTGTGTTTCCTATAAATTCTTTATAAGAATTTATAGCCGTTGCATCAATCCCATTATCTATAATTAGATAACTATCAGAATTATCACACATATCTTTGAATAAATTATTTAAAAATTTATTCAAAGATTTATCAAATTCCTCAATAGAAACTGGAATTACTCTATGATCAGAACTTGTCTTACATTTTAATTTTCGTAAAATCTTCCATAAAATTTGTGAAAAATCACTTTTATGGTATTTAAAAACAAAGGCATCAGACCAATATTTATCGATAACTATTTCACTAATAAATATATTTACATGTTTCAAAAATGTGTTTTTTGAATGCCGATTATAGCCCATCCCAAACAATATATTGTTGTTCCTCGCCAAAACGAGGCAAAATCGATAGAAACGTTGCAAAGCAACATCTGTATTCATATAGTTTGCCCCATTAATAAAAAAATTTCTTAAACTCAATAATCCATCAATATCTTTTAGTAACCTAAATTCAACTGGAAATAATACGGTATTATTTGAGTAGTTTAAAAAATCAATTATCAATCCAGATCCGCTATAACCAAATCCAGAGACACAAATTAAATTTTCACTAAACTTTTGATTCATTTAATTTTATTTAATTATTTATAAAAAATTTAGAAAATCCTCAATTGAAAAAAGCCTAGGATTATTTTTCATCCTTTCTGAATTAGCCATCTTAAGACTTTTAACGACTGTATCATGATTAATATCTAAAGCTTTAAAACTTGCATTAATACCAATTTTATTTAAGAACGTTTTCAATTCTAATTCAACTGATTCAGGAGAACTTATTGCTAGTAAATGACTAATCTCACTTATTTTTTTCTTGACAAATATTGAGCCTCTTTTATCAATACAATTATTATCATCCACCATATAATTGTAAGAAAAAAATGAAGGTAAAAAAAAAGCTACTGAATGACCATGGGGAATATTATATTTTTCTGTAAAGAAATACGATAAGGCATGTGCTCCTGTAGTTTTTGTAATATTAATTGCTTTTCCTGCATAGTTAGACCCCTCAGCAATTCTCTCCAAAGCTATCTTATCTCCTTCAATCGATGGAATCAAATTTTGCCAGATTAAGTTAATTGCCCTTTCGGCATAATTCAAAGATTCTTTATTCGAATTGATACTCCAATAGGACTCAATTCCTTGTGCTAGTGCATCAAACCCTGAAACAGCCATTTGATATTTAGATTGTCCTTGTAATAGATTTGAGTCAACAATTGCAAAATCTGGAAGAATAGATTTATCAGAATAGGAATTCTTGACACCATTTATGTAAACCACAGCAAAATGAGTAGATTCGCTTCCAGTGCCAGCTGTAGTAGGTATAGCTAATAAAGGTAACGAGTCATTAAATTGATCTTGACTATTACTTTTAATAAAAAGATACTTAATAACTTTAGCAGCATCAATAACACTTCCCCCACCAACAGCAATAATTAATTCCGATTTACTTTCAATTAATTTTTTTAAACCTAATTGCATTTCATCCAATTTTGGATTAACACAAAAATCATCAAACTCAGTAACATTATGATTAGATAATATTTTTGAAAACAACTTTTGAGCACCACATTTAACATATGACTGCTTTCCTCTTACCAAAAATATTTTTTTAGAAGAATGATTTAAAAGTATCTTTTCTAGTTCAAAAACAGAACCTGGATAAACAAACTCCTTCATTATTTCTGCTGGATTCTTTTCATAAAATTAATTTTATTTTCCTTTGGCGATATTGATGGTCTTCCAAGATCCTTTCTAGACCCTTTATTTACTATAATCTCTAACAAACAAGGTCCTTGCTCTTTTTGGAAATTCATAAAAATCTCATTAAACTCATTATTTTTTTCTATTCTAAAGACTTTAGTATAATTGAATGATTTAGCTATTTTTCCAAAGTCAATATCAAAACCAATAGTAGGTTGACCACCAACTGAATCATGTGCTCCATTATTAAATATAATATGCTTAAAATTTTCTATTTTCAAATCACCTATAATTCCTAAAGAACCTGTATGCATCAAAACTGCACCATCTCCATCAAAACAATAAACTGTTTTTTCTGGTTTAGCCAATGCAATTCCTAAAGCTATTTGATTAGCATGTCCCATACCTCCTACAGTCAGGAAATCTCTTTCATGTCCTTGATTATTTCTAGACCTAAATTCAAACAGCTCTCTAGATGTTTTACCTGTAGTTGCTACTACTATATCTGAATCATATAACAATTCAGTTGATTTAATAATGGCTTGCTCTCTTGTTAAATCAAAATTAGTTTTTAATTTATTTTTTAAAGAATATGGCTCAAATGTTCCTTTTTTGACTAGAATTGCAAATG
>Ga0115003_10003065_pt1 | contig 13427 bp, 25 predicted proteins | sample ArcticOcean_MG_C_7_FD_88736 | JGI IMG/M metagenome (GOLD analysis project Ga0115003, IMG submission 88736) | Marine microbial communities from western Arctic Ocean - ArcticOcean_MG_CB11_88 | ecosystem: Environmental > Aquatic > Marine > Oceanic | place: Arctic Ocean: Canada Basin | collected... | reverse complement strand
ATTTTGAATCTCATATTAAAAGGATGCTCTGCCAGAATATATCATAGCTTTCATACGTTCCTTTTCGATGAATGTCCAATGTTTGTTCCATCTCTTTACGCGATTAATAATATATGATAGTAGCCTCATATTTATTTTATGATACCTGGAAACATTTGTTTCAATATATCTAAGAATTCCGTTGGGTTTTCTTGGAATGCAACCTTATTCATTGCCTTACCTTCTTTATAACCTGAATAAAAATCTAGAAGTTGTTCTAGCTTCATTTTATTTTTATGTAAAGAATTAGAAGCTTTAATAACTAATTTAAGCTGCTTTTCTACTTTCTTTACATCACCAACCGTCCAATCCTTAAGTTTCTTAGAATTTTCTTTTATAGTTTTTTGATCTTCCTTTAAGAAGTTTTTGAATTTTGGTATTTTCATATTATCCTTGAGTTCCTATTACTGGCATTAAGTGTCTTAATTCCATTGTGTGTTTATCTTTCTCTTGTTCTTTATCATCGGCTAAACTAGATTTTAATCCTTTTGTAAAATGTATATCTGCATATTTTCCATCGGTATGTACCTTTTGTACATTACCTACACCTAAATTTTGTCTATGTTTATGCAAAACAAAATCTCCAGCCTTTATCTCTGTATTATCCTTTATCTTTTGTTCGGTAGATTCCATATCATCCTCAGCTTTTTCTGTACCCTTTTCAATATGAGATTTCAAATCTCCTAAACTAAATGGATGCATATCTTCTTGTTGATGTGGATCTGGTTTACCACCTTTGTTTTTAAGAGCATCTGGATATTGGTCATGTCTTAAACGAGTATTTAATTTATCTGCTGGATGTTTCTTTACCGCATTAGAAAGTCTTTCGTTAAGAAATTCATCAAATGTATATAGTGTTTTCATATTAATCTCTTTCTTTTAGCATTTTCTTATATGCATCTAACATCTTTAACTTGGCAGAAAAGTATGCTAGTCGAGCTCGGTAGTATCCAGCCTTTTCCGGTTTGGCTTTCATATAATCTTTTGCGGCATCTGCAGCAGCTTTGATTTTCTTACGTTTCAAAGAATCTACTTGATCCGGAGTTTGTCGAGATGCTTCATTTAAGAATTCTTCAAAAGGTTTTATATTTTTCATAATTTATATATTCGAGTTAAATTATTCCCAATTTCTATTATATTTTTCGCGTTGGTCTATCATAACATAGTCTACTGCGTCTTTTTTACTACAATGTGGACATGTTAATTTATCTAGATCCTTTGCTTCGTTTATTTTCCACTCACCTTTGCATTTTTTATTACTACATTGATAAATATATGTATGTCTAATAAATACTTTATGTCCCATTACCGTTTTCCGCCCATATATTCAACAGCATGTCCTTCATTTACTAAAGTCATGTTAATATCTAATAATTCTTTTGATTCTGGTGAGACAGGAACCAGTAAAGTACCTAAACATCTACCATATTTTCCAATTCCGTGAGATTGTAAAATAAATTTATTATCATTTGACTCAAGAAGTTCTAATAGTCTACCTTTAGCAGCTAAACCTCTTGATTTTTCTTCTAAGTCTCTAGTACGAGATTCTGGGCAATTGATTCCGTAAAATCTAATAGTAGATTTGGTCCAGGTACTGAAACCTAAGTCAACCATAGCAACCACGGTATCACCATCTATTACTCTAACGATTTCTGCATTATATTTGAACATTGTCTTTAGTTTTATTTTGTAATATCTATCCAACTTGAGCTAGCTTTTTTGTAGAGGAATCAAATATATAGAATATAACAAAAACATATAAAAATGGCAAACTTTAAGTATAGTTCACATGAACAAAGAGCAATATATGCTCAGATGCAAAGAAAAAAACACGAAAGAGACTTACAATTATTACAATTAACTGCTTTGGTTGGTGATAGTACTACAATGGGAAATCTTAGCGGTTCACTATTACCAAGATTTTGTGCAGAATGGTTATTAGCCGGTCCTATTACTTGTGTAGGTGGTATTGCATTTACTAAAGTTTCTGGAGGAGTTGGAACTGCCGATGTACTTGCAATAGGAACTAGAATTACAGTAGGTAGAAAATATAAAGTTAGTTTTGAACTAGATAATTGGTCTGGTGGTTGGGCAAGAACCCGTACTGGAGGAGTTTACACCGCTCAACAAAGTACTAATGGAATACATGAAGAAATTGTTACTGCAACAGCAACAGCAATGCAAATAGAATTGCAAGCTGCTTCAGTCGGAACCATAAAAAACATACAGGTAATACAATTACCTACTGGAGCTTAAAAAATATGTGCTGGATAGAAAAATTATATTACAAATTAGATAAATGAAACATTTTAGAAAATTCGAACAACATGATTATGATACTTTAGGTCATAGGAATCAAGATATTAAAAATAATAACTGGGTTGGGGCTCAAGGACATACTTTTAATAAGAAGGAATCTGCAAAATCACAAAAAGATGCAGAAAAAATGTTAAAGGATCAAGGAATTAAGTATGATACTAAAGTAGAAACACGAGATGGATGGATACATTACCGATACGATGCAAAATGGACTAATTATCAAGTAGGTATTGATCCTAAAACTAATAAACCTTATAGTGGAACTATGAGTGTGGCTGCTTATAACGATCATGAAAAAACTTTATGGACAGAACCTACAGATATGATAAAAGATTATACTAAAGATCCTCATTTAACTGAAGGTCGTCCTATGTTTCAAGATACTCCAAACGAATTAGCCTATATTGACTTTAAGAAATGGGCTTATAAGAATCGAAGTAAAATTAAGTCTAAATTATCAAAATTAAAGGATGGCACTAAGTTTTTTATGGAACTTGCTAGAATTTGGAGATGGGATTGGGCAGATAAGAACGCAAAAGACTGGAGTTACCTTCACTCTACTGATATTGCCAGAAGTAAATTCGGAAGAGCTTTGGCAGTAATGCTTAAAAAGGATAATTTGATTATCAAACTTTCTGGAAATAGTCTACTAGACTTAAAATAGTAATATCCCAGCCTAAAGAGGCTACATAATTCACAAAAAATATATTTCAACAATGAAAAAATTACTTTTTACAGTGATAGCCTGTCTGCTATCGGGTTTTGCTGGACTCTCTCAATGCAATCAGCACGTATTTACATCGGTCGGTGCTGAAAAATGGACGAATTTTCAATATCAAGATTGCGAAGGTACAAATAGTTACTTTGGTTTACCAACAGGAGGCTATACTATTATTAAATGTGCTGATATTGGTACAGCTTTTGTTCTAAATGGCGATGGGTTTGTGTATCCATTGTTAACTGAACATCCTAATTATGCTTCTTGTATACAAGTTGAATGTCCTAGTGATTTCGATGAGGATGGTGAGATCGGAGTTAATGACTTACTAATCTTTTTATCAACATACGGAACATCATGCGGAAACTAATTTACTTAATTGCATTATGTGCACCAACGCTTACAGCACAATGTGATGTTTCTATAAATAGTTGGAATGCTATAACTGGAGATATTGTTATAGAAGCTATAAATAGCGAAAATTGTGGATGTAATGAATTTACTTCAGAAGATACTACATGCGAAACTAGTGGAAGTCCAAACGTAAACAATAATACGACAGTCTCGTCTATAGTTTTAGGATTACATGTGGAAGGATTAGACTATAATTGGGGTTGTACTCAAGCAAATAATCATCCTGGATGGACTTTCAAAGTATTTACATTATTTGGAAATCAAGTTTTAGAAAACGGAGACACTTGGAGCGCAAATGTATATGACTCAGGATCAAGTACAAATGATTGTTGGTCTGAGATACTTGCTAACGATACATTATGTACTGAATTAGTTATATGGCAGATCAATTTATCTAGAACTGCTTCTATCGAAGAAGGTGGTTGGGCTCAGACTAGTGGATTTAATCAAACCCAGAACTATCCTGATATAGATTTATCTAATAATACAGCTATAAACTGTGCTTTACCTGCATGTGATACTGTTTATGTAGATCTAGAGGTTATCGAATACATCACAGACACAATAATCGAGTATATTTATGTCACAGACACCGTAGAATTAATCGTAGATAACTATATTTACTTAACAGACACCATAGAATTAATCGTAGATAACTATATTTACTTAACAGATACAATAATCGAGTATATTTACGTCACAGACACCATCCAGGTGATTGTTGATAACTATATTTACTTAACAGATACCGTAGAGATACCAGTAGATAACTATATTTATGTTACAGACACAATAATTATCACAGAATATGTCACTCAGTACATTGATTGTGAGACAGGAGAGCCTTGTGATGGAATAATTGGATGTGTAGATAACTCTATCTTTGTACCGAATACCTTTACACCAAACAACGATGGCATTAACGATATATTCTATGCGGAAACGGATAGTGTTTGTTGGTTAACATGGGACTTACAAATCTATAATAGATGGGGAGGTATCGTATGGGAGACATCTAGCGTTAACGATTTCTGGGAAGGTCAGAGTAGATCGGGTCATTGGTTAGTTCCTGATGGAGTATATGTATGGAAGATCAAAGCAACTCAGGTCGGTGCGGCTACTGAGCTTAGTGGTAAGGTAACAGTCTTTAGATAGCCAGACGGAATTGCACTGAAAGCTCCGCCTTTGCCTTAACCACAAAAACATTAGAAATACCTATAGAGAGATAAGCAGCTCGCGAGCACTCGTTACGCTTTAGTATTATCTGATCTTCAGGTTTGAATCAATTAGCGCTTCTAATTGGATCATAGTTTGTCTCAATTAGCACTTCTAATTGGTTCATATATAATCAACATATGAACATGAGCCACTTATATGTTCACACCATATCTGAGCAGTTTAATTTCCAGCCAGTAATTTTTCTAAAAAGCATCATATGAAGTATAGCCAAGAGCCTTACTAGACACAACGGTTTCTATGGTCCAACTATCCCGGAATTTCATGGGCCCGCCTAGGGACTGTAGAATCTAACCGTCATTAACGCGTGATATGTGAGTGGTACTGACAGCATCATCATTGATTTTTAATTACTACTGGACAGACAGACAGACAGACTGATAACGACTGACTGGGCTAGACAGGATCTGCTGGACAATCAGCTTCAAAGGGACTGACAGACTCTTAGTTCTCTTAACTGCTCTGAGCTACTACTACCTCTAGGGACTTGACAGCTTAGACTGCTCCTTACGCGAAGGTGTTAGCTGCTGAGACTGCTTCTAGACAGCTTCTTACTTCACCTCCTCTCTCTCCTGTGTAACTTGAACTGCTTCTTTAGTTGTTGTTTAGGCTGCTTCTAGGCTGTATCTGACAGCATCTAGGCATTGTCCAGAAGTTTAGGGAGGGAAGACCGGTCGTGCTTATTGACTCTGGGACTGCCTGGGATACAACAGGGTGTATTAAACGCCACGCGGCCTATGGCTTTTTAGTCTTTTAGATCTGTATTAATGGTAATTGTTGACCAGGAGTGGCTTAGATAGCCATTTTAGCCAATAAGTGACAATTTGTCATATCCTCTAGAAGTCCCAGAGTGGCTTAATTGGCTTTTGTGGCTATCTGTGGTGATATGACAACTTGTCAGGGTGGTCCCTATTGGCTCTAAGGACCCTAGTGGATATTAAACAATTAAGGCTGGATATGACAATTTGTCAGGGTGCTAGTTCTAATTAGCGATATAAGCGATAAAAGCCATTAGAAGAATATATGAAAAGAAGATTATCCACGTTTCATCGAAGTGTTTTTTGAAGTTTTTCATTTGGTTTATTTAGTTTAGTTTCTCATTCTTAATCTCTGCTCATCGGTTAATTCGATTTCGCCAAGTTCTTCTCCCATATTACAGAGAGTAGCAGTGTTAGGTTTATTTGAATTGAACTCTAAGTAGATCTTCCCGTTTTCGTCCTTTACAGGATTAGCTCCTTGAACTTCGTTACTCTTCTCTATCATTTCGTTAACTTGTTCGTCCATTCTTTCGATTTGAATTTGTTTAGTCGCGAAGTAATTAAGAGAATCTAAATTCTTTTGCATTCTCTGAGTGTTTCCTTCGCTAAGAGATTCGTTAAGCTTGTTACTATAATAAGAGATCTTGCTCTTATAGTTCGCTTTGTAAGTGTTTACTTTATTACCCATAGTTTATTTTTGTTTATTTGTTATAATCTAATATAATACTTTTAGTTGGCAATAAAAAACTTTTGAACACTTATTTTCGAATACTTATTAACAATCCTATAGTTAAAGGCCAGATCCACTCAGAGTGTATTACTCACAGAGATATTACTATTAAGGAGAATTATAAAGAACACTAGCCATCATATCTGGTGGTGATATTTGGGCTCAGAGTACTTCTAATAGAGTTATGAATGATAAGAGTTTGTGTACCTTATATGTGGTGGCACTTTTGGATTCGATCATACTTATGGACCAGACTATCTAATTGTTCTGAGATGACGGTCTACGCAGGTGTGCACGAGGGTGTGTACCTATACTTTAAGTGAGCTCGGTCCATTGAAGCCGGTAGCCGAGTATATTATATAGAACTACGTGTTATATTCATTTGAGTATAATATCCATCCGATCCATCATATTGTATTCAAACAAATATAATCTATTCTGAATAGGCTCTGTTGGCACGTAGGATTTGAGTGATGAGATGTTCAGGTTCTCTTATAGAGTATTCTGATTCTCTCTGTGATATTTCTAATGTTTACTATATTTGGTGGGATTGTCGAGTCGTTTTAGTATTCATTAGAATCATCGGATTGGTGGTTTGTCGAGCGTTTTTTAGGATACTCATCTATATAATCTTCGTGATCTACATCTCCGTAACTCTCATGATCTTCCTCTGATACGAATCGTTGTTTGAATTCTTTCTGTAACTTTCTGATAATCTTATCGTTATGGTCCTCAGAGCCTTCGGTGCTAGACCGCCCCAGCTCGCCGCAATCTGATTTAATCTTATCTTCTTTATTCTTACTATCTTTTTGATTCATTACCTGGCTTTCTTTTTGATTTTTATACGGACAATTCTTACAATCATTATTACAACAAGATCCTCGTTCTAATAGGAATTCTCTAGTTAGTGGCTTAGACATTTACTCCCTTCTTTCAAATACTTTACTATCACAACACATTTTTCATATTCCTCTCTTTCTATATAGAAATCTACAAGATCTTGAATGCATTGTTTTTCTACTTCTGTTTTTGGATATAGCAAAAAATGCTGCATATCATCTTCAATAGATTCAAATGCCGTTTGCATTAAGAACTCTTCCATTCCATCTAACTTAGTCATAAAACTAATTAACTCTCTTATATGTTTAGGATCTTTCATTCTATCAGGATCAAAGTTATCGCTGTTATGAAAGTCTTCAAAATCTTTACTCATGATATCCAACCTGTTATTGATAATCTATGTGCATCTACTCCATCAGAAACTTGAGAAACAAAATGTGGTTTACCTTGTCCATCTGGTATTTCCATTAAGTTAAGTCTATTAAATGTAGATAATACTACCGTTTCTATTCCTTCCCAATCTGGCTTTAATACATATAGATTGCCACCAAAGGTAGGATCCCAATTCTTAGCTAAACTATATACAACACTTAATTTACCTTTTTGAATATCATGATGTTTAGATAGGAATTGTCCTGCGGTGAATTCACTAGCAAAGAATTCTCCTAAATGAGAATAGCTATCTCCAGTTATTTGTGATAACACTGCTAAAACATGAGGTGATTGCATAAATACAAGATATTGACAATGGCCGCATGGACATGTGTGATGGTGAGTTCCTGATCTATTAAATACATAACAAAACTTTTTTTCTCCTAAAGCTTTGTGATGAGTATCATATATGTCTTTTATATTCTTAGTATCCTTTAAGTAATCTACTGTTAATCGATCTATATTTACTTCAGGTTTTACTCCAGCATATGATATGTGCCACCAATCTTTAGGCATATACATTACATAAAAGTCGTATAAACTATGAGCACTTTCATCGGATAAGAAGTTTTCTATTACTAGAGTTTTATCTTTCTTATATAATTCTGTTAAAGCTCCTAGATCTAAATGTGGATTGATATGAAGATCTAATTTTTTTCCTATTAGTTCTTTCATTACGCTTCTAGATCTATTTCTCCGCTATACATATATTCTTCTATCTCATCTTGTTCTTCTTGAGTAAATTGATCTTCACCTTTCATCCAAATAAATTCTCTTCCTTTAGGATTTTCTGAATCTCTTACTGTAAATTCTTTACCATCTAATATACATTTTAATTCTACCGTAGTATGCCACCAAACCTCATCGGAACTTTCTATTACTAAGTCATCAAATTTAGTGTAGTCTTCATCTTCAATCATTGTTTTAATTATTGTTTTATATGTAGCTTTCTATTTCTAATATACATTGTACCTACTGGTATTTCTTTTAATTCTCTACCTAACATATCATATATGATACCATCATCTTCCCAAGTAAATTCTAATTCATTTATTGAAGTTGGATTACCCATATTCATTAACACCCATGAATAAGAATTTACATCATATACTAATGAATCACAATGATTACAAATATAAATTGATGAGTCATAATATATGTAAGCATCATAACATACTTTAACTGTATCTGTTGTTAGTATTTGTCCAAAGGATGCTGTGTCGCCATAACCTGAATAGCACATTGTTGCGTTACATGCTTGCCAACTCCACACTATAGAATCTACCATAGTAATAAATGATGATGCATCTCCCATTGTAGTTAATGTTTGAGTTCCCTGTACAACTGTATATGATATTGAATCACAATAGTTAATTTGTGCTTGTGTTTGTAGTCCAAGCGAGACTAATAGTGCTAATAGTATTTTCTTCATTTTTTGTTTTAATTATTTATTTTGTGAATGGATACAAGTCGTTTTGCTCCTTCACATCGTTCTCTGTGTATTTTGCTACATCACTATCTCTATCGTACTTCTCAAATACACATACAAATTCCATAGGAATATGCATATCATTATATACTTTATGGAATTTTCCTTGTGGAATTAGTATTATATCTTCAGCCTTTACTTCAAATGTTTCATCGCCTAATTGCATTCTACCTCTTCCTTTCATAAAGAAATATACCTCTTCTAAATCATCGTGGGAATGACCTCCAGTGCATTGCATTGGTTTTAGAGTCGTTTTAGATAAGGTTAAGTTATCTAAAAGGTTATTATCTTGTAATATATATGTTGAATTATCTTTGGTTACTTCACCTCCGATATGATCTCTATTTACTCTCATTACTAATCAATTATTTCTATATTAAATGTATCTCCACCTGTTATAGTATCTAGTATCTCTATACCTTCTGTGATTTTACCAAAGCATGTGTGTTGTCTATCTAAGTGTTGTGTACCTTGTCTGTTATGGCAAATATAAAATTGAGAACCACCAGTGTTAGGTCCTGCATGTGCCATTGCTAATACTCCTCTATCATGAATTTGATTAGCAGAATTTGTTTCGCACATTATTGTATAGCCAGGACCACCCATTCCATTTCCTTGTGGACATCCACCTTGTACCATAAAGTTAGGTATTACTCTATGAAATTTTAATCCTTCATAAAATCCTTCATTAGTTAATTTAACAAAATTTTCTACTGTTTTAGGAGTTTCGTTTTCGTATAGCTCAGCGATCATATCACCTCTACTAGTTTCTATTTTTACTTTCATATTTATTATTTTAATTTTTGTTTCTAGTTTTATTTACTTTCTTTACCCAGCAACGATCTACATTTTGATCTTCATTTATCTTTCTCATAAACGCTGAAGGATATTTAATTTTATCATATTCTAACGTATCACCGTTGAACTGGAGTACACAAACAGTTACACCACCATCTTTTAAGCTTAAATCGTTTGTTCTATATTTATCTGCTACTCTATATGTGTTATCGCCTTGTGATTTCTTCATCATATTTTTAATCTTAATTTAGTATCTTGCCAGTCTTTAACTTCGTGTATTGTATATTCTCTTGCACCATGAGATCCAAATTGAGCGGTTCTTAGATATTCTACTATAGGATAATCGTTACCGCCTTTATCACACCTATCTCCAAAGAATGTTACAGCACCTTGAACATGTTCTAGTATCTGTGATTTGTTTTTACCTTTTGTATGTATATCAATAGATATTTCTCCACCTACACTAGCTTCTATGTAAGGAAATCTGTGCATTATTTCGTTACAAAATTGCTTTCTTTCATTAGATAATTTATCCCATTCATAGTATTCTTTTCTTACGGATTGTGGACAATCTCTACCAATCGTAGAGAAGTTAATCAATCCGATACGTTCTTCTATATTAGTTGTATACTTTCCATACATAGGAGATCCTTCTAAAAAGTTATTAAGTAATTCACGTAATTCATTTGTAAATGCAAAATCTATTTGATGTATAAGTTTTCCATTTTCATAAACTACGTTACCACATGATTGATAGCATTGAGTAGCAGTCTTCCAAATTCGTTTACCTATTTGTTCTATTGTTTTATCTTTATCTGAACCTGTAATAAAGTAAACATTATCACCTGACTTTTTAGTAGATACCATCCACTTATAAAATTTATCTTGGAAGTCTTTGTTAATCTTTCCTCTACTTGGAGTTAACGTTCCATCTATGTCGAAGATGTAATTCATATTGTTTTATTATTATATGTTGATTTCATAAAAAAGTTTTATAGACAACTCATATATCTTTCACCCCTATCGCATAAGATTGTTATAGCATTACTAGCACCTTCATTCTCCAATAACCAAGACTCAGAAGCTAATACATTGGCTCCTGCACTAATTCCTACAAACAATCCTTTGGCTGCTAATTCTTTAGCTTTTATTTTTGCATTATCTGTACTAACAGTTACAACCTCATCTATAAATTCAAGATCTACTAAAAATTTACTTCCATCTCCTATACCTTGAATTCCATGTAGACCAGGTTCTCCACCACTCATAACTGGTGATTCTGTAGGTTCTACCGCAACAATCTTTATCTTTGGCCACATTTCTTTTAAGAATTTTCCAACGCCCATTATGGTTCCACCGGTACCAGTTCCTACAACAAATACATTAGGTTCTGAGTTATCTCCATATAAATCTTTGTATTGATTGTAAATTTCAGGTCCAGTAAACTGATAATGTGCTTGTATATTTAATGGATTGTGGAATTGATTGCAATTAAACCAGCTTTTCTTAACACACATATCATCCCTAAGATTAATTGCTCCATCGAAATCTCCTTCATCTACTTCAATTAATCTTGCACCATAATACTTTAACATCTGTTTACGTTCTTCACTCATATTAGATGGCATAATAATATAAAGAGTATAACCTCTCTCAGCTGCTAACATTGCAAGAGCTATTCCTGTATTACCTGATGTAGCTTCACAAAGAGTATCTCCAGGTTTAATGTAACCTTTTTTCTCTGCATTGTCTAAAATATATGTAGCCATTCTATCTTTAACCGATCCACTAGGATTCATGAATTCAGCTTTACCATGCACCCAATATTGATCTCCTATGTGGATTGGTATAAGTGGAGTATTTCCTACGTTATCCGATAATTTATTCTTCATTATTGAGACGTTTGGATTCTTTATATTTAGCTTTTGCAAGGTTAAGCCGTTTCTTTTCACTTGGCTTAACAAAAGCTTTTCCGTCTCTTAACCGTTTAAGCAACTTAGTGTTTCTAAGTTTTCGTTTATATTGCTTTAAGGCTGGGTCTATTTTTCCGTTTTTGACTTTAATTATTAGCATAAATTATTTATCCTTTTTGTTTTTGGTATTATATTTATAACTTATCGATATAGCATTAGACATTCTTATATACCAATGGCCATCTACTTTAATTTTGTTTTCGGTGTTCCAAAGATCGTCTAATAAATTATCATTTATAGGTTTTAAGTAAGTATAATTTTCTTCGCTTCTACCTTTGCTATTGCTTTGAAAAGCATTGTCTAAGTTATTTTTTTCCATAATTTTTTGAGTCTTCTTCATTTGCATCTCGGTCTTTACGAAGTTTTTTTATTTTAGTTTTTGATGTCTTTTTATCTATATTATCTAGATAATCTTCTTCATAATCATCCATCCAAAGCCATTCCTTTTTCATTCTTTCTATAACTTTATTGTATCAAACTTATCTTTGATGTTCTGTATAAAATGTTTTCCTTTAGATTCTGATTCTCTTAAGCTAAAGAATTCTTCGATAGGAACCTCAGTGTATTGATATCTTGCGCCGCCTTTGAATTGAAGTTCTAAGATTGCATCGTTTGTGTAAACTATTTCTTCTATAATAGAAGATTCTATTTCGGTTAATTTTGTTTGTTCTTTCATAATTTATTTATTTATACTATACAAAGATTCTCTGAATAATCTTTTGCGTATTTCATTATTGCTAATTCTTTTGCTTTTGCTTCTATTACAACGTCTATATCTAAACCATAATCATTTATATGATCGTATATGTAATCTGCATGTTTAACTATTTTACATGTTTTGTCTTCATAAACACGTTTTGCAGAAGAATAATGTGTACATTGTCTAACTCCTTTAGGCCAAGTTGATGCAGCGAGTTTAAGTGATTCTTCTTCGGTTAAAGGATCTGTATCACCAGGATTGCACCAATGATGATGATAATCGAACGTGATAGGTATTCCTATATCTTTATGAACCATTTCATATAAGTCTTTAGTAGTAAATAAACTAGGTTTATCGTCGTTTTCTACTACTAATCTTTTTTGAGTAGATTCATTTAGTTTTCTAAATCCTTCGCAAAATCTTTTAGCTGCTTGTTCTTTACCTAAAGTTTGACAACCAACATGTATATTGATTTTGTTATATGGAGTTAAGTCTGCGCCAAGCAAATCCATGATTTCACCATGTTGATTTAATTCGCTTATTGTTTTTTTAACTACAAATTTATTTACGCTAGCTAATTGATTAAAAGGACCAGGATGGCATGTTAATCGCTGGCCATATTTACGAGCAAGATTACCACAACCAAGTAGTGTGTTTTTAATTTGTGTGTAATCAGGTAAGTCTTTTAATTCGTATTCTGTCATCCATGGAAAGATAGCTGATGTGTATCTAAATACTTTAATTCCATTTTTATGATTCCATTTAATAATTTCTACGAAATCTCTTGCATTTTGTAATGCTAGTTCTGATGCATATTTAATTCCATGTTCAGTAAAGGTTTTCTTAATCATTTTACGATTAATGCGAATACCTTGTTTACGTAAATGAATGTTTATACATGCATATCCAAGTTGTTTTGCCATAGTGTTTTAATGTGTTATTGTTTTTATATTATATGATGGTTTATTGATTTTGTTTATT